>Ga0156220_123_pt1 | contig 25666 bp, 25 predicted proteins | sample RifCSPlowO2_12_FD_107868 | JGI IMG/M metagenome (GOLD analysis project Ga0156220, IMG submission 107868) | Rhodospirillales bacterium RIFCSPLOWO2_12_FULL_58_28 | reverse complement strand
CTTGCCATGGTCAACGTGGCCGATGGTGCCGACGTTGCAATGCGGTTTGTTGCGCTCGAATTTTTCCTTCGCCATATCTAAAATCTCTCTATCTAAAAACCGGACAAAACAACCTTACCCTAGAGTCCCCGAATATAGCTCCCGTAAAAAGCTGGAGCGGGTGAGGGGAATCGAACCCCCGTCGTAAGCTTGGAAGGCTTCTGCTCTACCATTGAGCTACACCCGCCAACTGAAAAACCCCTTAATCACGCAATCCTTATTACACAAGCCTCTCACGGCGAACGCCGTTCCTGGCAAATGGTGGAGGGAGCTGGATTCGAACCAACGTAGGCGTACGCCAACGGGTTTACAGCCCGTCCCCTTTAGCCACTCGGGCATCCCTCCCGGCGCAGCCCGTTCGGCGCCGACGCATCGGCAAATCAAGGGCACCGATCCGGCCGGCGAATAATGAGGATTTACAGCCGGTTGTCAACGTCAAAAGACAAAAAAAATCAGCAAACAACCCCGTCACGGCCAAGACCCGCCGGAGATGTTTGCAGACACCAATATAAAAATGATGTTAACTGCGTTCATGACAAAGCGCAAGCACTTGTCCAAACGCCCTTCGACGGAACGGGGAAAAGAAGGTCCCCGCAAGGATGGAGCGCTGTGGATTTACGGCATTCACGCGGTAACGGCGGCAGCGGCCAATCCCCGTCGCCGTTGTTTGAGGATCATCGCGTCGGCGCAGGGCGGACACGGGGTTGAAACCCGCTTGGCCGAAGCGGCGGAAGCGTGCGCGACGGAGAGGCCGGCGCCGGAAATCCGCGACCGCCTGGAACTGGACCGGATATTGCCGCGAGACGCCGTTCACCAGGGGGCGGCGGCGCTGGTCACGCCCCTGCCCGAGACGACGCTGGAGGATGTGCTCCGAAACGCCGAGGGACAAAAAAACGCAGTGGTGGTGATCCTTGATCAAGTCGTCGATCCCAGAAATGTCGGCGCTGTCCTGCGCTCGGCGGCGGCATTCGGCGCGTTGGCGGTGATCGTTCAGGACCGCCACTCGCCGGAAGCCACCGCCTTGATGGCCAAGGCCGCCGCCGGCGCCATGGAAACGATGCCGCTGGTGCGCGTCACCAATCTGGCCCGCGCCATGAGCGCCCTCAAACATTCCGAATTCTGGTGCATCGGCATGGCTCCTCAAGCCGACAAAACCATAGGCGAAGCCGGACTCGGCGGCCGGCTGGCGCTGGTCTTCGGCTCGGAAGGATCGGGTCTGCGCCGCCTGACCGCCGAAACCTGCGACCTGCTGGTCAGAGTGCCTATCACAAGCGCCGTCGAAAGCCTGAACCTGTCCAACGCTGTCGCCATCGCCCTTTATGAACTGCGCCGCGACTGAAAAATTAGACCTTGACATAACGTTCAATATTTGTTCTAATTTGGTTCTGCTTATGTCGCGATTGCATCGGACGCTGGCAACAGCTAAACCATTACGATAGCAAATATAAATTTTACGCAATATTAGGTAGCGGAGGTCATGGCGTTTTTTTGGAAAAAGCCGTGGATTATAAAAGCGGCGGTTCTGATTTTGTTCACAATGATTTGCGCCGCCGGCTTTGCCGGCAATTTGATGAGCGGCGCGGATCACGTCTCCGGGGGCGATAAGGAATCCATCCCAGGCCCCATTGCGGCAAGCGTCGTGGAGGTGACCGACGGCGACACGTTAGTGGTGCGCGCCTATATTTGGCTCGACCATGAGGTAGAGACCAGGGTCCGCCTTGACGGCATTGATACGCCCGAACTGAAGGGCGGGTGCGAGAAGGAAAAACGTCTCGCCCGACTGTCCCGCGATTTTGTCATTTCTTGGGTCAAGGACCGCAAAATCGTGCTTACCGATATTAAATACGATAAATACGCCCGGCGCGTGATCGCCCGCGTCAAAACGCCTGCCGGGGAAGACCTGGGCCAAGCCCTGATTGCCGCCGCCAATGCCCGCCCCTACGCCGGCGGCAAGCGCCAACCCTGGTGTTAGCGGTTTGTGTGCCGGCCCGCTCTATTCCGCCTTGGCGGTTTTGGCGCGCACGTCATAGGCGTGTTTGGTTTGCCAGGTCTTGATGAAGTCGGCCAGTTCCTTGTCCGGCCCGGCGGGGAGCATCACATGCAGCTTTACATAATGGTCGCCGCGCCGGGCATCGTCGCCGCCGATGCCCTTGCCCTTGAGGCGAAGCGTGGAGCCGGTGTTTGATCCCGCCGGCACGGTCACCGACACCGGGCCGTCGATAGTGGCGACTTCGATTTTGCCGCCCAGCACCGCCTCGGGCAGGGAAACAGGAATTTCCGTATGAATATCGTTGCCTTCGCGCCTGAACGAGGGGTGGGGATCAACCAGTATGGTGACCAGGGCGTCGCCCGCTTCATCGTTGATGCCCGGTATTCCCTGACCCTTAAGGCGCAATGTCCGGTTATCCTCGGTTCCTTGCGGGACGTGAACATCCAGCCGCTTGCCGTTGGTCATGCCGACACGCTTGGTGACGCCTTTGGCGGCTTCAAGGAAGTCCACCTTGAGGGTGTAGGTGACGTTGGCGCCGCGCACCTTGATGCCTGATCCTTCCCTGGCGGCGCGTTTCCTGAAAAAACTGTCGAAGGGTTTTTGGGCGTTTTTGTAGGCTCCGGCGCCCGGTCCCGGTCGTCCGGGGCGGCATTTATTGCCGTCGGCGTCAATCTTGCCGCTGTTGTAAAGCGCCCGCTTTTCGGGATCAGACAGCAACTCATAGGCCGCTGACAGCTCTTTGAACTCATCCTCGGCCCAGGGGTTTCCGGGATCGCTGTCGGGATGAACCTCGCGGGCAAGCTTGCGATAAGCCTTCTTTAGCTGCTCTTGGCCGGCGCTGCGGGGGACGCCCAGTATCTTGTAAGGGTCTTTCATGATTATGCCGCCCGGGGAAAGTTTTTTGGTTTTACGGGTTCCTTAAAATATTCCCAGCAAAAAACATGCCCGTCACAACGAAAGACGGGCATGCCGAAGACAATGCCGAACAACGAGATATATCCGGCTTACCTGGTGATATTCCAGGAGCCGTTGGGTTGCCTGCACGCGGTGCCGGTGGCGGTTTCCTGCTTGCCGCCGATGTAGATCGTGGTCTCGTAGTCGCGGCAGGTATTGCCTCTATCCTCGAAAGTACGGGTCGGCGTGAACGAGCCGGAATGGCCGGAATCCGGGTTGTTCCAGCTCGAAGCGACGCCGCTCTTGTTGTATTCAAACGTATTCTGGGCGGTGCGTTCGGCGTACATCTTGTCGGCCTGATCCAGCGACTTGCCCAAACTGCCGCCCAGCCACGCGCCGCCGAGGGCGCCGATGGCGATCGCCGCCATCTGTCCTTTGCCGTCGCCGATCTGCGAGCCGGCCAAGGCGCCAAGCCCGGCGCCGAGCAGGGTGCCTCCGGCTTGCTTCGGGTTATCCTGTATGTCCTGGCATGAGGCGAGAACAACAGCGGCCATCAACAGTGAGGTAAAGCGGGGGATATTCATTATTGTGTACCTTCATAAAGTGGGTTCTTGATAGAATGTCGGATCAGACCTTCCTTCCGCGCTGTATATTATACCGTAAAATTTATTTCCAGGTGTTAACGCAGGGATATGTTTTTCGCAACCGATCAGAATCCGATTGCTCTGTTCAAGGAGTGGTTCGCCGAAGCCCAAGGCTCCGAGCCTAACGACGCAGACGCCATGGCGCTGGCTACCGCCACGCCGTCAGGGGCGCCTTCGGCGCGCATGGTGCTGCTTAAATGCGTGGATGAGCGCGGGTTTTCCTTTTATACCAATCTGGAAAGCCGCAAGGCGGAAGAACTACGCGCCAACCCCCGCGCCGCGCTGTGTTTCCATTGGAAATCATTGCGCCGCCAGGTGCGCATTGAAGGAACGGTCGAGGCCGTGGACGGCGCCGAGGCCGACGCTTATTTTGCCGGCCGGCCGCGCCTCAGCCAGCTCGGATCATGGGCTTCCCGCCAGTCGCGGCCCCTTAAGGGGCGCCTGGAGCTGGAAGGCCGCATGGCCGAGTTCACCGCCAAGTTCAACATCGGCAAGATTCCCCGTCCCGACTTCTGGTCGGGGTTTCGGGTAGCGCCCGCAAGCATCGAGTTCTGGCAAGAGCAAACCTTCCGTCTGCATGATCGGGTTGTTTATCGTCGCAAGGACGGCGGCTGGGACATGGAGCGCCTGTACCCTTGAGAAATTCGGACGCCGACAATCGACTTCCTTCCGATGAGGCCGGGCGGCTTATGCGGATGGCTACCTACGCTTCCATATCCGTGGCCTGCGTGCTTATCATCGTTAAGCTGGGGGCGTGGATGGCCACCGAATCGGTGAGCATTTTATCGACCCTGCTCGACTCCCTGCTTGACGCCGGGGCGTCGATGGTCAATCTGCTGGCCGTGCGCCGCGCCCTGCAACCGGCTGATCGGAATCATCGCTTCGGCTACGGCAAGGCCGAACCGTTGGCCGGGTTGGCCCAGGCCGCCTTTATTTGCGGCTCGGCGATGATTTTGTTGATCCAGGCCGGGGATCGTTTTTTCCACCCCCGGCCCGTTCACAGCGCCGAGATCGGCTACGCCGTTATGTTGCTGGCCATTGTCCTTACCATCGGCCTGGTGCTCTTTCAGAAACATGTAGTAAGCAAGACCGGATCGGTCGCCATCAGCGGCGATTCCCTGCATTACCAGACCGATGTGATGATCAACGCCAGCGTCATTTTTTCCCTGTTTTTGTCTTCCCGAACGGGGTGGATGATGTTTGACCCCCTGTTCGCCATCGCCATCGCCGGCTATATCGTGTTCGGCGCCCGTGATATCGGCCGCGACGCCCTTAGACTGCTGATGGACCGCGAACTGCCCGAAGAAGAGCGGCGGCGCATCAAAGAGATCGCGCTTTCCCAACCCGGCGCTCTCAGCATGCACGACCTGCGCACCCGCTCATCGGGAATGATGACGTTTATCCAGCTTCATCTTGAAATGGACGGCGATATAACCCTGCGCGAGGCCCACGAAATTGCCGAAGCGGTTATGCACAAGCTCGAAAACGCCTTCCCCAACGCCGAGGTCATCATCCATGAAGACCCGAAAGGGGTGATGGAAAAACGGGTTGAGTTCAAATGAGCGCCGGGGATGCGCTTCGACACGTCGTCATATCATCCGCATTGAAATTCTTCAACGAGGGGACTAAGTTAGCAATGGTCGGCGCCTTTCCCTTCGGGTCGATGATGATCCGGGAACACGCCGCCCGCATTGGAGCGCCGGATGAGTAAAAAATTTACAAAAGAATTTACGGTCGGCACGTTGCAACAGGACATCCGCACCCAGATGGAAGCCTCACGGGAACTCCTTGATGTCGCCCGTGATCTTCAAAAGCTGGCCGAAGACGGCAATCCCGAGAGTAAAAAGACAATAAACGATGCGGTCCGCAGGCTGGCCCGGATCGGCAACATGGTGGTCGAAAACATCGGAGTCGTCAGCAGAGCGATGATTACCGCAACCGGGGGCCGTGGACGCTCGTGAGCGTTCCCCCTAATCCAAGCCCAAAAGAAGACATTGACGAAACTGCCGCCCACCTTGCCGGAATTGAGGCAGACGACGGCAAAGCTGCTTTACTTCTTTCAGCCGATGACCAAGTCAAGATTGGTCGGGCAAAATCCGAAGATAGCGTTCGCACTTTTGTTACTATGGGAGTGGTTGGAGCAAATATCGTGCTTTGGGTCATCGCCGGCGCCGCATATTTGTTCGGCAGCCAAGCAGCCCCCGGCGTCGTCGATGTCATAAAAGTCGCCATGCCGGTTCTCACCCTCATTCTCGGATACTACTTCGCCTCCTCACGGCGATAGCTTGGCTGGTTGAGTTCAAATGAGCGCCGGGAATCAGCATGAAATATTAGAATTCCTGTCCGACCCCAAGGCCTTCGGCGGCGGCGCAGAGAAGGTCAGGCGGGTGGAGACCTATATCTCCGTTGTCTTTCTGGTCGGCGACAGGGTGTTCAAGCTCAAGCGGGCGGTGCGTTTTTCCTATCTGGACTTCTCGACGCCCGAGCTTCGCCGCGCCGCCTGTGAGAGTGAGGTGATGGTCAACCGGCGCACCGCGCCTATGCTCTACAAGGGCGTCGTCCCGTTGACCCGTGAACAAGACGGCGGCTTGCGACTCGGCGGCGCGGGCGAGCCTGTTGACTGGCTGGTGGAAATGACGCGCTTTGACGAGGATGCCCTGCTTGACCGGCTGGCCCGGCGCGGCGCGTTGAACCGGCGGATTATGGAGGATCTGGCCGACGCCATCGCCAGCTTCCATAAAGAAGCCGAAGACCGTCCCGGCGAGGACGGTTGCGCCAACCTGATGATCGCCATCGACGGCAACGCCCAGCGCTTTGCCGAGTGCGCCGGGGGCGGTCTTGATCGGGCAAAGGTCGAGCGGCTTACGGCCCGATCACGACAGGTTCTGGAAGAGCGGAGGGCGCTTCTTGACCGGCGTCGGCGCGAGGGCCGCTTCCGCCGCTGCCATGGCGATCTGCACCTGCGCAATATCTTCCTGATGAACGGCGTTCCCACCCTGTTTGACGCCATCGAATTTAACGACACGTTCGTCAATATTGACGTCCTTTACGACTTTGCCTTCCTGCTGATGGATTTGGATCATCGGGATATGAAGCGGCTCGCCAATATCGCGCTGAACCGCTATCTGGACGTTGCCGGCGATGGTTCCGGTCTGGCGGCGCTGCCGCTGTTCTTGTCCTTGCGCGCCGCTATCCGCTCCCATGTCAGCGCCTCCGGCGCCGCCGGCCATTCCGACGCCGACGAGGCCGAACGTCTGCAAGAAGAGGCCCGCGCCTATCTGGAGCTGGCGCTGGGCTATCTTGCGCCGGCGGCGCCGCGCCTGATCGCCGTCGGCGGCCTGTCGGGAAGCGGCAAGTCGCGCCTTGGCCGTGAAATCGCGCCGTTCATAGGCTCCGGCCTGGGGGCCAGGATCGTCCGCAGCGACTCCGTGCGCAAGCGATTGGCCGGGGCGCCGATGATGAACCGTCTGGGAGCGGAAGGCTATGCCCCGGAAATGACGGAGCGCACCTATCAGGCCTTTAACGAGGAGATCGCCGCCGCGCTCCGTTGCGGCAGCGCGGTAATCGCCGACGCCGTTTTCGCCAAGCCCGAACAACGCCGCGCCATGGCGCGAATCGCCGCCGACGCCGGCGTTCCCTTTCATGGCCTGTGGCTGGAATCCGCGCCGGAAGTGAGGGAAAAGCGCGTCGTCACGCGCCAGAGAAATATATCCGACGTCACCATTGATGTGGTGCATAAACAAACAGCTTACGATACCGGCCCTATCGAGTGGGATATCATCGACAGTTCCGGTCCAAGAAAAAAGACCTTGGCCAGAGGGAAGAAGGCTGTCGGTTTATAGATACATGTTAACGGGCAATGGAGGGCGGCATGGCGATCAGAAAAATTCTTGTTCTTCTTGACGGGTCCGACGCGGCCAAGCCGGCGCTGGATGCCGCGTTCATGGCCGGACGCAATTTTTGCGCCCATGTCGATGTTGTTCATGTCCGTTCCGATCCCAGGGACATCCTGCCGCTGCTCAGCGACGACGTTTCGGGCTTGATGGTTGAGGACATGATCGGCCTCGCCGACAAGGAAGCGGGCGAGCGAGCAATCAGGGCGCGCCGCATGTTTGACGAAATATGCGCCCGTTATGCCGTTGCCGTGACCGATGAGGCGGCAAACCGTAACGCCATATCGGCGTCGTGGATCGAGATGACGGGCGGCGAAGACGAACTGTCGGAGCGCCGGGGAAGACTGGTCGATCTGATTGTCGCCGGAAGGCCGACCGCCGACGGCGATCCGTCGATGACGATGAATCTGCATGCCGCTATTTTCGAATCCGGTCGTTTGGTGCTGGTGGCTCCGCCCAAGGCTCCCGTCGCGCTCGGCCGCAAGGTCGCCGTTTCGTGGAACGGCAGCGCCCAGGCGGCCCGCGCAGTCGCCTCGGCCATGCCCGTCATCAAGGCCGCCGAGGAAGTGCTGATTCTCAGCGCCGAAAGCGAACGAACATCATCGGGAGCAGCCTCGGAGCTGGCCGGTTATCTGGCGTGGCACGGCGTTGCCGCGCTGACCAAGGCAGTCCGTCTTACGGCCCGTCCGGTGGGCGAGGCCATCCTTGAAGAATGCGCCGACGCCGGAATTGATGTGCTGGTAATGGGCGCTTACACCCATTCCCGCATGCGCCAACTGGTCCTCGGCGGCGTCACCCGCCATATGCTGGAAAACGCCGAAATATCGCTACTGATGGCTCACTGAAGCGACTATTTATCGGTGCTTTTAACTTGCTTGGGGAACCAGGTGACGGACGCTTCCGGCCCGGAGAGGCTACAGAGATTAGTAATAACGCTTGGGGACATTTTCCGCGACATCCGGTCATTGATAATTATGGTGCCGTGGTTAAGAAGCACCCAGGAAGCGCTGAGACAGGCATCCTGGGGAATCGCCTCGACGGTGATGAACGGCTTGCCGTCCCTTGTTCCGACCGTGAGTTTTCCTCCGAAGACATGGGTCTTTATATCCTCGCCGTTGGCGACGGCCTTCATCTGATCAATCAGAACCAAATTGTGGTGTGGCTCTTTCGGCGGACTCATTATGAAAAAATACGCAGTCGCTCCGGCGGCGACGGCGACGACGCCCAGCCCCAAAAATAAAGGAATGCGGCTTTTTGGTTTAAGGGAGAGACGTACGGCGGGACCCGGCCTGCGCCTCTCTTCCTCTGCGTCCGGCTCTAACGCCAATTCAGGCTCCGCCGCCGGCTTTTTGTTCTTCTCAAATTCAGCAGCCTTATGGACGCGGTCATTCTTGATTTGACGCAGGATGGCGGTGACCGTCTCCGCAATGCGCGGCAAGTCGCTCTCCGCCATATCGTCAGGGATCATCATGGTCAGCTCGGAGACAAACCTTTCGACCTCGGCAGGGTCATTCTTGCGGGTGTAGATTTTCTTGATGACAATGATGGTGCATTCCCTGAGCGCCACCGGAGATTGAGCCTGCGCGATCAAGGGAATGAGACCCGACGGCGGTATCTCAAATACCGCTTCCCAGTCCGTTGTTCCTCCCTGCATCTTCTGCCAGGATGACTTGTCCGAGACTGATATTGGGTCCGACATCGGGTTGGCCCGTCCCTCAAGAATTGGTATGCTGTCACCCCACAGTGTGACAAGCTCTCAAAAAAGTATGAACTAAGCAATAATGAAATCGGTGGTAGCAGCGAGTCGATGGAAATGACGGACGATAAAAAAACAGTGGTTATTACCGGCGGCAGTCGCGGCATCGGCCACGCTACCGCTGTTTGTTTTCTGGAGCGGGGCTGGCGTATCATCACCTGCTCGCGTGAGGATGCGCCGCCCGAGTGCCGGCGCGATCTTAACTGGACCCTGCATATCCCTACCGATCTCGGCAATAGCGACAGCATCGCTGATTTTGTTAAAAAGGCCAACGAGGCTATCGGCGACGGCCCCCTGCATGCGCTGGTCAACAACGCCGGCATGTCGCCCAAGGCTCCCTTCAAGGAGCGCCTGGGGTGCCTGAACGGCGATCTGGAGGCATGGCGGGATGTCTTTGAACTTAATTTTTTCGCCCCTCTGAAGTTGTCCAGGGGATTCGCCGCCGCCCTGCACCGGGGCAAGGGGGCGATAGTCAACGTCACCTCTATCGCCGGACACTCGATACATCCTTTTGCCGGTTCCGCCTATTCCATTTCCAAGGCGGCGCTGTCGGCGCTGACCCGCGAGATGGCCAACGAGTTTGCCGGCTTGGGCGTGCGCGTCAACGCCGTCGCTCCCGGCGAGATCGAGACCGATATGGTGGGACCGGAGTACGAGGCGCTGATTCCCCGTATTCCCCTTGATCGCATGGGGACGCCGAAAGATGTGGCGACCACTATTTACTACCTGTGCTCGGGGGACTCCAACTATGTCACCGGCGCCGAAATATGGGTCACCGGCGGTCAGCACTTATTTTGAAATATCTATACATTGTGACCTTTTGCCTATTCCATCACAAGATATTGTTGGTATATAGTGGCTCCGCAATCTTTAGGCGGGTAGTCGGCGAAGGGGTAATCGGCTTTAATGGCCAATGGCAAGACCACATACGGTGCGACGGAAGAGCGCCCGACGGCGATAACCTGCGGAGGCGATTCGGGTTGCGCTGAAGATATTGACGACGTCGTCGACAACGTCCGTGAAGGCATGGACGTTGTTGACGGGGCCGTCCCCGGGCGAAGGGGGGGAGTCGGAATCAGGCTCGTCTCCGGTGAACCCGGCATCGGTCCCGACCAATGGACTCCTCCGTTTTATTTAAAGTATCGGCTGTTGACCGTCGCCGGAGTCGTTCTCAGCGGCGTCTGGATGACTACCTGCTATTATTTCATCGGCGAACGCATGGCGTGGGGCGATTTGTTTTCGCTGCTGCCCCATGAAGTAGGGGGGATGGCGGCGGGGACGCTGACGCCGGTGGCCCTGCTGTGGATGGTGATCGCCTATTTCGAGCAAGGGCGTCATTATCGGATCGACACCGAATCCATGCGCTGGCATCTGCGACGGCTGGCTTACCCGTCGGACAGCGCCCGGTCGCGGGTAAGCGAAGTCAGCGAGATATTGCGCCGACAGGCGCGGGAGTTGACCCGCGCCTCGGAAGAGGCGGCGACCCGCGCTCAATCGGTCAGCGAATCGGTGCGCGTCCGCACCCTGGAATTGACGCGAGCCTCCGAGGATGCCGATTTGCGCGCCCAGGCTATCGCCGAGGCTTTGCGGCGACAAACCGAGGATTTGCAGGCGATAGCCGACAAGGCAACGTCGCGGGCTTGCGATGTCGGGGAAAGACTGCACAGGCATTCCCATGAGCTGGTGTCTTCTTCGGATCGGGCCTCGGCGCGCGCCGAAGATTTGTGCGAGAACCTGCGTCGGCGAAGCGAAGAACTTTCCCGGACGTCCGAAGAGATAGCCGAGCGGACAAGGGAATCGGCGGAAGTCGTTCATCTGCGGACGGATGAACTCGGCGCCGTTTCCACTGACGCCGTATTGCGGGCGGAAGATGTCGGCGAGCTTTTACGCGCCCGCGCCCAGGAATTGCTGGCCTTGTCCGAAGAGGCGGCTTCGCGGGTTCGTTCAAGCGCCGAATTGTTGAGCGGAGGTTCTCAGGACATGTCCCGGCGTCTTGAGCAGGCGACCGAACAAAGCGGCCGTATGCGGGAAGTTTTGCGCCGCCAGGGCGAGGAACTTACGGAAACCGGCAATCTGTTTGCGGCGCGCTTCTCGGAAATCGAAGTCAATATGTCAAAGCAGACTCAGGCGCTCGGCGTAACCTCCGACAAAGTGTCCTCGCGGGTCAAGGAAATCGGCGAATCCCTTCAGGATCAGGCTCGGGAACTGGTATCCACCTCCGAGCGCGTGGTTGTTCAGGTGAAAGCCGGCGCCGCCGCTTTCCATCAACAGGCCGAGGACATGAACAACATAACCGACCGCACGTCGGCGCGCACCGAGGCTATCGGCGAGACCTTGCGTCATGTGTCGCACGATCTTTCGGTGATCTCGGACAAGGTGCTGGATCAGGTGGAGCGCGTCGGCGAATCATTGATGAAAAGGTCGGTCGATCTTGCCGGAGCATCCGACCAGGCGGTGACCAAGGTCGGCGAGGCCGGCGAATCCCTGCATACCCGTGGCGAGGAGATAACCAGATTATCCAACCACAGCCTGCTGCGCATCAATGCCGTAAGCGAGGCTCTGCGTCAACGCAGTCTGGATTTGGCCGCTGCGTCGGATAAGGCCGGCGGTCATATCATCGGCTTGGCCGAAGTCCTCGGCAACAGCGCTGATAACCTGACCGCAGCGTCGGAGAAAGGCGCCGCCGGCGTTCATGCCGCGTCACGGGCGTTACGCCTCGGCTTGAATGAAGTGGGAGCAGCCGCCGAGAAGACCGGACATCTGTCCGAGGTCTTCCGTCAGCACTTGCAGGGCATTACCGAAATTTCCGGCACGGCCTCGGTCCGCCTGTCGGAACTGGGCGAGACGATGAAGGACCGCTCACAGGAAATTACGGCGCTCTCCGGCAATGCCGCCGAGCGGATAGATAGCGTCTCCAGGACATTGGGCCAGGCCTCCCAGGACCTGTCGGTAACTTCGGACAAGGCGGCCTTGCAGGTTCAACGCGCCGGTGAAATTCTGGCCAAGAGATCGTCGGAGTTGTCTGAAGCATCCGAGGCGACGGCGTCCGATATTAACGGGGTGAGTGAGATATTGCGGGAGCAGGCCGAGGGCATGGCCAAGCTGTCCGGCAGCGTTTTACTGAACATCAACGCCGTCGGCGAGACGTTGCGTCAGCGCACCCAGGAGGTCGCCGCTTCCTCGGACAAGGCCAACGCCCAGGTAAGTTCCTTGAACAGCGCCCTGTTCAAGTCTTCGGAAAGCGTGCTTGTCGCCTCGGAAAAGGGAATCAGCGGCGTAACCCTGGCGACCAAGGCGTTGAACCTGTGCGCCGCCGAGGTCGGTTCATCTGCCGAGCGGGCCGGACGCCACACCGAAACCTTCCGTCGTCATCTGCATGACGTCAGTGAAATTTCAGAAGAGACTACGGCGCGGATGAAGGGGCTTGGAGAAATTGTTCATGATCGTTCCCGCGAATTGGCGTCTGTCGCCGAGCGCGCCGCCGGTCACATCGAAGGCGTTTCCGGGATGCTGAATGAACAATCGGAAAAGTTGGGACAGGTCTCGGCCAAGGCGTCCAAGCGGATCATCGATGTCGGCGAAACTATAATGCAACGCTCCGCTGATCTGAAATCAGCTTTGGAGCGCGCCGAGGCGCGTCTGCTTGGGGCCGGCGAGGCAATCCGCTGCGGTCAGGATGAAATGACGGGCGCTTCCGACGCGACAGTCGTCAGAATGCACGCCGCAGCGGAAATATTACGGAAAAATGCCGACGACTTGTCAGGCATTTCCGGCGTGGCGGTCAGTGAAGTCGGCAGGGCGGGCGGCGTCCTGTCGGATCGTTCCCGGGAACTGGCGACGGCGGCGGAGAAAGCGGCCAAGCTGCTTACTCTGGTCAATGACATCATGCTGCGCCAGACCGACGGCTTGGCGTCGGCGTCAGGGCAGGCGGTCGATCACATAGGCGCCGTCGGCGGCTCGCTGAGGGAACATTCAAGAGAGTTGAGCGATATTGCCGATGAGGCGGCGGCCCGGCTGTCGGTTGCCGGTGACGCTTTGCATGATCATTCCAGAGAGTTGTCCGGCGCTTCCTTGCGCGCCGCCGGAGAGATAAAGGGCGTCGTTGACGGTCTCGTGGAAAGCCGCCGGGACATGGACGAATCCGCGCTGGCCGCCGTTTCCCGCATCAAGACGGTGGGAGAATCCCTGCTGGCGCACGCCGGCGGCGCCACCGACGCTTCGGACCTTGTGGCCAAGAGGCTTGAAGGAATATCCGATTCCCTGCGCCGGAATACCGGCGACTTTGACGCCTCCTTGAACCGGGCGGAGGCGCGTCTTGGCAATGTCGGCGACATACTTCGCCGGCGCACCAGCGACCTTGGAGCGTCGGCCAACGAAGCGACGGCGCATATTAAGGCCTTCGGCAATCTGCTCCATGAGCAGGCGGCAGGGATGAGTTCGGCATCCGGCATCGCCGCCGATCAGTTGAGCAAGGTGAGCGAGGGGCTACATCAACGTTCACACGAGGTGTCGGCCTCCGTTGACAAGGCGGCCAAGCTGATGAGTTTGCTTACTAATGCCCTGGGTCGTTATTCCAAGGATATTTCGGTAAGTTCGGAGCGGGCGGCGAGCAAGGTGGATACGGTCAGCGGCGCCCTGAAGGAAAGCTCCAGCGAACTTAACAGCGTTTCCGAACATACCATGGCCCGCCTCATGGACGTCAGCAAAGGCCTGGACCAGCGCTCACGAGAACTCACCAACGCCTCGCTCCAGGCGGCGGCTCATGTGAACGGCGCTGCTGATTCGCTGCAAAACAGATCCCGCCAACTGGCGACGATCTCCGAGGAGGCCGCATCTCACCTCGGCAGGGTCGGCGATACCCTGAATCATTGCTCGGCTGAAATGGCCCAGGCCGCCGACGGCAACGCCGCCAAGTTGAGCAGGATCGGCGATATCATTCGCGACCAGTCGCGGGAGGCTACGTCCAAGGCCGAGGAGATATCAGCCATCATGGAAAACAGCCATGCCGGGTTACGCCAACAGTTACAGCAGATGATGGCTGCCTTCGCCAAGACCAAGGCGGGGGCGGATTCGCTGGGCGATGTCCTCGCCAGACGAGCCGAGGAAGTAAGCAGCGTTTCCGCCCAGGCCCTGATCAAGGTGGAAGACTGGGACAAAACCATCAATAAGCATACGATCCAACTGAGCAGCGTTTCCGAAAAGGTGGCCAGGCAGGCGGCCGAGGTTGCCAAAACTATCGTCACCCAAACCAAAGAAATGAGAAATGCTTCGCTGGATGCCGCCGCGCTCATCGAGGCTTTGAAGGAGCAAACCGATAAAGTCGGCATTGATGACTTCCTGCGCGGCGCTACCTTCATCACGGAGAGACTGCAATCCTTGGCCGTCGATATGAACCGGGTCATGGAGGTCAGCATCTCGGAGGACGACTGGCGGCGGTTCAACAAGGGCGAAAAGGGAATCTTCGTCAGCAAGATGCTCGGCTTCAAGGAAAAGAGCAAACTTGCCGCCATCAAGCAAAAATACCAGGAAGACGGCGAGTTCAGAGACTATGCCGGCCGTTACCTCACCCAATTCGAGAGATTGCTTGCCGATACCAAGAAACGCGACCTTCAGGGCGTTCTCTCCACCACCTTCCTGTCATCGGACATGGGCAAGCTTTATATGCTTCTTTGCCGCGCCTTGGGGCGGGATATCTAAAATATCTGATTGACCGTCAGGCCTTAAGCCATTTTATTAGGCGCTTCACCGGCGGTGGGTTGTAACGAGAGGCGGCATATCATGAGTAAATTTCGCATCGCCGTGTTTTTCGTCGTTTTGGGGACGCTGATCGCCGGGTATGCGGTCAGCCGGCTCTATTTCGACGATGACGCCGTAAGCGAAGACAATCAAGCCGCATCCTTTTCAGCCGCCGGGCCGTCCTTCGGCGGGCCGTTCTCGCTTATTGATCACTCCGGGAAAGCGGTCACCGACAAGGACTTCAGCGGCAGTTTCATGCTCGTCTTCTTCGGGTATACTTCTTGCCCCGACGTTTGCCCCACCGAGTTGAAGGTGATCAGCGACGCCATGGACATCCTGGGCGAGGCCGGCAAGAAGGTGCAGCCGCTTTTCATCACCGTCGATCCCGAACGCGACACGCCGGAGGTGCTGGCCGGTTACGTCGGCGCCTTTCATCCCCGCCTGATCGGCCTTACCGGCTCGGCCAAGCAGATAGAGGCGGCGGCAGGCGTCTTCAAGGCCGGCTACGTCAAGCTGGAAGACCCGTCGCCGACCAAAGAAAAGAGTTCCGAATATTTTATGGGTCATTCATCGTCCACCTATCTGATCGGACCCGACGGCAAGGCGCTCTTTACTTTCCCCCGTGGCCTGGGTCCCGAGGAACTGGCCAAGGAAGTCGGGAAATTTATCGCGGCGGCGGCAAAGTGAAACTTTTAACGGCTCTGACCCTGGTCGCCGTGATCGGTCTTGTTCTTCCGGCGTCGGCCGGCGAGAAGGAGCAGGACGAAGTAAAGGCCGGAGACCTGACAATCAGTAAAATATGGGCGCAGCTATCGCCCGGACAGCCGAACAGCGCCGCCGTTTTTATGGTCATCGACAACAAGGGCAAGCAATGGGACCGTCTGGTCGCCGCCTCTTCCCCGGCGGCAGAGACGACGGTGCTTCACAAAAGCTCTATAATGAGCGGCTTGCTGAAAATGTTTTTAACCAAAGGAATCGTCATAGACCCCGGCAAGTCTTTAACGATGATGCCCGATGAATTTCATATTATGCTGGTGACCCTCGCCAAAAATCTGGAGGTCGGCGAAACCTTCCCGTTGACCCTGACCTTCGAGAAGGCCGGAGATGTCCTGGTTCAGGCGCCGGTAAAAAAAGACATGGGATATGATTCCAAGGCCTCGGAACGGGAAAAGAAGGGCCTTTAGATCGTGGACTCTACGCATAAGCGCAACAGGATAATCGCCTTCTGGCTTTTTGCCGTATGCATCATGGTTTATGTCATGGTGGTTCTCGGCGGGGTGACGCGGCTTACCCATTCCGGGCTGTCGATGGTCGAATGGAAGCCGGTGACCGGCTGGCTGCCGCCGTTGAACGAAACGCAATGGCAGGAAACATTTGCCAAATATCAGCAGTTCCCCGAATACAAAAAGATCAATGCCGGCATGAGCCTTGATGAGTTCAAGTCCATCTTTTGGCTTGAGTTTCTCCATCGTTTGTGGGGGCGGTGCATCGGCGTCGCTTTCTTCGCGCCCTTTGTCTTTTTTATGCTGAAGGGATGGGTGGATCGTCGGCTGGGGTGGAAGCTCGCCTTGATGTTCATGCTTGGGGGATTGCAGGGAGTCCTCGGCTGGTACATGGTCAAGAGCGGCTTGTCGGACCGGCCCGACGTCAGCCAGTATCGACTGACCGCCCACCTGGGAGCGGCGCTGGTGGTCTACGGGTACATGCTGTGGGTGGCGCTGGGGCTTCTGTGGCCCGAGCCGCCGCCGAGGGTTAAACCTGCCCTCGGCCGCTTTGCCGGGCTGCTGGCGGCGCTGGTCTTTGTCACCGCTCTTTCCGGCGGTTTTGTCGCCGGTCTGGACGCCGGTTATTCATACAACACGTTTCCGTTGATGGACGGCGCGCTGGCGCCCGAAGGCATGTTCGACTTAAAGCCGGTTTATCTGAATTTTTTTGAGAACGTCGCCACGGTGCAGTTCAATCACCGCCTTCTCGCCGAGACGGTTTTTATTCTGTCCGTGATTTTCTGGTTGCGCGCCCGCAAGACGGTTTCTTCGCCCCGCGCCGGGCTTGCCGTGAATTTATTGGCCCTTATGGCGTTGGTTCAAGCGGCGCTGGGGATATCGACATTGCTGATGATGATGCCGACGGCGCTGGCCTCGGCCCATCAGGCGGGCGCCGTCGCCCTGTTTACGGCGGCGCTGTGGGTCGCCCACGAGACGCGGGCGGGATAGGCTCGTCAGGCGCGCAGCTTCGCCAGCACTGCCGTCAGGTCGTCATGAAGGGCGCCGCCCGTTTTTTCACGGAAGCTATTAATCAGGCACTTGAGTGAAGACTCATGTGAAAGGCAAGCACGCAACATCTCCTTTACGTCTTCTTCGCTCAGAACGCTTCCATCCGGGGAGGGCGTTTCCAACAAGGCGTCGCTGTACATGAGAAAAAATGAGCCGGGCGGGAAATTGACGCGGCGGTTTCTATATTCCACGTCTTTCTTGATGCCGAGAGGCAGGCCGCCGGTATCGAGAAAATCAAGTTCAAGCGAACCTTCCCGACCGATGATCGGCGGCGGAGAGGCGGCGGCGGAATAAGTCATGAAATGTTCCCGCGTGTTGATTATTCCATAAAAAATGGTGGCGAAATGCCCCGTCGGCAGCAGGTCAACCAACTGATCGTTCAGCGCGGTCAGGTAGGCCGCCGGGTTGCCGTCGGAGGGCCTGAAACCGTTCATTATGGTGTGAAGACGGAAGGTGTTCATCGCCGCGCCCACGCCGTGGCCGGTGAAATCGACGATGAAGACGCCCAGGTTATTGTCTTTCAGCAACCGATCATGAATGCCCCATAAGTCGCCGCCGAGTTCGGAAGACGTCTCAAAATGGGATTCGATACGGAAATTGCTTTGCGCCTCGATTTCCTTGAGCAGGGCGGGGGAAGGCAGCAGCGCCACCTGCATTCGCCGCGCCGCGTTGATTTCCGTTTCCAGCCGTGTTTCCGCTTCCTTGCGCCGGGTGACTTCGCGGGTAAGGTCGAGGGTGCGCCTCTCGATCTCGACCTCTACCTCGTCGTATGCGGTTTTCAACGTTTTCTCGGCCCGGTTGCGGGCGGTGATATAGGGCCGGATAACCCAAAAATAAGCCGGCGGCGAGGAAAGCAGGGTGAGAACGGCGGCGTCAATGACCGCCTCGGCAAAAGGCGAGAAATCATGCCCGGCAAGGGAAAGGCCCGCCATGATCGCGCCTTCCGCAATGAAGATGATGACGGCTATCCGAAATACAACCGCGATTGGCGCCATTTTTTAAGTGCCGGTAATCCTTGAATTTTATGGATTATCGCATCGGCGTGGTTAATAAATCGTTTCTCTCCTCGCCAGAACGACGGTCAGGTCGTCGTCCAGGGAGCCGGTCATCATTTCGTGAAACTTGCCTGTCAGGCGTTCCAGCGCCGCTGCTTCAGGCTCGGTCTCCATGCTTTTCCAAAGCAGGGCCTTTAGGTCATCCTCGTCAAGGACGGCGCCGTCCGTCACGGCGGTTTCGATCAAGGCGTCGCTGTAAAGGAAAAGGAATGAGCCGGGGGGAAAATCGACATGGCGGTTTTCGTATGCCGCGTCTTTTTTCATGGCCAGGGGGAGGCCTCCGGCGTCGTGCGCTTTTATGTCCGCCGAGCCTTGCCGACCGATAAGGGGAAACGGCGAACCGGCCGCCGAATAGATCAGAGAATTCTTCCGCGTATTGATGATTCCATAAAATATGGTGGCGAACTGCCCACTCGGCAGCAACGGCTTCAGTTGATTGTTGAGGGCGGCAAGATAGGCCGCCGGGTCGTCGTCATGGGGCCGCAGATTGCTCATGACGGCATGGAGGCGGAATGTGTTCAGGGCCGCGCCCACGCCGTGGCCCGAGAAGTCAACGGTGAAGATGCCCAATTGATCCTCGGCAAGATCGTGCACGCCCCAGTAATCTCCTCCCAGTTCGGAGGATGTTTCAAAGTGGGAATCGATGCGAATGGATGTCCGAAGCCTGATTTCCTCAAGAAGGGCGAGGGGAGGGAGTAATGCTTCCTGCATTTGCCGCGCCGCGTTTATCTCGGCCTCAAGGCGCAGTCGGTTCTGATAGCTCCGCGTCAGTAGGCGGTTTTCAAGATGGGTGCGCACCCGCATGATTAGTTCACCGGCGCTGATCGGCTTGGTCAGCATATCGGTTGCGCCCGCCTGATAAATCCGGTTGCGGTCTTCCGGCGATCCCAGGGCCGTTTGCACGAGGACCGGAATCGTTCCCCAGTTTGGATTTCTGCGTAGGTGATTGAGGAATTCCAGACCGTCCATCCTCGGCATCATGATGTCCAGTACGATGATGTCAGGCTCGAAGGAACTTACTTTTGCCAGTCCTTCCAAGCCGTCGCCGGCAAATTCCTGAATGGGGATATTGGCGGCGGCGAGAATGGAACCGATCAAATGTCGGCTGTGTTCGTTGTCATCAATGATCAACACCCGGCAATCGTTGATCAAAATCGGCGTCGCCCCGTTCAACGGGCAAACCTCATGGTGATTTTGCGTCCGCCATCGGTGACGAAGACGGTTTCGGCCATTTTGCGGATAAGACTCAAGCCCCAGCCGGTAATGCCTTTCTTAATCGGGGCGTTGATGTCGAACCCCGCCCCATGATCCAAAACGGACATTTCTATGAAATCGCCCCCCCAACGAGCCGAGATTTCAATATGAAGTTGCCCGTGTTCAAGATCGTTCAACTTGCTGCGTATCATTTCCCCATAGGGGGCGAGGTCATGATAGTCGTCAGGCAAGGTTTTCTTGAGGCCCATGTTTCCATGAAGAATTCCGTTGGCCAAGGCTTCCTGCAACGAAAGCTCCAGACCGAATAAAATATCTTCGGACAAGTTGAGATGTTTCGCCAGCCACCGGCTGAAATGGCGCGCCACTTCTATTTTGTACGCGGTCGCAGTGGTCAGTGAAAGGAAAATATTGCTTTGAGAAATCACGGGCAACAGTTCCCGGTTGAAGTTTATGCCGGCCGCAGACGCTTCGAGACAGGCTCGTATCTGCGGATTCAGGGCCTCCGCCAGCCGGTTTTCGTCAATGTCGGCAAGAAGTTTGATAAGGGTGGTTTTCTTTGCGTCGCCGGGACCATGCCGAGCGCTATTGATCGGCGGCGGGCCATCGGCGGCGGCATCCAGGATATCAAGTCCGTGCCTGACGGCAAATTCCCGGATGATCTTAGAGGGCGCGCCGTCGCTACATAATTGGTATGCGATGGACAAGAGCGTACCGTGAGCGTTTACTCAATGGGTATGACCTCGCTGAATTTGGTGATTTCCAGCATCTTCTTGACCTGTTCGCGGGCGCCGCGAATAGAGACCTTTACATGATTTTCCTGCGCCGCCTCGTTAACGAGAAGCAGCAATCCCAGCCCCGCCGAATCAATGAACTCCAGTCCTGACAAATTGATGGAACAACTATTGGCGCCGGACTCCGCCATGCCGGCGGTGATCTTACGGAATGATTCATGGTCCGAGAAGGTGAGGCGTCCCCTTAGGGTCAATTCTCTTCGTTTGCCGTCATTGGTGAGGTCGAATTGCATATTTATTCTCCATCAAATAAGAGGCGAAAAGGTGGGGGGATCTTTTCGCGTTAATCGGTGCGAACGGTTTTGAGGAATGAATCCACGACTTCCCGCAGCATTTGGGTCGGTCCCGAAAGGTCTTGCGCGCTCCAGATGACCCGAATTGCCGAACCGTAAGATGAAGCGGAAGCACGGCTGACATCGGCCACGGAATTCGAGACCAACTGCGCGTCCTCGCTGACGTTGCGGATGTTGCGGGCGATCTCCTGGGTGGCGGCGCCCTGTTGTTCCACGGCGGCGGCGGTGGCGGAAGCCGTTTCGCTGATTCTGGCGATGGTGCTGCCGAAATTCCGAATGGCTTTTGCCGAATCTTCCGTGGCGCTTTGAATGGCGTTGATCTGGCTGCCGATTTCCTCGGTCGCCTTGGCCGTCTGGTTAGCCAGGTTCTTGACCTCGGAGGCGACCACCGCGAAGCCTTTGCCGGCGTCGCCGGCGCGGGCCGCTTCGATAGTGGCGTTCAAGGCAAGCAGATTGGTCTGATCGGCGATATCGGTGATCAGGTTGACCACTTCGCCGATCTTGTTGGCGGCTTCGGACAGCCCCTGAACCATCTTGTTGGTCTGTTCGGCGTCTTTCTTGGCGGTGGACGCGATTTCAGAAGACTGCGTTACCTGACGGCTGATCTCGGCAATCGACGCCGACAGTTCCTCAGCCGCCGCCGCTACGGTTTCCACATTGGAAGTAGTGCGACCGGAAGCCTCGGCCACCTCAAGGGAACGGTTGGAGCTATCATCGATTTTAGTCCCCATTTTCGAGGCGATTTTCATGATTTCGGCGGAGCCGGTGGAGACGGAGTCAATGACGAAGGTCACCTTGCTTTCAAGATCGGCGATGGCGTTTTCCATGACGACGCGGCGTTTCTCCTTGGCTTCCCGGTCCAGGCGTTGAGCTTCGCCCAGTTCATCGGCCTTGATCATGTTATTCTTGAAGACGACGACGGCGCCGGCCATGGAACCGATCTCGTCGCCCCGGTGCGCGCCTTCAATTTCGATGGTTTTATCGCCATTGGCCAGGAGGCTCATGGCGTCGGTCATCCCGGCCAGGGGACCGGTGATGCCGCGCACAATGAAGACTACCAATATCGCCGTAACCGCCAGAAGCGCGAGAGTGATCACGGCCAACATGAAGAAGGTTGACTGAGCGCCGCTTTGTATTTCCGACGTCAGTCGACTGAAATCGGCGGCGATTTTGTCCTCGACCGTTTTCAGCAGGTCAATCTTCTTGGTGATGGCGCCGAACCAGTAGGGACCGGTAACGCCCTTGGTGTCTCCGCTGAACGGGTTGTCGAGGGCGATCTCGCGCATGCGGACGACGTCATCGACATCGGGGCCGACCATCGTTTTCTTGTAGAATTCCACCTGCTCTTTGGCGCCGTTGATGCCGAAAATGCTGAGATAGGTATCCTGCTGGGCGATAAGGGAAACGAAGTTGCGGTAAATGACCGGATTGAACTTGCCGGCGCTGAATCCGCCGCTGCCCATGGCGCGTTCGAGGCCGGCTCTTTCCTTGCCCTGCAGGAAACTGGTGTAGGTAGTAATCGCCCTGGTCACTTCGGCGTCGGTGCTGAGAACCGTCATTTCCTCAATGATGCTGAGCAGCTTGGCAATGGTCGGCGTGTAGTAACCGGCCATTTTCGGCACCTCGATCGAAAGTCCCTGCACGGCCTTGCGGGTGTCGTCCATCCCGGCCACCGCCTCCAGTGCGACGGTTATCTTGCCGGTCAGGGCGGCGCCGTAGGCGCTTGCGTTGAAGGCCTTTAAGGCTTTGATCAGAGCAGTTCGCTTTTCATCTGTTACTCCCCATTGTACGGGAAGCTCCTTGACGAACTTTTCCCCTTTGGAGCCGATGAAGACCGCCGATGTTCCGCGTTCCTTCTGCATTTCATGAACCAGGGCGCTTACCGTCGGCCCCAATGCCCCTAGTTTTTGCAGGCTTTCCATCCCGGAGGCAATTTGTTGTTTGTCGAATACAGTGAGGCCCGAAAATATCAGAAGCCCGGCAATCGGCATGACCAGGGCCAGCGATATGCGAACGCCGATTTTTGTATTTTCCATGAAAGAAAGCACGGGATACTCCTCCCCTAACGGTTCCAGCGGATGGACAATACCATAATTGCACGGATAAATTAGAAATAAAATTTTGCGTTCAAAGGAGCGGCGGTGTCTGATCCCATCAATTTAGCCCCGGTGGCCGGGGGCGTTCCGGTCTGGCGGGAAGACGGCGTCGTTCATATCGACGTGCGCGGGATGGAGCCGCCTCGACCGTTCGTCGCCATCATCGAATTGATTGAACGTCCGGGAAGCGGCGACATAGTCGCCGTCAGACTTCACCGCGACCCGGTCTTTCTCTACCCGGAACTGACGGAACGCGGCTGGAGCTGGGAACGGCTGCCGGCGTGTGAGGGCGAGGTGCGTCTGCGCCTGGTCAAAGACAGACCGGGCCTGTAACCGGCTCGAAACCGGCGGCGCAATCCAGAGTTCGGCCCGATTACGCGGGTAACCGGGCCGAAAAACTATTTGGATGAAGATTTCTTCGACGAGGCCGCAGCCGCCGGCTTCTTGGCTGCTTTCGGTTTCTTTGCTTCACGACCGCTTCTTAGCTGACCTTTGGCCATTGCTGATCTCCTTTTGTAGGACTCCCTCACTGACGCGACGCCCATAACGGACGGCAGCGCATTTTATCCGACATTTTCCGGATAGAATAGGATAATCATCGGCAGTGTCCCGGATCGTGACAGGGCGGCGTCAATCGAAAAGTTTTGCGTACCGTCGGCGCGGTCTGGTTTTCCAATGGCCCCGGTGGTAGGCGTCGCTGACCAGCAGGGGGATGACGCTGCCGGCCTCGGCATAGACCATCTGTTCCAGGGCGGTATCGACCTTGCCCCAGGAAGACGCCTCCTTAAGGGTGGAACTGCTGCACGCCCCGTCGCGGGAATCAGCGACAGTAATCTGGACGGCGTACTTGTGCATCTCCACTTCGTGGCCGAGGATTTCGGCGCAGACCACCGTATCCTGGGCGTAATTCTTCGGCGCCCCGCCACCGACCATCAACAGGCCGGTCGTCCCCGCTTTGATCTTGATGTCGGTGAGTTCCCGGAAATCCCTGACTGAATCGATGGTAAGGCAGTTGCCGGGGTTGCGGTCCTGATGCACGACCAGACCGAACCCGGCGCTGGAATCGGTAAACGCCGGGCAGAACACGGGAACATCGTTGTCAAAGGCCAGTTGCACGAGGGAGTCGGGCTTGCGGGCTTTGCCGTTGTTCAGATAGGCGCCCATGGCGCGGATGAACTCCCGCGAGGTGTGAGGGCGCGGCGCCAGCCCGTCGGCGATCTCGGCGACGGCGTGGTCGCAGGCCTGAAGTTCTTCTTCGTCGATATAAGTATCGTAGATGCGATCAATATACTGACTGCGCAGATAACCGTCGTCGACATCCGGGCTTCCCTGGTAATGCCGAAATCCGAGGGCCTCGAAGAAATCCATATCGACGATGCCGGCGCCGGTGGCGACGACGACATCCACCATGTTGTATTTGATCAGGTCGGCATAGACCTGCATGCAGCCGCCCGCCGATGTTGACCCGGCCAGGGTTAAGATGATCGAGCAATCGTCATCGGCCAGCATGGCGTTATAGATGCCGGTCGCCCGCGCCAGATCACGCGAGGTAAAGGACATCCTGGACATGCCGTCGATAATAGGGCGAGCGTCAAAAGCGGCGATATCGATATGATCAACCGTCTTGTTGAGGAGCGCCGCTTTTTCTCCCCTGTTTCCCCTCTTGGGCTTGGCCGACGCGCTCAACGTTTCTTCCCTCGCAACAGAGTGACGTTTGAGTATCTCCCGTGGGCGTTTTGGTTGGCGGCGACCGGCTTGCCGTACATGGTCATCATCGGGGCGTCGGACAGAAGAACCATTTCATCGGAATAGAATCCGTTGAACTTTGTCCGCATGCTGCACCCGTATGCTCCGGTCAGGCCGATCTCGATATAATCGCCTTCCCGCATATCGACCGGAAGATAGAACGGCCCCTTCATGTAATCGAGGCTGTCGCAGGTCGGGCCATAGAAGGAATACGGCGTCAATATCTCTGAACCCTGGCCGCGAGGCCGAACGGCGCGCGCCGGATAAGCGAAGTTGGGCGCTCCGGCGTCGAAAAGACTGCCGTAGGTGCCGTCGTTGATGAACAGGCTTTCGCCTCTGCGCATTTCGACATGGACCAGGATTGACGCGGCCTCGGCGACCAGCGCCCGCCCCGGCTCGGCCCAGATTTCGCAGTTGTCCGAAATGGGCAGGGTTTCCAGCGCCGCCCTGATTTCGCTCATGTAGTCAGCCAGCGGCGGCGGTGTCATGCCCGGATAAACCGACGGAAACCCTCCGCCGACGTCGATGATGTCGAGCATCACCCCGGACGCATGAATTAACTCCTTGACCAGGTTGATGGCGGCGCCGTAGGCCGTCGGACTCATGCATTGGGAGCCGACATGGAAACAGACGCCGAGACGGGCCGCCGCGCGACGGGCCGACATCAGAAGCTCCGACGCATCGCTTACCCCGATGCCGAATTTGGACGACAGTTCCAGTTCGGCATGGTGGTTGGGAACGGTCAGCCGAACCAGCAGGGCAAGGTCGGCGGCGCCGTCCGTCGCTTCAATGATCTTTTGAAGCTCTTGCGATGAATCAAGTGCAAAGTCGCGCACTCCGTACTGGAAATAGGCCCGACGGACGGCGTCGCGGTTTTTCACCGGATGCATGAAAGAAATCCGGGCGTCGGGATAACGCTCGGCGATCAGCGCGACTTCCGTCAGGGAAGCCACGTCAAAGCGGCGCACTCCGGCGTCATGGACCGCATCCAGAACCTCGGGTCGCGGATTGGTCTTGACGGCGTATAAAATCTCGCCGGGAAAGTTTTTGAGGAAATAACGCACGGCGCGGACGGCGGCGGCAGGCCTGAAACAGGTCACCGGAACCTTCGGCGCTAACGCACGGACTAGAGAAAGGGAGGTTGGGAATTTTTCCATAGCATGGGAAACCTCTGAAATTGTTTCACCGGACGCCGCATCCATGAACAAGGAATTGGAAACCGCCGTTTACTGTCGAAATTGTTCC
>Ga0156220_159_pt1 | contig 25700 bp, 24 predicted proteins | sample RifCSPlowO2_12_FD_107868 | JGI IMG/M metagenome (GOLD analysis project Ga0156220, IMG submission 107868) | Rhodospirillales bacterium RIFCSPLOWO2_12_FULL_58_28 | reverse complement strand
GTCGTCATTTTGTATTCCTCCTTTATCCGGTGGAATACACCTTAACACCCTGTCCGATTTTTCAGGACCAGCTCACGTCGCCTGAACGAAACCCATTGGGCCTATCCCCCCGGTATTTGAGCTTTACGAGAACGTCATTTATCGGCGGTTTGTTAATCAGTGCGGCGTACAAAATACCTATATTCTTTCGGCAGGATGGGGCTTGATTAACGCAGCCTTTCTGATCCCCTGTTACGACATCACTTTCAGCCCAAGCGCCGATCAATTTAAGCGAAGAAAAAGAACTGATAATTATCGCGATTTTTGCATGTTGCCTGATCACACTAATGAGCAAATCTTGTTCTTCGGCGGAAAGGATTATCTGCCGTTGTTTTGTGCTCTTACCCGAGTACATCCGGGGAAAAGAACAATTTATTACAATTCCCAAAAGCTGCCGAATGCACCCGGCTGCCTGTTAAAGAAATTTGTTACGACGACGAGGACCAACTGGCATTATGAATGTGCCAAGGCATTTCTTGACGGAAAATTGGACGCATAATCGTGAAGACGGTCTTGATCAAGACTTTGAACAGAGAGTTAGGTATGTTTACTCGTTTTTAGACTCACTTAAAAAATCCGGACATGTAAACGAATATGGTTAAGCCGATTGAGGAATACACCGACAAGAAGGCCCTGCGTAACCTCATGGCGAATGCCAAGCGTTTGGGCCGTGATGACGTGTGGTGGGAAGCGTTCCGGCGTCTTTGTGCGCTCGAAGGGATGAATCAGACCGATCCTCTCCACCGTGATTTTTATAAGATGCTTGTGGCATATGAGGAGCTATTGACCGAAAAGAATGGCCGGACTACACGCGCCAGTCGCACGAGGCAAAAACTGAAAAATAAAGGTGTGGTCCAGTGTCTTGAGGATTGGGCTGCTGGGTCAACACTGACGGAGGGGTTCAAATTGCTGACCAAGAACGGCCTAGCCGAACTAACGGGTGAATATTTGGTTCTCAAATATCAGGAACAATTTTCTGGCGGAGCCGTTGCCGCCGCGAAAGTACGACTCATAGACTATGGCGTTTTAACTACCAATATTTAGGCTGAATGGCATCGTCAAATCCATGCTCTCTAACTTGAGAAACCGATCATCCATAGAAAACGCAATCGCTGAGTTCGACAAAATCGGTCGCGAGGCATTTCTTGCCAAATATGGATTTAGGGAAGCACGATTCTACTTTCTCAAATTTAATGGCAGGCTCTACGATTCAAAAGCCATAGTCGGGGCAGGGATGTTTCATGAGACAGGTACGCAACTGTTAGCCGGCGAGTTCAATGGCGGCAAGGCTACCGTTCAGAGGAAGCTTGAAGAGTTGGAATTTGAAGTTGTTTTTCGGCCCTAAACTCTACGCAATTACAGCAATACGGGGACATTATTGAGCTAACCCCGGTTTTGCGGACACCTTTAGAATGGGGTCATCCCGAAGGAGAGGTGTCATATGGTTCATCGAAAAATATATACGGCGGCGACCCGTTTGCGAGTGGCGAGAGTTGATTTGCATTGATGTATGTAGCGTCATACGATACAATGATACATGATTAAGACTTTCCGGCATAAAGGCCTGAAAACCTTTTTCGAGAAAGGGAGCGTGGCCGGTATTCAGGCCGCCCATGCTCCGCGACTGGCCGCCATGTTGCGACGCCTGAACGAAACGACCAACGTCCAAGGCATGAACCTGCCGGGCTGGGGCTTGCATCCGCTGAAGGGGCGAGAACTCAAGGGGCATTTCTCGGTGAGGGTCAGCGGCAATTGGCGCATGACGTTCATGTTTGAGGGCGCGGATGCCGTGAAAGTGGACTATCAGGACTATCACTAAAAGGAGAACCGATAATGGCGCACATGCACAATCCACCGCATCCCGGCCTGACGCTGCGCGACGACGTGCTGCCCGCGCTTGGGCTGTCTGTGACCGAGGCCGCGCAACAATTGGGCGTGTCCCGCGTGACGCTTTCCCGTGTGCTGAATGGCCGCGCCGCTATCTCGCCTGAAATGGCCTTGCGTATTGAGGCATGGCTAGGCGTGGAGCGTGGCGGCGAAGCCCGTCTATGGCTGGCGGAGCAAAGCGCCTATGACGTGTGGCAGGCCGAACAACGATTCAAGACCGCGCCGATGCACGTTCAACCCGCACCTATGAACGCTTTGTGATTTTAAGGGGCGTGGTCAAGGGGAGGCAAGGAGGGGTTGAATTGCATAAAGCGCGGGAAATCGGGACATGACAACATGAATTCTTCCACTGACAAACTATCCCTGCTCGGCGGGTTGATCGAGAAAACGCTGAAAGCGGGGGCCGATTCCTGCGACGCCCTGTTCGTCGAGGGCGTTTCGATGTCCCATGCCCGGCGTCTGGGCAAACCGGAGCATATCCGGCGCTCCGAGGGCGCCGATCTGGGGCTGCGGGTGCTGGTCGGCAAGCGTCAGGCCATGGTTTCCTCTTCCGACGCCTCGCCCGAGGCTCTGAATGAATTGGTGGAGCGGGCTATCGCCATGGCCCGCGCCGTGCCGGAAGACCCTCACTGCGGTCTGGCCGAGCCGGAGCAACTGGCGACCGAATTTCCCGACCTCGATATGTGCGATGCCGATGAACTTTCCACCGAGGATTTGCTGGAGATGGCGGCCCGCGCCGAGGACGCCGCCAGGGCGGTTCCCGGCGTCACCAATTCCGAGGGGGCCGAAGCCGAATGTAGCCGCAGTTCAATCTTCATCGTCGCCGGCAACGGCTTTGCCGGAACGTATGCCGGCACCCGTCATTCTCTCAGCGTTTCGGTGCTGGCCGGGGAGGGAACCGGGATGGAGCGCGACTACGATTTCACCGGCGCCGTCCACATCGAGGACCTTAAAAGCCCGGAAGATATTGGTCGCTCGGCGGGGGAAAAGGCGGTAAAGCGTCTCAATCCCCGCAAGGTGAAAACCGGTCATTATCCGGTCATCTATGACCCACGGGTCTCCGGCAGCATCCTCAGCCACTTGTCATCAGCCGTCAACGGCGTCGCGGTTGCGCGGGGGTCCTCTTTCCTCAAGAACAGGCTGGGGGAAAGAATCTTTCCCGAAAACATCACCATCATCGACGATCCCCATCGTCGGCGGGGCTTGCGCTCCAGGCCGTTTGACGGCGAATGCGTGGCTGGCGGCCGGCGCAACATCGTTGAAAACGGCGTGCTTGTTTCGTGGATTCTTGATTTGCACTCGGCGAGAAAACTGGGGATGACCACTACCGGCAACGCCAGCCGGGGAACGTCGTCGCCGCCGTCGCCGGCCGCCACCAATCTGTACCTGGAGCCGGGGGCGGTCTGCCCGAAAGACCTGATGGCCGATATTAAAAGCGGCTTCTATGTCACCGAACTGATCGGCTTCGGCATCAATCAGGTTACCGGCGACTACAGTCGCGGCGCCGGAGGCTTCTGGATCGAAAACGGCGAACTTACCTTCCCGGTGAGCGAGGTCACGGTGGCGGGCAATCTGAACCACATGTTCGCCAATATTACCGCCGCCGACGACCTGGAGTTCCGCTACGGCGTTGACGCCCCGACCTTACGCATCGACGGCCTGATGACGGCGGGGGCCTAAGAGCGCTCTGTCCGCATCAGCCGGTTTTTTCGGCCTCGAACACCACGCCGTCATAGATTGCCGACAACGGAATTTCGACATCAATGGAGGCGAGGCAGATAATCGCCTTTTCGTCCACCACATCCGTCACCTTCCAGCCGTCAGGCGTTCGATGCCATATCTCCAGCTTGATCTCCGTCGAGGATGCCAGCGCGATCTCGCGCACCGACGGGATGGTCCGGTAATCGGGGACCTTGGTTCCACGATCAAAGCCGGCTGTGCCGGGGGAAAGCACCTCGATGATGACGACAGGCGCTTCAAGATAATGCTCGCCGGGAGTCCTTGGGGAGCAACTGACCGCCAGATCGGCCTGATAGAAGGTGTCGTCCCGGTCAGGCAGACAAATGCCTACTTCCGCTATGGCCTTGCAAGGCGGACGAAGTTTCGTGCCGACGTTGATGGCTAGGTTCACGATTATGCCCCCATGAGCCACCGACGGCGGAGCCATGGCGAAAACCTCGCCGCCTGCCAACTCATAGCGGGTGTCGGCGTCGCCGTCCCAGGCCAGAAATTCCTCCACCGTCATGCGCGACGGCTGCTTCAGTGCCGCGTGTCCCACGCTGATGCCTTTCTCAAACCTTGCCGTGCGGGTTGGGACTATAGCATGTTTCTCCATGGCAATGGAAATCGGAATTAGCCACATAGCGCTCCTGATAGCCATTGCCGCATCTTCGTGTTATCTTCCGTTTCTCCCCAACAGTTTTTGTAATTGACCTTGACCGATACAGCCGAAATTAAAGACACACGGCATCAATCCACTATAGTTTTGATGCGCCGCTTGTTGAACGAGAGCATCCGGCCCTATCTGGGTCTGCTGGCGGTGGCGGTGGCGTGCATGGCGGTGATGGCGACCGCTACCGCCATGACCGCCTGGCTGATGAAGCCCGTGGTCAATGACGTCTTTTTTGCCCAGAAACGCGATATGTTGTGGCTGGTCGGCGGCGCCGTTTTCGGCACTTTCGCCGTTAAGGGGCTGGCCAATTTCGGACAGTCGGCATTAGTCAGTTATGTCGGCTATCGGGTCATCGCCGACAGCCAGAGCCGCCTTTATGCTCACTTGTTGCGGATGGACATCAGCTTCTTTCACGCCAACGCCACGGGAAAACTGCTTTCCCGATTCACCAACGACATCAATCTGATGAAGGTGGCGGTGGCCAACGCCTTGACCGCTCTCGGCAAGGACTTGCTGTCCCTTATCGGGTTGATTTTGGTGATGTTCCTGCAAGACCCGGAACTGGCCTCGATTTCCTTCTTTATTTTTCCCGTGGCCATCTACCCCATTGTCCGTCTGGGCAAGCGGGTGCGCAAGGTGACGGCCAACACCCAGGTCGAAATGGGCCAGTTCCTGACCCTGCTGGAGCAGACCTTTCAGGGCATTAGGGTGGTCAAGGCCTACAATATGGAGGAGTACGAGAAAGGCCGCATCGCCGCCATCGTCGATAAGATACGCGGCTTGTCATACAAGGCCGCCCGCACCCGCGCCCTGTCCAGCCCGATCATGGAGACTCTCGGCGGTTCGGCGGTGGCTATCGTTATCATCTACGGCGGCTACAAGGTGATCGAGCAGCAGATCGACGCCGGTTCGTTCTTTTCTTTTGTCACGGCGCTGCTGTTGGCGTATGAGCCGATGAAACGGCTGGCTAATCTGAATTCCGCCCTTCAGGAAGGGTTGGCCGGAACCCAGCGCATGTTCGACGTTCTCGATATGCCGCCGAAATTCAGTGAAAAACCCGGCGCCGTCAATCTGGCGGCGGCCGAGGGCAGAGTGTCGATCAGAGACGTTCATTTTTCATATACCGCCGGCAAGCCGGTCATTAACGGCGTCACCCTGGAAGTGTCCGCCGGCAAGACGGCGGCGCTGGTCGGGCCGTCGGGAGTCGGCAAATCGACACTGCTTAATCTGATCCCGCGATTTTACGACATCGATTCCGGAAGCGTCTCCATCGACGGCATTGACGTGCGCGACATCACCTTCGCTTCCCTGTACGCCAACATCGCCCTGGTAAGTCAGGAGATCACCCTGTTTGATGATACGATCAGGGCTAACATTGCCTACGGTCGCGCCGGGGCGAGCGAGGAAGACATTATCGCCGCCGCCGAGAACGCCGCCGCTCACGGCTTTATCAGCGAAATGCCGAAGGGCTATGACACCATCGTCGGCGAGCACGGCATCAAGCTCTCCGGCGGTCAGCGCCAGAGGCTGGCCATCGCCAGGGCCATGCTCAAGAATGCCCCGATCCTGCTGCTGGACGAGGCGACCTCGGCGCTGGACACCGAGTCCGAACGTCAGGTTCAGGCGGCGCTTCATCGGCTGATGAAGGGGCGCACCACGCTGGTAATCGCCCATCGTCTGTCTACGGTTGTTGACGCCGACGTTATCTATGTGATTGAAAACGGGAAAGTGGTGGAATCAGGAAGTCATAATGAATTGCTGGCGGCGGGGGGCGCTTACGCGCACCTCCATGACTCGCAGTTCATCGGGAATGATTCATCCCCGGAGCAGGCCTCGGCCATGGATGGCTGAATCGTGAAGTTGTCCAAGAAAATCCTGCGTAACCGGGTAGTGCGTCTGTTGATAAGCCGCCTGGCCGCTCTGTACATCCGGCTGGCTTACGCCGGCAGTCGTTGGTCGGTGGTGCGCGGCGAGATTCCCAGGCAGCTGTGGGACGGGAACAAGCCCTTCATTCTTGCCTTCTGGCATGGCCGTATGCTGATGATGCCCTATTGCTGGAACCATAAGGCGAATATTTACATGCTGGTTTCCGAACATGCCGACGGTCAACTGGGCGCCGACGCCATGGCCCGCCTCGGCATCAAATCGGTGGCCGGATCATCGACGCGAGGCGGCTCCAAGGCATTACGCGCCCTGCTTCAGGTCATCAGGAGCGGCGACTGCGTAGCCGTTGCGCCCGACGGCCCACGCGGCCCCAGGATGCGGGCCGGCAACGGAATCATCAACCTCGCCCGCCTTTCCGGCGTTCCGATTATTCCCGTCGCCTTCGGCGTTACTCGCGGCAAGGTCGTTTCCTCCTGGGACCGTTTCCTTGTCGCCTTTCCTTCGGCGCGGGGCGTCATGGTATGGGGGGAACCCGTCCTGGTCCCCCGCGACGCCGACGACGGCGCCGTGGAAGAAGCCCGCCAAAGGGTGGAGGACGCTCTTAACGCCGTCACTGCCGAAGCCGATATTCTGAGCGGGCGTGTCCCTGTCGAGCCTGCCGTGGAGACGGCGTCATGATGTTGCGGGCGTACAGAGTCGTGACCATCCTGGGGGCGCCGCTGATCCGTCTTTATCTGGCGTGGCGCAAGGCGCTGGGCAAGGAAGACCGGGCGCGCTTCGGCGAGCGTCTGGGGCGGCCGGGACGCCCGCGTCCCGACGGCCCGCTGGTGTGGCTGCACGCCGCCAGCGTCGGCGAATCTATTTCCATGTTGCCGCTCATCGAGCCCCTGCCGGCGTACAAGCCGGGACTGAGCGTGCTGGTGACTACCGGCACCGTGACCTCGGCCAAGCTGATGATCGAACGTTTGCCCAAGGGCGCCTTCCATCAGTATATCCCGGTTGACCGGCCGAGCTATGTGCGCCGCTTTCTTGATCATTGGCGACCCGATCTGGCGCTGTGGGCGGAATCGGAATTCTGGCCCAACCTGATCAGCGGGACGGCGGGTCGCGGCATTCCCATGATATTGATCAACGGGCGGATATCGCCACGTTCCTACATCGGATGGCAGCGCGGCAAGAGCCTGATCAACAGGCTGCTTTCCTCGTTCACCCTGTGCCTGGGGCAGACCGAGGATGACGTTGGTCGTCTGTTATCTCTCGGCGCCGGGACGGCCAAGTGCCTGGGCAATATCAAGTTCGCGGCGTCTCCTCTGCCCGTCGACGAGGCCGAGTTGTCGCGCATGGAAGCGGTCATAAAGGGTCGTCCCCGCTGGCTGGCGGCGAGCACTCATCCCGGCGAAGAGGAAATCGTCGGTCGCGTCCACGGAAAACTGAAAAGCCGATGCCCTGATCTGTTGAGCATAATCGCGCCGCGTCATCCGCAAAGGGGAGGGGAGATCGCCGAGGCGTTACGCGCCGCCGGATTTACGGTCGCCCTGCGTTCCCGGCTTGATGAGATAAACAAGGACATTGATATCTACGTCGCCGACACTCTCGGCGAGTTGGGATTATTTTACCGTTTGTGCGATGTGGTGTTCATCGGCAAGTCGATGACCCCTTCCGGCGGACAGAACCCGCTGGAAGCGGCGCGGCTGAATTGCGCCGTAATTCATGGCCCCCACATGGCTAATTTCGATGAAATCGCCCGCTCCCTCAAGCAAGCGGGAGGCTCGGTCGAGGCGGCCGACGAAGCGGAACTGGCGGCGCAGGTCGAAAAGCTGCTGGGCAGCGGGAACGAGCGGATTATCCTGTCACAAGCCGCCATGGCCTTTGCCGGCGCCGGGACCGGGGTGCTTGATCTGGTGATGGCGGAACTGACGCCGTTTCTCGATAGGATGGAGGATCGTCATGCGGGCGCCTGACTTCTGGGCAAGACGCGACGGCAGCCTTCGGTCAACCCTGCTCCGTCCGCTGGGGTGGGCTTACGGAGCGGCGGCGGGCGTCCGCTATGCCGCCGTCAAGCCATGGAAAGCGCCGGTCCCGGTGCTGTGCGTCGGCAATCTGGTAGCCGGCGGCGCCGGTAAAACGCCAGTGTCGCTGAGTCTGGGCGCGCATCTCGCTGAATTCGGGGTCAACATTCATTTCCTTACTCGTGGGCATGGCGGCGGCGCCCCGCAGCCGTTGCGCGTCGATGCCGACCGTCACAGCATTAAAGACGTAGGCGATGAGGCGCTGCTGCTGGCCCGTTCGGCCCCGACCTGGGTTTCCGCCGATCGTGCGATAGGCGCCCGTCTGGCGGCGGCCGCCGGGGCCGGGGTCATCATCATGGACGACGGTTTCCAGAACCCCGGTTTGTTCAAGGATGTTTCCCTGCTGGTTATCGACGGCGGCTACGGCCTGGGCAACGGTCGCGTGATTCCCGCCGGTCCCTTGCGTGAATCTTTGGCGTCGGGACTGGCCCGCGCCGACGCCCTGGTGCTGATCGGCGATGATAAAAACGGAGTGCGGGAACAGGTGGGAACAAGCCTTCCGCTGCTTCGCGCCCGCGTCAAGCCCGGTCCCGAAGCCGCCGGTCTTAACGGTAAGGACGTGGTCGCCTTCGCCGGCATCGGCATGCCCGACAAGTTTTTCGACACCCTTCGCGCCGCCGGTTGCCGTCTGGTTGCCTGTCATCCCTTTCCCGACCACTACCCCTACGAGGCCGAGGACATTCAGCGCCTTAAGGCGCGCGCCCGCGAGACCGGCTCGATCCTGGCAACCACCGCCAAGGACGCCGTTCGCCTGTCGCCGGAGATGCGCGAGGGCATTGAGGTATTGACAATCAGCATGGAATGGGACGACCAAACGGCTTTGGCGTCTGTTCTTGAACCTCTGGTAATCAATGGCCGATATAAGCCGAATTGAGAGAACGCTTCGCAAGCGTCTGCTCCACCCGATTGAGGCATTGGCCTCTTATGCCGCCTTCGGCTTGCTCAAGCTGCTGCCGTTGGACCTGGCGTCGGCGTTGGGGGGCTTGCTCGGGCGGGCCATCGGTCCCCGCCTGAAAGTTACGGCGACGGCCCGGCGCAATCTCAGGCGCGCCTTCCCCGAGAAAAACGACGCTGAGATCGAGGCCATCATTCCCGCCATGTGGGAGAATATCGGGCGCACCGCTTTCGAGTTTCCCTTTCTGCACCGCCTTCGCATGTACGGCGGCGGCGCCGGCGATCATGTGGAAGTGGTGGGGGCCGAGATCATTGACGCCCTCAGGCAAGACGGCAAGCCGGGCATCTTTTTCGCCGGTCATCTGGCCAACTGGGAGGTGCCGGCTCTCAGCGTCGAGCGGCGGGGCCTTCCCATCCACCTGATCTATCGCGCTCCCAACAACCGGCTGGTGGAGGCTTTGTTCCGGCAGCGTCGCCCCGGCGTCGGCGAGTTGATCCCCAAGGGGGCGCCGGGCGCAAGGCAGGCGTTGAGGCTGCTCAAGGCCGGCGGCCACCTGGGCATTCTGGTTGATCAGAAAATGAACGACGGCGTCGCCGCCCCTTTCTTCGGCCGCGACGCCATGACCGCCCCGGCGCTGGCCCAGTTCGCCTTGAAGTTCAACTGCCCGGTGGTTCCCGTTCGCGCCGAACGCTTGGGCGGCGCCCGCTTCAGGATAACTCACTTTCCGCCGATAGACCTGCCCGACAGCGGCGACCGCCGGGCCGACATCGCCGCCATCATGACCAAGGTCAACGCCTGCCTTGAGGAATGGGTGCGCGAAAGGCCGGAACAATGGCTATGGCTGCATAAACGCTGGCCGGATTGAGGTCCGTATTTTTTTGCTTGTTACATTCATGGATGGTGCTATTATTACAGTGCGCTTTCGTACTATTTGATGTTCCAGGCGTAAGAGGGGGAGGGGAAGGTCGTTGAACGTTAACTTCTCATTCGGCTGGAAAACGGTTGGCCTAGCTTTGGTCGTCCTGGTCGTAGTTGTCGGAGGGGTGTCCTGGGGCGCGTCGTCCTACATGTCCCGGCCTTCATTCTGCGGCACAAATTGCCATACGATGAACGAGCAGTGGAATGCGTGGAAAACCGACAAGCATTTCGCCCTAAAAAATTCCGATCACGCGCAGGCGACATGCCTGCAATGTCATTTTGCTCCCGGCGAGGAGAACTCGCTGAAGGCGAAGTTTATCGGCTTGAGGCATCTGGCGGCTTACCTCGTTGATTCCAAGGCGCCCATACCGGTCGGCGCAAAAATAGCGGACGCCGCCTGTTTGCGGTCGGGGTGTCACTCCAAAGAGAAGATTCTGGACAAAGAAATCAGTTATACGGACAGGATCAAATTCAAGCACCGGCCCCACTTTGAAAAGGCGATTGAAGGTCAGGAAATTCACTGTGACGGTTGCCATGTAAAACGTTCCGTTGACAAGCACTTCGAGACTCCCAAGGAAATCTGTTTCCTGTGTCATTTCAAAATCGGGAAGCCGACCGATGTTAAAGCCCAGCCCATCAAGCTCAGGCTGAACGAAGGCCGCAACAAATGCTCGTTGTGTCACACAATTCCGACCAAATCATTGCAGCGTCAGTTGGAGGCGGGCGCCGATCCCAACAAGACGCCGATCACCCATCAGACCATGGAGCAAGCCAAGGTTACTTGCGAAAGCTGCCATTTTGAGATCATCAAGGGGGCGGGCGATGTCAGGACGGAAGGCTGTCTTAATTGTCACAACAAAACGGCGGAGTTGCTTACCAAGGTAAATGAGAAAAAACTGATGCATGAGAAGCATGTCGGCCCCCAGCGGGCGAATTGCTTTGATTGCCATGACCCGATCGAACACAAAAAGCCGGTCGATTATCTGGAACCCGAACGCACCGCCTGCACGTTATGCCATGACGATCAGCACAAGTATCAAAAACTATTGCTCTCCGGAGCGCCCGTCAGTAAAGGCCTATCGGGTCCGCCGCAGTTCATGGGCGCAGTCAACGCCAACTGCATGGCCTGTCACCAAAAAACCGTAGAAATCAGGGGCCACTCCGTCAAAGCCTCGACGGGAGAGCCTTGCGTCGGCTGTCATACGCCTGAGCACGCCAACATGCTCAAGGACTGGAAGCAATTGTTCATAAAAGAAGTCGATGCTGCGGAGAAAGTGGAAGAAGAAGCGGTTAAGGCGTTGAGCGAAGTCAAGGAAGGCTCTGATGCGGACAAGGCAAGGGCAACGTTGGTTGAGGGGAAAGAGCTGTTGAATATCGTGCGTATCGGCAACGGAGTTCACAACAAGAAATACTCGGTTATGATTCTGGACGAAGCTATCGGCAAATTTGAGGACGCTATCAGTCTTACTCAATAATACGGGAGGAGAAAGTTATGATCAGGAGGGTTTTGAAATGACTGAAATAAAGAAAATGAAGATCAGTCGGCGCAAGATGCTGAGCGGCGCCGGCTTGGCTGTGGCCGGAGGAGCGGCGGCTCTCGCCGCGCCGATAAAAAAGGCGGAGGCCGCCGAGGCCAAGGCCCCGCGATGGGGAATGGTCATGGACCTGCGCCGGTGTATCGGTTGCAGGGCCTGCACCGTGGCGTGCAAGTCCGAGAACAACGTCGCTCTCGGTCATTTCAGGACCGTCGTCCAGGAAAAAACATGGGGGACATTCCCGAATACCAAGAAGGACTTCCTGCCCCTCATGTGCAATCACTGCGAGGGCAACGAAACGGACGGCATTCCGCCCTGCGTCAAGGCTTGCCCGCAGTATCCGGGCGAGCGTCGGAAATACACGACGCCCGACGGGAAGGAGATCAGCTATCGCAGCGGCGGCACCTACAAGCGTCCCGACGGCTTGATCCTGGTCGATGACAAACAGTGCATCGGCTGCGGCAAGTGCATCGAAGCCTGCCCCTACGGCGTCCGTTCGTTCGACCCCTTCGTCAAGGCGGGGATGAAACCGGAGGAGCAATCCATCACCAAGTGCACCGGCTGCAATCATCGCATTGATAACGGCATTGATCCCGCCTGCGTCAATACCTGTCAGGGCCGGGCGAGAATCTGGGGCGATCTTAACGATCCCGACAGCGAGGTTTCCAAGCTCATCAAGGAGCACGGAGCCGAGAAAAATGTCCTTCTGCCGGACGAAGGAACAAGGCCGAACGTGTTCTACATCGACCCGAACAAGGTCATGAACATCATCTACAAAAAACGTGAACCCAAGAAATTGGATCACTTTATTGACCAGATGCCCTAAGGCCCGGCTGATTGACAAGGAGGATTACAAAATGAAAAAGTTTAATCGTCGTAATTTTATGACATTGGCTGCGGCCGGCGGCGCCGCTTTGGCGGCGGGCGCCGGGGGCGGTCAAAATGCGTTGGCCGGGACCGTCAAGCTTCAAGGCGGGGGCCGCGATTTCTCTCCGGCGACGGGGAAGGAACGCAAGGCGGTTCCATCGACTTGCTGGCAATGCGTTACCCGCGACTCCATAATGGGTTATGTCGAAGACGGACGGCTGATGAAGCTGGAGGGCCATCCTGACTCCATTAGAACCCTCGGCAAGCTGTGCGCCAGGGGACAGGCCGGCGTCAACCAGGTCTACTTCCCGGATCGCATCCTTCATCCGTTGCAGCGCGTCGGCAAGCGCGGCGAGCACAAGTGGAAAAGGATTACCTGGGATGCTGCTCTGGATCTCGTTGCATCCAAGCTCAAACCGCTCCGCGACGCCGGCACGCCCGAGTTGTTCATGTATCATTATGGCCGCCACAAGGCGTCTCAGGCGAAAACCATGTACGATTTCATGAACGCCTACGGCACCAAGACCATCGGCACTCATACCTCGGTGTGCGAGGCATCCAAATGGGTGGGTCAGGAGAGCTTGTGGGGCGGCATGTACGACAACTGGGACTACGACAAGACCGACTATGTGGTCATGTTCGGCTCCAACAACTTCGAGTGCCACACTAACCATATCCCGACCTCGCAGCGTCTGATTCGGGCGATGGTTGATCGCAAGGTTCCGCTCTATACCTTCGATGTGCGGCTTACCAATACCGCCGCTAAGGCAACCGAGTGGATTCCGATCAATGTCGGCCATGACGGTCTGGTTATGCTGGCCATGTGCAACGTCATCATGAACGAAGGCCTGTTCAAGAAAGACCACTTCAAGTTCATGCGGGTGAGCGCCGACCACAAGGCTTCGACGGACGACAAGATCAAGGCCGTCAAGGAGCAGGTTGCGAAGTATACGCCCGAATTCGCCGAAAAGCTCAGCGGCGTTCCGGCGGCGAAAATCAGGGCAATCGCCCAGGGCTTCGCCAAGGCCAAGTCGGCCTGTCTGGTCACCTATCGCGGCACCGTCAAGCACTATCACGGCGCCGACCAGGAACGGGCGGCGATGTTGCTTTCCGCCATCACCAACAACCTGGATCGGGCCGGCGGCCGGGTCATGGGCGTCGGCGCCGGGTGGAAGTATCCCTCGTCGAAGAAGGCCGAGGTGCAAAAGGGATTGCCGATTACCGACGGCTTCCCCGGCGAAGCGGCCTACCCGACGCACGGCGTCGGCCATCAGGTTCTGCCGATGATCAAGGACGGCAAGGCCGGTCGGCCCGTGGTCTACTGGTGGAGCTGCTATAATCCGGGTTTCGTCAACGGCGACAACAAGGGTCTCCAGTCGATCTTGCAGGACGAGAGCCTTATGCCCTTCCTGATCACCTCAACCATTGTTTATGACGAGTCATCGCAGTTCGCTGACCTCATTCTGCCAGATGTCACCTATCTGGAAAGGTGGGACTGGGAAGACATGGTGTCGGCTAACCAGATTGCCGAATTCTCCATCCGTCAGCCTCTTGTCAAGCCGCTGGGCGAGGCGAGGTGTCAAGGCGACGTATGGCCCGAACTGGCGAAAAGGCTGGGCTTTGAACTCGTTTACAAGAACAAGGAGGACTTCGTCCGCCAGTCTTGCGAGATGACGCCCGGCGTCAAGGAAGCCGGCGGTTTCGAGTATATGAAGGCGAAGGGCGTCTGGCACGACAAGGACGCCAAGCCCAACTACGGCTTCTATGAAGCGAAAGTCGATGTTTCCGGCGACGGCGTCATTCTCGACGACAAAACCGGCGTCTACTGGAACTGGAAAAAGGCCGGAGTCGCCAGCGAAGACGAAGCCAAGAAGGCCGGCTATCTGGGCGTCAAGGACGCGAAAAAAGCCTATGTCGCCCAGAATATCGACGGCGCGGCGTTAACTGCCTACCCGCCGAACACGTCATTCACCAAGTCCGGTCTCCTTGACTTCTATTCCGATAACTTTGCCGTCAAGGGGCTTCCGGCGTTCCCGACCTACACGCCGATCCCGGAACATGCGGCGATGGCCAAGGACGAGCTGATCCTGACCACCTATAAGGTTGCCGTGCATACCCAGTCTCGAACAGCCCACTGCAAGTGGCTGACCGAGATCAAGCACGACAATCCGGGATGGATCAACACCAAGACCGCCGCCGAGAGAGGCATCAAGGACGGCGACAAGATCAAGGTGCGCGGCGGCATTGGTGAGATTATCACCACGGCTTATGTCACTGAAGGGATTATCCCCGGCATCATCGCCGTTTCCAACCACTTGGGTCGTCAGCATTCGGGCATCTATGGATCGGGCAAGACATCCCCGACCGACGGCGGCGCGGAAGCTGACCCGGACGCCAAGAACATGTGGTGGAAAAAGCATGGCGTCCACCCCAACGTGCTTATCCCCAACAGTTCGGACCCGATCGGCGGTTCAATGCGGTGGATGGACACGGTGGTAAAAGTAGAAAAGGCATAATACCCCCTGTTGACCGGGGTGGTGGAAGGAGTTTGAGCAGTGGGCGATAACCTGAACAACATGGCGGAGACGGCCGCTGCGCGCAGCAACGTATATGGTCTGCTTTCCATGATTTACAGGGTGGAGCCTGATTCGTCCTTTATCGGCGAACTCAAGGACAGCAAGCTTTCCCAGGCCTTCGCCGGCCTGGGGCTGTCCTTGGGGGACGACTTCCATGAAACCCCGGTCAATAAACTTGTCGAGGACCTGGCCGTTGAATATGCAAGGCTGTTCATCGGACCCGGTCCTCATCTTTCTCCCCATGAGTCCATTCATATAGATACCGGAAATCCGGCGGATAACGAGCTTTGGGGAACGCAGACGGTTAAGGTGAAATGTTTTATCGAAGCCGCCGGCCTGAGCTATGACGAAAATTTTTCGGGGATGCCTGATCATATCAGCGCCGAACTGGACCTGATGAAATTGCTCGCAGAAAAAGAGGCCGAGGCCTGGTCTGCGGGAAACAAGGACGAGGCCATCGGGTGCCTTGAGGTGCAAAAGAAATTTTTCGATGAGCACTTGAGCAAATGGGCGCCGCAATTCTGCGGAAAGGTCATAAAAACGGCCACGCTGCCGTACTACCGCGAGATGGCCGAGGTGACCAGGAAATTTCTGGAATTCGAGCAGGAAAATCTGGACGCGCTTTAAGTCATAAAACGGAAACGGCCCCTTGAGAGAACTCCCAAGGGGCCGGTTTTCGTCGGCTTGATCGCTTTGTCGAGAGGCTGAAACTTAGTGGGCCTCAATCTCGCCGACGGAAGCGGTAAAAGCGTAAGCCAACGGAGCGATGAAAAGAACGGTGGCGATTACGGCGATCAGATATTCGTACATTTTGTTTCTCCTTAAAGAGGGGTTGTCGTTCATCTGAGGAGAACTATGCCATATGCCGTATGTATCAATGCTGAGCGCCCTATTCATAGTGCGTTAAGATATCTCTGAAAAATTGCGGTTTACCGTTCTTGGAATTTCCCATCTGCCGATGACACCCGCTTTGATGCCTGATATATACTGCTCTCTCACGCTTAACCGGTTTCAAGAGGACAGGCCTATGAAGAACCTCGGCGCGATGATGAAGCAGGCCCAGCAGATACAGGCCAAGATGGCTGAATTGCAGGAAGAGATGGCCGGCATGTTGGTTATCGGACGTTCGGGCGCCGGCATGGTCGAGGTGACGCTGAACGGCAAGTCGGAGGCGCGCCGCGTAAAAATTGATCCGTCTCTGTTCGAGGACAAGGACGCCGAGGTTCTTGAGGATTTGATCGTCGCCGCCTTCAACGACGCCAAGGCCAAGGTTGAAACGGTGATGAAAGACAAGGTGGCCGAACTTACCGGAGGCCTGCAACTGCCGCCGGGAATGCAACTGCCGTTTTAATGACCACTTCCGGCATCGACAGGCTGATCCAGCTTCTCGCCAAGCTTCCCGGACTGGGGCCGCGCTCGGCGCGCCGCGCTGCGTTGTATCTGATCAAGCGCCGGGAATCGATGTTGGCGCCGCTGGCCCTCGCCATGACCGAGGCGCTGGAGAATATCGTCACCTGTTCCACCTGCGGCAATATCGACGTCAACGACCCCTGCGTCGTGTGCGCCGATGTCAAGCGGGACGCTTCAATCATTTGCATCGTCGAGGATGTCGCCGATCTGTGGGCGCTGGAACGGATGGGATCGTTCAAGGGGCGCTACCATGTGCTGGGCGGGGTGCTGTCGGCGCTGGACGGCGTCGGTCCCGATGATCTTAATATCAACGGCCTGGTGGCGCGGGCCTGCAAGGATGAGGTGAAGGAAGTGATCCTCGCCACCAACGCCACCGTTGACGGCCAGACCACCGCCCACTACATCGCCGAGCGACTGGGGGAATGCGGCGTCAAGGTCACCGGTCTGGCGCATGGGGTTCCGGTTGGCGGCGAACTGGATTATCTGGACGAGGGCACCCTGACCGCCGCCCTTAAGGCGCGGGGGCCGGTTTAACCAATTCCTCGACCGGCGCATCGTCGCCGAGTTGGACCATTTCTATCTTCCCGCCACGGCTGATGATCTTGCCGGTGGAGGTGGATATCTCCTCGATGTCCTTGTTGGCCATGCGGAAATGGTCCTGAAGACTGCCGACCCGCTTGTCCAGACGCTCGACATCTTTGAGCAGATTCATGACTTCGGTCTGGATGACTCCGGCCTGTTCGCGCATGCGGGAGTCCTTGAGAACGGCGCGCACCGTGGTCAGCGTCGCCATCAATGTTGTCGGCGAGACGATCCACACCCGGCGTTTGAATGATTCCTCGATCACATTGCGGAAGTTGGCGTGCAACTCGGCGTAAACGGCCTCCGACGGCAGGAACATAAGGGCGGATTCGGCGGTCTCGCCGGGAATGATGTATTTCTCCTGAATGGCCTTGACGTGGGTGATCACGTCGGCGCTGAAGGCGCGTGAAGCCTGGACCTTGGCGGTCTCGTCTTTGGCCATGCGAAGCTGATTGTAGCTTTCCAGCGGAAACTTGGCGTCAATGACAATGGCCCCCGGCGGATTGGGAAGCTTCAACAGGCAGTCGGCGCGAACCCTGGTGGAAAGGGTGCATTGCAATTCATAGGCCTGGGGCGGCAAAGCCGCCGATACCAGATCCTGAAGCTGTATTTCGCCGAACGCCCCCCGCGCCTGCTTGTTGGAGAGGATGTCCTGAAGCCCCACCACCTGCTCGGAAAGGGAGGTAAGGTTCTTTTGCGCGGTATCGATAACGGCAAGGCGTTCATGGAGCTGCTTAAGGGTATGGCCGGTCTTGTCGGTCTGCTCGGCCAGGCCGTCGCCGAGGCGCTTGACCATGGCGTCCAGGCGCTCGTTGACCCCGGACTGGGTCTGCAAAAGCCGCCCGGCTTGTTCGGACTGCATCGCCGCCAGCCTCTCGATAGTTTCGGAGAGCCGCGCCATGCCGACGGCGTCGCCGGCGCGGGCGCGTTCGCCGCGCAGGTAAACAACTGCGACAAGGGTGGCGATAACGATAATGATGATGATTGGAATAACGGTTGCGTCCATCCCGTAACCTTGCCCGAAAGCGCGGCGTTGTTAAATAATAATCGCCGTAACCGTATCCTTTACTTTAGAGGAAATAAAAGATACAATGCTCGGTCGTCGGGGAGAATCCTCGGTTTTGTGTTTGATCGCCCTAGAAAGGGAGTATCGCCATGTTGAGCGTGCTTTCCAAGCTTACGAAGAACGATTTTACGTCGGCCACGCTGTTGGCGCGGATGAACGAGTCTTTTCAGAAGCGGGCCGAGAAGTCGTCGGATGCCATCTCCGGGGACTATCAGCAGAAAATCAACGCCATCAAAATGAATGCCGATAAATGGCGAAAGGTTGAGAGCGGCATCGGCAAGGCCACCTCGGAGATCAGTTCCGTTCTCGGCGAGGCGAAGTCCATCCGCAGCAAGCTGGATAATATGATCCAGGCCATTAATCAGGCGACCCAGGTCACCACCGGCGATACAAACTACGAAGGATACGCCTCGACTTTTGATTCTCTGCTCAAGGGATTGATCAGTTCCGCCGAAAAGCCCGGCGACTCCGTCAATCTGCTGGGCAAAGGCACATCAAGGTACACGTTCGACATCAGCATCTATAATGAAACCCACACGGTGAACGGCTCGTATATGGGAAGCGACTATTACATCACCGATACGGCGGGAATGAGGTGGCAGCCGGACAGGGCGGCGAAAGTTCTCATGCGGTACAGCGATTATCCGAATGACCCCTTGCCGGGCGATTCCGCCAACTTCGAAACCGGGTTGCGATTGGACAGCATCAGCGGCGATACGGTGAACTTTACGACCGGACCCGATACCGGCGCCCCGCAATCTTTCTCAGGCACAATAACCCGCAGCGGGCTTGAGGTCATGGACTCCATATTCTATGACGGGCTGGCGACTGATGCCGGACGCACACGCGCCCTTGCCGATCTCAATGCGGCAAAGGAGGCGGTTAATATTGAAGTGAGCAGGTATGAAGCTGAACTCACCATGGCGAAATTCTATGAGAATCGCGCCGTTGCCGAAAGCAAGGGCATAACGGCGGAAACCAATAACCTTCTTATTAAAAATGCCGATGCCGTAAATAAGGCGCAAAATAAGCTGCAACTGGAATTCAACGGCGTCCAAAGCAAGCTGGCCCGCGCCATGGCCCTCAAGAACAACTACGGCAATATGCTGACGCCGTTTATAAAGAATAAATTCGCCAAGTCATTCGTCAACATTTTTGCCTGAAACTCCGGGTTGCTGCGCATCTACGGCGTCGGCGTCGCCGACATCGGTGAGGTCTGTTTTGCGTTCGCTCATTTCCTTAAGGCGTATCCTGGCTTCCCCGGCCATCCAGACACATGATTTGCCGTACTCATCAAGGAAGAACCTCATGAATTTCCTGCGTTTCCTTGTGTTGACGATGCGGTTGCCGAGGAAGGCTCCTAATCTCAACATGGCGGCGTAAGAACCTCCCGTCATCTTGAGAGCGCCCTTAAGTTCGACGAAATTTTCATTCCATAAACGATCCAGGCGCTGTTCTATTTCCCAGAAACTCTTGTCTTTATGCTTGGCGGTCTCCACCAACTCCCTGAATTTTTCGATGAATTTGTCACAGCCTTTTGCATCGGCGGCCAGATCGACGGCATCCAGATATTCATCGGCTTTGTAATGTGTTAGCTGGTTCTCGATTCGTTTTAACGTCAGGAGTTGTTGCGCCGGCGGGTTGGTCAGGTTAATGGCGGCTGCCGCTTTTGGGGTCGCCCCGTCAATGCGCGCTCCGTCGCTGCAATTGAACAAGGTAAAATTGCCGGTTCTTTGCAGTATGGACAGGTTTATGCGCGACAAATCCAGAGACCATGAGGTCATGGCTTTTCCGCCGAAGTTGGCCGGCACTTCCCGGTTCAGTTGTTTTTCAATGAAATCAAAGCTTTCGCCCGCCGCGTAGTTGTCGTAGTCCTCCTCATAATAGACGGCATCCTGGGAATGGTGCGCAGTTCCATCCCGGCGCCCGCAGTCAACGCCGAAAAGATAAATGTTCTTGAAGCCGACGGCGGAACTGACCGCCAGGGCGGCGTTGGAAACCAGCGGGTCGGACCCGCGCAACGGCTCAGCCGAGCCTAGAAGCAGGACGCTTGAACTCAATGCGGGGCGGAAAAAATACCAACGATTGTCAAACAAGCCGCTGACATCGGGATGAACGGTGGTCGTCACCACCAGCGTGATGCCTTCAAGACCGTATTCATTTTTGAAGTTTTTGAGATTATCAAGAAGTTGCGGCGTATTTTCATTTTCAAGATGCAGGTCGGGACGTATCTCGTTTTTAAGAAGGATGCCCAGGGACGTGCCGCAGGAGAAAACAATGACTCTGTCCCTCCATTTTTTGATGTAAGGCATGTCCTTATCCACGGACGGCCCGGAGCCGACGATGAATACCGGAATAGTTTGTTCAAGATATGGTTTTCGGGAAACGAGGCTAAACGGCCACTTTATGAAGTTTAAATAAGTATTCTTCATCATTATTAATTCATCCTCAAAGTATCCTGAGGATATGTAGAAATTCTTTATTTTTTCATTGAGAATCTTCCTGGTTTCTTGGATATTCCATGACGGGTAATGTATGTATGCTTGAGACCCATCCAGGAACGTAGTTCCGCATGAGGATATTATCCTCTGGATTGCGTGTATATTTTCATCCGGGGATTCATGCGGCAGGAAATAAAGATTAATATTTTTCCTTGAGGCGGCGCGAAAAATCTTTCCCCAATCAACGGCGGCGAATGAATGGATGATAAATTCCGGAATAGGCTCGATAAGCACCATATGCCGGCATACTTTTCCGGCCAATAATTCAGGGATGTGATAGCCGAGGCCGATGCCGAAAATGAACCCGAACCCGACATCGGCAACGGGATATCCTTCGCCTTCGCTCATGCCTTTTTCAATCAGATAAGCGGCGAGCTTTTTCAGAAGTTTTTTCGATACCGTGGTGATGTTGCAGTGCCACGGGTCCGAGAAAATAATTCGGTCGGGGTTTCGGAAGTGTTGATCGAGTTGATCTTTGGTCCATTTAACGGCGTGTTCGGGGTAAAGATTAATCTCTCCCAGATTGATGTTGACGGCGACGCCATCCTCGACCACCAACGTTGAGACGGGGGTGGAGATTTTTTCCAGAACGGCGAAGACGCCCGGTCGGTGCTTTTTGAAAGCCGCCCAATTGCGGCGGACAAGGCTCTGTGTTTCGGAACGTCTGACCATCAAATTGGGCGCACTGCTAGCGCATTGATATATTCAGAAGACACATTGTGTATTCGTCATGCGTGGCCCCCGGATCAAGTCCGGGGGTGATCCGCGCATCCACGTCTGCCTAAACCTGAAAACAAGGCGTGGATGGCCGGGACAACCCCCGGGCTTGGACCCGGGGGCATGACGACAAAGCATAAAAGCAATTTTTGTGTAACATCGTGAATTCACCGGTTGCTTTACTCCCCTAGCCGGCGGCGGTTTGCCACAATTCTTCGTAAATACTTTCAAGGTCCGAGGCGCGTACGGTAAAGTCGGCAAGGGGTGATTTCCGCAGCCGTTGACGAATTTCACCACCGAATGCCTTACGCCGGGCATTGTTTTCTCCCCAGGCGACCGCCAATTCCACAAATTCCTCCGGCGTAGAGGCTACGGCGTCTTTACCGAGTCCGAGATAATGCAGGGTGCTTGCGACTTCGCGGCTGTGTGATCCGTTCCCGGACAGACAGACTACCGGCAGTCCCGCCCATAAGGCGTCGGCGGCTACGTCAATTCGTCTTGCCGGGAAGGGGAGCAGGCAGACATCGCCCTTACGGAAAAATGCTTGAGAATCGGCCTCAAGAAGAATGTCAACACGGTGAGCCACGCCGAAAATTCCGAATAAATCCACAAGCTGTGTAACGGTTTCCGCAGAGCGCAGGAAATTGTGGTTCATGAGGATCAATTTTGAATCGGGCATCTTGTGCAGGACACGAGACCAAACTTCGATGGTTCGCGGGTTAAGCTCCGACAATGTCGCATCGGCGGCGAAGACAAGGCCTTCTTCCTTCTCATGTGCGGCGCCGGATTTGCCTTCGTCGTCCGCCGGGAAATCGACAAGCGTGCCGCCGTGTTCCATGAAGGCAATTTTTTCCTTGATCGGCAGGCCTTTGTCTTTATCGGTGAACAGAACCCGGTCTGAAATAATTACATCCATATTCTCAAGCCCGGCGCCGTATGGGCATTCAAGCCATGACGCCTGGACAGGCGCCATGCGCCTTCCGAAAGCCGTAAGCAGTTCAGGATCGGCGAAACCGCCGATATTGACCAGGATATCGATCTTTTCGGCGGTTACGACGGCGCCCATCGTTACCGGATCCATGTCATTTATGTTGTGCCATGTCTGGAAGGATTTCTGGAATATGATGTTGGACGAAGCGCTTAACCTTCCAATGCCGAAACCAACGGTTCGGAAACGCTTGGGATTGTGTTGCGCCAAAATTTTGGCCAAAACCGATCCGATGCGTTTTTTGCCGATGGCGCCGATTATGTAGCCGACGTTCAGGATATCCTTGGCCTTTGCCGATGGTTTGCCGGCGCCGGACTCTGATCGTAAGCCGAAATGCTTTCCCCATTGCTGAAATGCCGAAACGATGTCGGCTGTTCCTTTTTCGGGATCAAGCAGAAGGTCGTTCAATGCCATGGCGTGGATTGTCGGATCATCTGCGGCAACGGACATGGCCCAACGGTGAGACGCCTGGCCTGCGGAAAAAGCGCCGACGGCGGTCAGCGCAGTTCCCAGTTGGCCGGCGATTTTGGCGTCATTCGGGATTATATGGCGGGCCGCGCACAGCGATTCAACGGCGGCCTTGAAAAGCCCCTGAATGCACAGGCAGTTCGCCAGTCCCAAATTCGCGTCCCGGTTGCCGGGATTCAAGCGGACGTGCTGGCCGAACCAGTTTTCGGCTTCCACCCAGCGGCCTTGTTCAATCGCCGAAAATGCATTTTTTAACAAAGGGTCTTCAACCACCTGGAAAAATGCTTTGGCCAGAGTCGGTAATTTTTTCGGCAGCCCCAGCGCAATAATATGATCTGAATGAGGCAATGTTGAAGCGATCTTGGTGTAATACATGCTGTTGTTAAGATCGCCGAGGATAGCGTAAATAATGGCCAGTAATTCCGCGTACTCGCGAATATCGGCGCCATAGTGAACGGCTTTTTCAGCATGGAAAAGAGAGCCGGTGAGGTCATTTTCATTATAGGCGGCCAGGGCGAGTATGAAGTAAGCGATTGCGCTGTCGTTATGGCCGGAGATGAACTCCTCGCTTTTTATCTTCGCCTCGTTCCATGCGTCTTTGATCAGCAGCCTGGAGATGCTTTCAAGATATTGTTTCTCAAGTTTTGAAGATGCTGGTTTTGAGGGTTGATTTTTTTTGCTCATGCCGAGGTCTCCCCGGCAGGCAGGGGTGATGTATCTTTTGCGGGTTCGCCGTCCCCTTCTCCGGCTTGTTTCGGATCAGTATACAGGCCGCCGGCAAGCTCCCGGTTAATGGAGATTAATATGTCCAGTTTTTCGGGAAGCGGATTGCTGATAAAATCCAGGGTATGCTTGTCCACGAAGTTGGATAACGACAGCACGTTGGACCTGATGTCGTCGGGAGCGGTGCACTCGGGAGATAATAATTCAGCCTGAAAAATGGTCCACAATCGCCAATTCAGCCGGATGGCGGTCTGCATCTGCTCGTGGTCGCCGGTTTCTTTGGCGGCTCTCATCTTCAACGCCGCCTGGGTCAGCGCCCAGGCCTCAACCTTTCTGGGGTTCCCCTCCGGGGGCGGGGCCTCGTAGTTCTTTACTAAGTCCTTCTTGTACATGGCGCATAACCTCACGTTCGTGGGTAATTAAATCATGTCCTGCTTTGAGAGCCTGATACAGCTCGCCTTTATCAAAAAAAATCTTAATTTTATCCACTATATGTCGTGAACTCGGAGCCGCTTTAAGGTAGCTCGAAATGAATTCATGAAAGCGTGGCAAATGTATCTCTGAATCGCCGGGAAAAAGATAGAGGCATTGTAGAGAAAAATATATGCGGCTTGCGGGCGTAACGGCATCCTCGGGAGTTAAAATATCCGAATCCCGTAAAATTGCCGCATCATTAATAACAAGCAGTGACGCGGTGCGGGGGGCGGCATTTTCCAGAACGGCCCCGTTGATAATAATTTTCTGGCCGCTTTTAAGTTGAATTTTGAGGGGCATTTACGGCGGCGGTCAATTAAAAAAAGGGGCCTGAAAGAAACCAAGGGGGCAAGAAGGCCCCCTTGGTCGAGATCGTCATTGCCCGAAGTTTACCTGAACAGGCCCAGAATGCCTTGTTCGGCCTGCGCGGCGAAGGACATCGCCTGAATGCCGAGCTGCTGTCTGGTTTGAAGGGCCAACAGGTTGGCGCCTTCCTCATTCAGATCGGCAATAGTCAGCTTGCCGGCGCCGGTATCCAGAACGTTCATGTATTGCGTCGTAAAGTCGGAACGCACACGCAGGATGGCGACGTTGGACGCCATTGTCGAAGCCTTGGAGCGTAAGCTGCTGATCGTTTCGTCAAGGCTCATGATAGCGGAGTCGGCCATGACGTTGAACGACGCCAGTTCTGCGGCGACGGACAGGTCATAACTTGAAAGTCCGGCGAAGCCGCCACCCGCGCTGAAGCCGATGGCCGTCAACAGTTTGGCGGCCGAGACTGCGTCAGCCGAAGCGCCGGCGCTGTCTTTGAAGAATTGGCTCATGTTGAAATCGACGCCGTCAACCGTAAGTTTGGAGCCGGACTTTTCACTGAAACGCACGGCAAGGGACGACGCTGTCGAGTTAATAAGGTTCAAGCCCTTGTAGGAAGCATCGTCGACGAGCTTTTGTATCTGATCGGCCAGCACTTCGATCTGATCGGTCAGCGACGCGCGTTGGGTCTTATCGGAGCTTCGGGCGCTATCAATAGCGCCTTTCATCTGTTTGACCAAAGACTCCAGGGACTCCGCCGCTTTGAGGGCGGTTTCCAGAGAGCTGACGCCCTGTTCAATAGCGTCTTTACGCTCTGAAAGGTCGCGGGCGCGATCACCGAGAGATTTGGCCTGGAAGTACTTGACCGCATCGTCCATCGGACTCGCGACCTTGAGCTGGGTGTTCATGCGGCCCTGGGTGCGGTCGATTAGACTGGATGTGTTCTGGAGAGATAGAAGGTTCGAACGCACCGCTGATGATAGTGTGAGGTCTGCCATAATAGCTTCTCCCTTTCTAGGGTGTTTACACAGTTTACCGTGCGCGATTCTCACGCACGTTTTAGCACGCTAGCATACTTTAAACGGCTTTTCTATATATTTTTTTACGGATAACAATTCCGGTCCAGGGCAATCGAATGAAGGAGCCTGATCCTATTTTACCGTCATGGCCGTGCTTGTCACGGCCATCCACGCCTTTTTTGCCTTGGCGATGAATCAAAAGACGTGGATGCGCGCATCAAGTCCGCGCATGACGGGAATGGTGAGTTCTTGCGATGGGACTTTGGTTGCTTTGGAGTCTTTCAGTCGATTGCCCTGAGTTCCGGTCGTTTTTCCCTTGCAATTATCATCTTACAGGGCTAGCTAGGCGCACTTAAATTCACACACGGGCCGGCGGCT
>Ga0156220_118_pt1:0-22500 | contig 27340 bp, 22 predicted proteins | sample RifCSPlowO2_12_FD_107868 | JGI IMG/M metagenome (GOLD analysis project Ga0156220, IMG submission 107868) | Rhodospirillales bacterium RIFCSPLOWO2_12_FULL_58_28 | reverse complement strand
GAGGTTGAGCGCTGGGAACGTAATAAGGTTCTGGCGGCAAGCGAACCGGACTTGATCGGATATCTGGTAGAAAAATTCACGCTTGATCCGCCTCGGCTTCTTCGGGATCAAATGCACATTGATAGCGAGGGCGAGACCAAGATAGATGTCAGCGACCACTGGGAATACGATGTTCGCGCCCGAGACGGCCCGTGCCATGTTCCCGGTTCCTATGTAACAGTAGCTATTCCTTTCGAAGGGGAGGCCGATCTATTTGGATTTCAGGCATCAACTTATTCATCCAGTCCACCACGCGGTCGCGTCTCTGGATCGAGTGTTCAAATCACCCTCCAGGATGTAAAGCTCGACCCTAAACTAACCCGTCAGAATATCGATGCCACTGTGGGCCAAATTGAGGAGTCATTGACGTGGATAAAAAACGATTGTGACACCTGGAATGCCTGTGTTTGGAAGGTGGCCGAGCGGTGTGTAGGGGACCGTAAGCGTCGCATATTGGAACAAGCCAACATGGTGAGCGCACTTGGTTTGCCGGTGAAAAGGAGAGCCGACTTGGCCAGCAGCGTTTCAGTTCCAGCAGTTAGGAAGAAGCGGCCAATCGTGTTGCCTACGACGCCGAGGGAAGCGTTCAAGCCGGAACCAGCGCTACCGGACGCAGAATACGACTTTATCCTCACCGTTATCGACCGTCTGTCGCAGAGCATCGAGCGTAGCCCAACCACGTTCGTTAATATGGGCGAGGAACAAATACGGGATATAATTCTTGTGAATCTTAACGGGCACTATGAAGGCGACGCCACCGGCGAGACGTTTAATGCCCAAGGAAAAACCGATATCTTAATTCGAGCGGACGGTAAAAATGCTTTCATTGCCGAGTGCAAATTTTGGCAGGGGGTAAAGGCGTTTCACGCAGCTATCGATCAAATACTCAGCTACCTGACATGGAGGGATACCAAGGCCGCCCTTCTCCTTTTCAGCAAGAATGCGGATTTTAGTAATGTTCTGACGGGTATTGGCGCCTCAATATCACAGCATACAAACTTCAAAAGGGAGTTACGGAAGGTCAGCGATACCCACGCACGATATTTGTTCCGGCAAAAACACGACCTGGACCGAGACATTTACCTCGCAGTGCAGGCTTTCAATATTCCAAAGGGGGCGAGGGAGTAGCCCTTGCCCACCTGAAACATCATGCAAGTTACGCCACCTCAGTCGCCACCCCGTCAAGCCTAACGCGCACCGTGGTCGTTCCGTTCCCGGCGGTGGCAACAGCAACGCCGATCATACACAGCCCGACTCCCGGCAACACCACCTGCTTGGCCGTGCCGTCCCAGGCGACGCGGTTGCCGACGCCGATGACGGCAGCCGGAGCCTTGGGCAACTCGAACACGCATCGGGTAGCAATCTCACCCTCGGCGGCGGCTAAGGCGGCGATGCCAAAGAGGCTGCCGACCAGCCCGGCGGAAGGCGCCTTCTCCGGCAGCGGCTCCTCGCGCTTGATGGCGGCGGACGGGACCGTCTGCATCCTTGCCGGCAAGGCGGCGAGAATTTGTTCGCGGCGGGTGGGCATGGGATGGAAAACTCCCCGTTCAAAAAGCTGTGCGGCGAAAGGCCGTCGTTTCTCCGCATATAATGCGGATAAACCGGTTGCCGGATGCGGCGAATTGGCGTATGTTCGCCGCATAATTTGCGGAGAACAATCATGTACATTTGGCAGACAGACGACTGGCCCATGTTTCGCTGGGACGCTGAAGTTCTCTTGTCTCCGCTGGCCGAGGCCCGTCACAAACAAGGACGGCTGCTGGGCCAGATGAAGCGCCTCGGCTTCGATCTCCAGCGTCAAGCCGAGTTGCAAGCGACCGTCGAGGATGTGATTCGAACTTCCGAGATCGAAGGCGAAAAACTTGATCTTGCCGGCGTAAGGTCCTCAGTGGCGCGCCGCCTCGGTCTGCCCGACGCCGGGCTTGCCCCATCCGACCGCAAGGTCGATGGTCTGGTCGAGATGATGTTGGACGCCATGCACAACCACGCCAGGCCGCTGACGGCGGAGCGGCTGTTCGCCTGGAATGCCGCCTTGCTTCCCACCGGCTATTCGGGCCTTCGCAAGATTACCGTCGGCGCTTGGCGCACCGACAAGGACGGTCCCATGCAGGTGGTGTCCGGTCCCTTGGGTCGTCAGAAAGTGCATTACGAAGCGCCGCCGGCGAAACGCCTCAAGGCTGAGATGAAACGGTTTCTGGCCTGGTTTAACGATCCGCCGCCGCTGGATGGCCTTTTGCGCAGCGGCATCGCGCATCTGTGGTTCGTCACCATTCATCCGTTCGATGACGGCAATGGCCGCATGGCGCGCGCCATCGCCGATCTGGCATTGGCGCAGATGGAAGGCGCCGGGCAGCGCTTTTACAGCGTCTCGGCTCAGATCCAACGCGAGCGCAGCCGCTATTACGAGGTCTTGGAGCACACACAGAAAAGAACCATCGACATCACCGAATGGCTTACATGGTTCGTGGCCTGCTTCGGCAGCGCCATCGACGCAGCCGAAGAAAAGAGCCGCGCCGTGCTCAACAAGGCCGAGTTCCGGCGGCGCTTTGCCGAGGAACCCCTTTCGGCGCGTCAGAAGACGATCCTTAACCGCTTCATGGACGGCTTCGAGGGCAACCTCACCGCCCGCAAATGGGCGGCGCTCGGCAAATGCTCGGTCGATACCGCGAACCGCGACATCAACGACCTGCTGTCGCGTGGGCTTCTGGTCCGCAATCACGGCGGCGGCAGGCGTACCTCCTACGGCGCGGCAGGGTTCGAGGCGGAACTGCCGTCTGACGATTAACCATACTGCTCCCGCCGGTTTCTGACCACCGGCCCCGGCAGGGCGGCAACAACCTCATGCCCCTGTGGCCCTAACGGGTTGTTTTGCGAAAATTTCTTATGATCCGCCAATAAATGACGCCGTTCAGGGTCAGGACAAATAATCCGATCCAGATGAAACCGCTTTGCGGGAAATTTCCGGAAAACAGAAGATCGGGATAGATCAGGGGCAAAATATAATTTTCTACGAAGCTGGTTTTGTATCCCGCCGCAGCGCCCCGCAGGCGGAGGTCGTTTTCCAGGTAGGTCAACGGACAAACCCAGCCGCCGATCTCAATGATTCCTCCCCACAGGAATGCGGGGACGTGAACCCATGCCGCTTTCGGCCGGCGGAATACAAACAATCCGCCGAACACGACGAAAAGAATAAAAAAAAGATGCCCCCATAAGACGGCATCGGCGAGGACTTTATAGATCATGCCGTCCGTCCGCCTCCTTTTTGACGCGCCCGAAGCGCCGGGCCGCCTTTTCCGCTTCGTGCGGAATTCATGGATTTAATGAGTCTTAGCCCTGATCATATAGGCGACATTCGCCGCCGCCGCCAGTAGCCGGGGCTAATACCGGCTATGACAGAATTACCGACTTTGTTTCCGGCGGCGACAAGTTCAGCCTGCTGGATACTCTGGCCGCCGCCGTTAACGATATGGGGGCAACTGACACATCCCTGTCATGGGCAACCGATGCGACGGTTGATAACGTCACGGCTGACGAGTTTACCCTGGTTTCCGTGGTCGAGAACCAACAGCTCGTCACCACCGATTTCATCACGATCTGATGCAGGGACGAGGAATTTTCGGCCACGGATGAATACCTGTTCAGTCCTGTTTCACGCGAAGGCGCGAAGACGCGAAGGCAAGAAAACAGAGGGCGTTCGGCGGATCGCCCATGATTAGAATTACTTCGCATCTTCGCGTGAACACATGGGTTGTCGTATGCGCGGGCGCAAATTTCGGCGGCGTTGCCGGGGGTGCGCCGTCCGATGGCGCTGGGCTTCAAAACCGATGAAATCCGCCGCGTTCTCACCATGGGCGATCCGGGAAAGCTTTGAGCGGAAGACTCTTATCTGTGTTTGCCTGTGGTTCCATGATAAAGCATCGTCAGAAAAAAAGCGTCTCGCCTGTGGCGTTACGGCATGGCGGCGCAGGACGGCGGATACAGGCATAAACAGCGCAAAAGGGCAGAAAAGAAGATGACGCAACATTTATTGTCGGTGCGGCAACGGTACGCCCGCCTCCTGTCCGTCATGAAATGGGTCGGCACTGTCGCCGGCATCGGCGGAGCGTTGATTATCGCCATGAACATCGGGGTCGTCGCCCACGGGTTCATGTTGTTTTTGGTCTCGTCCGTGCTGTGGGGCCTGGTTGCGTGGGCGCAGAGGGAAGTCAGTCTTTTGGTAATGCAGGGCGCCGCCACCGTGATCAACATGCTGGGAATCATCAAGTGGCTCGGAGTGTGAAGGGGCTATCCGCCCCCTTTCGTCTCCTCGGAGAAGCTTGTATACAACGGGAATGGTTGAAGACATTTACCGTTCGCTCAGGCTGATCCGGCGCACCGAGGAAGAGGTGGCGCGTCTCTACCCGTCCGACGTGATCAAAAGCCCCATTCATCTGTCCATCGGCCAGGAATTCGTCTCGGTCGGCGTTATCGGAGCAGTCGGCGACGATGACGTGGTGTCCGCCACCTATCGGGGACACGCCGCCTATATCGCCAAGGGCGGCGACCTTAGGCGCTTCATGGCCGAGATGTACGGCAAGGCGAACGGCTGCGCCGGCGGCAAGGCCGGCTCCATGCACCTGATCGACATGGAACGCAATGTGCTCGGCATGTCCGCCGTGGTCGCCACCACAATCCCGGTCTCGGTGGGATACGCCATGGCTTTGAAGAGAGAGGGCAGGGGGCGGATAGTTGTGTGTTTCTTCGGCGACGGCGCCTCGGAAGAAGGGGTTTTCTCCGAAAGTCTGAACTTCGCCTCCTTGCACAAGATTCCCGTCCTGTTCGTCTGCGAGAACAACGGCTACGCCATCCACGCCCGCATCGAGGAACGCTGGGCCAACGAAGCGTTGAGCAGGCGGGTGGAGACCTTCGGCATCCCGGCGCGGCATGTTGCCGACGGCAATGTCTTTTCCATCCGCAAAGCGGCGGAGGAACTGGTGGGATATATCCGCGCCGGCAACGGACCCGCCTTCATGGAGTGCGCCGCCTACCGCTGGCGCGAACATGTGGGGCCTAACGAGGATTATAATGACGGCTACCGCGAGCGCGCCGCTCTTGAGGCATGGCAGGCCAAAGACCAGATGGAGGTTGTCGGCGCCATGCTGGATCAGGGCCGTCGCCGGACCATTGACGCCGGGATCGAGGAGATGATCGCCGACGCCGTTCAATTCGCCGACGCCGGACCCTGGCCTGAACCCGAACAGTTGTATGCCCATGTCTTCGCCGATTGAAAGCGGAAGAATACTGAGTTATGGCGACGCCTTATGCGAAGCCGTGGCCATGGAGATGGAGCGCGATGAAAGCGTCTTCGTCATCGGCCTCAATGTTACCGACCACAAGGCTATTCTGGGGTCTACCAGGGGGCTGGTCCAACGCTTCGGCCCCGACCGGGTAATCGAGTCGCCGTTGTCCGAAGACGCCGTTACCGGTATCGCCACCGGCGCCGCCATGGCGGGGCTGCGTCCCATCCATGTACACATTCGCATGGATTTCCTGATGCTGTGCATGAACCAGTTGGTCAACATGTCGGCCAAGGCTCATTATATGTACAATGGTCAACTCAAGGCGCCGATGGTGGTGCGCGCCATCATCGGCAAGTCATGGGGGCAGGGCGCCCAGCACTCCCAGGCCCTGCACGGCATGTTCATGCATGTCCCCGGACTCAAGGTGGTGGCGCCGTCCAACGCTTACGACGCCAAGGGCTGCATGATCGCCGCCATCCGCGACAACAACCCGGTTATTTTCGTCGAGCATCGTATGTTGTACTATACCGATGCTTTCGTGCCGGAGGAGTCTTACACGGTAGAGTTCGGCAAGGCGCGTATCGTCAGGCCGGGTGACGACATCACCGTCGTCGGCATTTCCAACATGCTGGTGGAAAGCCTGCGCGCTCAGGAGCTGCTGGCCGAAATCGGCATTTCCGCCGAGGTCATCGATCCCATTTCCCTGGCGCCGCTGGACATGGATGCGATCACAAAGTCCGTGCGCAAAACCGGGCGGCTGCTGGTGGTCGATAACGCCTGGACATCGACGGGGGCAAGCGCCGAGATTCTTGCCGGAGTCGCCGAGCGACTGGGCGGCGAGCGGCCCATCATGGTATCCAGGATGGGCTTTGCGCCGACCACATGCCCCACCACCTCGGCCCTTGAGAAGGGCTTTTATCCGACGCCGGTAACCATCGCGTCCCGCATTCACCGAATGGTCCGTCCTGATGCCGCCGTCTGGGAGCCGGACGCCGGGCATGCCGAGATGGCCTATCAACTCAAGTTCCGTGGACCTTTTTAGCGTGAACGGTCGTTCTCCGGTTCGCGTCGGCCTTGTCCAGATCAACAACAGTTTTTCCGGGCAGAGTTACCTGCCGTACACCATCGGCCTGTTGCAGGCTTATGTCGAGGCTTACGCCGTTGACCCCGCACGCTATAATTTCATTCTGCCCGTTTACAAGCGCCGACATATCGACAGGAATCTCGAAAGTTTGAAGGGCGTGGATGTCGCCGGGTTCAGCGTCTACGTTTGGAACATCCATATTTCGCTGGCTACCGCCAGACGGTTGAAGGAGCAAAACCCGGATTGCCTGATCATTTTCGGCGGCCCGCATGTTCCCGACCGCGCCGAGGATTTTCTGCGCGAAAATCCCTTTATCGACGTGGCGGCGCACGGGGCCGGCGAGCAGATATTTCTGCAACTGCTTGAATCCTATCCGGGGAGAGACCCCGGCATAAAAGGCGTCAGCTATCTGGACGGCGAAGGCCGCTTTATCTTCACCAAGCCGGAGGCGCGGCTGAAGGATTTGTCGTCCATTCCCTCGCCATATCTTTCGGGCGCCTTCGATGCGCTGATGGAGGCCATGGGCGATAACGAGATTTGGATCGCCATGTGGGAGACCAACCGGGGCTGTCCGTTTTCCTGCACCTTTTGTGATTGGGGATCGTCCGTTTCCGGCAAGGTCGCCGTCTTTGACATGGAGCGCATCAAGGCCGAGGCGGACTGGTTCTCCAATAAAAAAATCGAGTTTATTTTCTGTTGCGATGCCAATTTCGGTATTCTCAAGCGCGACATCGACATCGTGCGTTATGTGGCCGACAACAAGAAACGCCTGGGCTATCCCCATGCCCTTTCCGTACAGAACACCAAGAACGCCACCGAGCGCGCCTATCTTACCCAGAAAGTTCTCAACGACGCCGGCCTCAACAAGGGAGTGACCGTGTCCTTCCAGTCTCTGGACAAGAAGACCCTTAAAGCAATCAAGCGCGACAACATCGATCTCGACTCTTTCGAGGAGTTGCAGCATCGCTTCATGGATGACGGCGTAGTCACCTATACCGACCTGATTCTGGGCCTGCCCGGCGAGACCTACAAGAGCTACATCAAGGGCATCGGCCATTGTATCGAGAACGGACAGCATAACCGCATCCAGTTCAACAACCTGTCCATCCTGCCCAACGCCGAGATGGGTTCGCCCGAATACCAGAAAAAGTACGGCATGGTCGTGGTTGAAAGCCGCAGCATCAATGTTCACGGCCACAGGGACGATCACGAGGACGGCATTTACGAGACCCAGAAATTGTCGGTGGCTACCGCTTCCATGCCCCCCGCCGCCTGGCGGCGCGCCCGCGCCTATAGCTGGATGGCCGCTTTCCTGCATTTTGACAAGCTGCTTCAGGTTCCCCTGCTGGTCGGCCACTACTGCGCCGGGACGCCGTTCACCGCCATGATCGCCGCCTTTGTCCACGCCGACCGCTCGCGCTATCCCTTGATCGGAGAGATCGCCGGTTTTTTCAAGGACGAGGCGCGCAAGATACAGAAGGGCGGTCTTGAATACGTCTTCAGCGGAGAATGGCTCGGCATCTACTGGCCGGCCGATGAATACGCCTTCATCAGGATTTCAATTGAGGGCAAGCTGGGTCGGTTCTACGAAGAATCCGAGGACATTCTCGCCGGCATTATCGGCGACAGGGCGCCGCGTTCGCTGCTGCGCGAGGCGGTGAGCTATAATTCGATGCTGCTGAAACAGCCCAACCTCACCGAGGATATTACGGTTGAACTGAACTATGCCCTGCCCGCTTTCCATGCCGCTCTCGGCAAGGCCGGCCATGTGGACAAGTCGCCGGGCGTCTACCGCATTCCCCGCTCGAAAGAGACATGGGGATCGTGGGAGGAGTGGATGCGTCATGTGGTGTGGTACGGCAACAAGAAGGGCGCCTACCTGTATCCGTGCAAGCCGCTGGATAACAAATTATGAAATACCGCGAGATCGGAAAAACCGGCATCCGTGTTTCCGAGATCGGTTTCGGCGCCTGGGGCATCGGCGGTCGGACTCCCGGCGCCACCTCTTACGGCGATGCCGATGATGACGTTTCCCGCTCGGCCCTCAAGGCGGCCCTGGACGAGGGCATCACCTTCTTTGATACCGCCAATGTCTATGGTAAAAGCGAGTCGCTGATCGGCGAGGCGTTCGCACAATGCCGCAGCCGGGTGGTGATCTCCACCAAGGCCGGATGCGTGGATTATAGGGCGCCTCTCGATCTTTCCCCCGCCGCCGTCATCGCTTCGCTGGAGGGCAGTCTCAGACGCCTTGGGACGGATTATGTGGACATGCTTATGCTGCATAATCCTGACCCGGCGTCGGACAGACTGGACGATGCCTTTGCCGCGCTGGAGCGCCTCAAAAGCCGGGGCAAGATCAGGGCCATAGGGGTTTCCGTGCGCGAGCCGGGGGATTGCCCTGTCCTGCTTGAACGCTTTCCCGTGGACGCCTTCCAGGTCAATCTCAACCTGATGGACCAGCGGGCGCTCGGGGTGCTGGGCGTCGTCAGAGAGGCCGGTTGTTCCATCATCGCCCGTACGCCGTTGTGCTTCGGGTTCCTTTCGGATCGCCTTGACGGAAAGGCAATATTCGATGAGTCCGATCACCGCAGCCGCTGGCCTGAAGAGCAGATCATGCGCTGGCGTGAAGGCCGCCGCCTGTTCGGACAGGCGTTGCCCGCTCCCATAGCCGGCGCCGCCCTGCGCTTCTGCCTGTCCCATGACGGCGTCGCCTCGGTCATTCCCGGAATCATGACTCCCGAGGAAGTCCATGAAAACGTCAAGGCTGCCGCCCTCGGCCCGCTGACGGAAGACGACCTGACGAGGGCCGGCGATATTTACGCCGGCAATACGTTTTTCGTAAAGCGCCCGGAGGCCGGGCCGCTTCTGATCAACCTTGACGCGCTCTAATTCGGTCATTACACACATTCGTTAATCATGCCCGAAATAACTACAACCCTGATCGTCCTGACCCTAAACGAGATCGATGGCTGCCGCGCGATCATGCCCCGCGTCAAGCGGGAATGGGTCGATCGTATTCTTTTCATCGACGGCGGTTCGACCGACGGCACCGTCGAGTGGATCAGGGAGAACGGATACGATCTGTATCTCCAGGAAAAACCCGGCATTCGCGGCGGGTACAGGTCAGTCTGGGATTCGATCAAAAGCGACGTGGTAATTACCTTCAGCCCGGACGGGAACTGCATTCCGGAGAAAATCCCGGAACTGGTGGAAAAGATGAAAGAAGGGTACGACTTGGTAATCGCCTCGCGTTACTTGAATGAAGCCAACAGCGATGATGACGATATAGTGACCGGCTTCGGCAATTGGCTTTTCACCAAGACGGTCAATATCTTTCTTGGCGGCAAGTTCACGGACGTATTGGGGATTTTCCGCGCTTACCGCCGTGATTACGTCAAGGAAATCGGCGCCTATGACGAAAAAAACTTCGACTGGATAGAGCGTCTGCTCGGTATATCGCCGGGCGAGCTGTGCTGGGACCCTTTCATTTCCGCCAGGACCGCCAAGTACAGGCGTCGCGCCGGCGAGATCGCCGCTTCCGAACCGGCAAGACTCGGCGGTGAGCGCAAGCTCAAGGTTTTCAAGTGGGGCGGAGCGGTGTTATTTCAATTCCTGCGGGAGATTTTTTCCGGCAGGGATCCCAATGTGTCGGAGAGGCAGAGGGACGAAACCTAGACATGGACAGAAAGATTCTGGTGACGGGAAGTTCAGCCGTCGCCGGATCGGCGTTCAAGACGATCCGGGATGATTACGCTGAAACCGGGTTTATTTTTTCCTCGGCAAATGAATGCGACCTCACCGACATTAAGCAGACGATCACCTATGTTCAGGACGTGCATCCCGCCGCTATTATTCATCTGGCTGCGGTAAGCGGCGGCATCGGATTAAGCATGAAGCGCCAAGCAAGCCTGATGCGGGATAACACGCTGATGATTTTCAGCGTCCTCGAAGCAGCGCGCCGGTCAGGCGTTGACAAGACCATAATGACCCTGTCCGGCGGCATGTATCCGGCAAAGGCGCCGCTGCCGTTGAATGAGGACAATATCCACGACGGCCAGGCTCACGAATCCAACTACGGGTACGCCTTCGCCAAGCGGCTGATAGAACCCGCCGTTCGCTCCTACCGCGAGGAGTACGGCCTTTCCGTAATCGGACTGATCCCCAGCGGTATTTTCGGCGAGAACGATAATTTCAATGAGAACGACGCCCCCATGCTGCCCGGTCTGATCCGGCGCTTTTATGAGAATCGCAATGCGGAGTCAAAAATCATCGTTTGGGGAGACGGTGCCCCCCTTCGCGAGTACACCTACTCCTCCGACATTGCCCGGATATATATGTGGGCGCTCGATAACTACGACGATCCTCAGGTGCTTAACATCGGCTCTACCGAGGAACACAGCGTCAAGGAGATCGCCTTTATGATCGCCGACATCATGGGCATCGATAAAGGACGCATCGAATTCGACAAAAACAAACCAAGCGGCATCTTCCGCAAGAACATGGATAATTCCCGTTTTATAGGGTTATCAAACTTCCGTTACACGCCGTTCCGCGAGGGTCTGGAAAAAACTATTTCCTGGTATGTGGAAACGGCGGAGAACAATCCGGAGAAACTCCGGCTGTACGAGAGATCGTGTGCGGACAACGCCCGCATGGCAAGAGGTTTATGATTATGTCCTGCCCCGCTGAGGTCATAAAAAGGCGTGCTGATTCCGGGTTCCTCCGCAAGCTTCCTTTGCTGAGGCTGCTTATTTTAGGCATCGCCTCCCTGACACGTTCCCCAAAACGGCGTTTCGTTCTGGCTCGGTCGGCTCTGGTCAGCGCGGTTCCCATATTCCTATTTTATTATCATGACCCCACCCGTCATTTCATGTGGGCGCCGGACTGGGATGTCCGGGTCGTCTACGAAGCACTACTTGTTTTCGAGGGGCGGGCGGGCATTGAATACGCCTATACCGGATATGGCCTGTTTTACCTTCTCGCTGAATGGTACCGGTTGCTCGACCTTGTCGGCGTGCTGGATATTATAAGCATTGACTCTATTCCTCCGGCGCCGGCTTCCAATGCGGTTTTCCAGGAGTTGATGTATTGGGCGCGCACATTGACCCTCATTCTTTCCAGCGCCCTCGTCATCAGTCTTATGTTTATCGCCCAGATCATAACAGGGTCGCGGTATTACGGGTTCCTGGCGGCGCTTGCGTTTTCCGGAACCCAGTCCGTCAATAATCATGTGGTCCATTTACGCAGCGAGATGCCGTCGGCGCTCTTTTCCTATCTGGCTATTCTGTTCATTCTCTTGGCGGTCAAAAAGAAGGCGGATCGCGCTTTGTCGCTGCTGTTTATCGGACTTAGTTCGTTCTGCGCCTTGTTTTCTCTGTATTCAAAAGTCTCATCGATCTCCATGGTTTTGATCCTGCCGCTGTTCCCCTTGTTTTTTTTCTCGGCTTTCCCGTCGGCCATAAAAGCGCCTCCCGGACCTATCGGCATCGGCGCCGCAGGCGCCTTGGTTGCGCTTGCTTCCGCAGCCGGCTATGTCTTCCTTGGTCCATTCATCGGCTCCATGGGGACCGGCGCCTATTTCTATAACGGCGCAATTATCCTCTACATAGCCGTCTGCATCGTGATTTTTTGCCGGATGCAGGATCAATTGGCGTCGGACATGGTCTCGGCAGGGGCGGCGATTATTCTTGGTCTCGCCGGTGCCCAGTTCATGTTGCTGGGGACGGACCCCCATGCTCAGTCGGTCTCGGTGGCCAACCATATAGGGTTCTTGGCCGGGCTTAAATTTGCAGGCGCCGAAGGCGATATGGCGCAAAGCGCGGGGAGCATGTCCTTGATCGCCGGAATCACCTCCAAGCTGGCTACCGTTATTACAAAGGTTTTTTCCGAGAGTTACTTCAACTTCTGCTGGGTCTGCCGCCGGCCCAGCATCGTTTATCTTTTGAGCTTGATCACCCTCGGCGTGGTCTGGCGGAAATACGGGACCGTCATCCGCCTGCGCGCATCATTCCTGATCCTTTGCCTGATTTTTATCGAGATGATCATGCGGTATCACGTTTTCAACAGCTTCTACCGGATGTATGTAGAAGGATTGTTGATGGCTACTACAGTCTACTACATCATCCTGATTTCCCGGAAATCTTCGATGACAGCCAGGAAGTCGCTGGCCGTTTTCACATTTATTTTCGCCGTCTGGTTCTGGATTGACGATGTAAACCGGAAAATGCTCTGGCCGACATTCGCTCCGCATGTAGGAAGCCTCTGCGTTCCCGAGGATAAGATGCCGCAGGTCAAGGACCTTATTGAGCATTTCTGTAAAATGGAGAAAGATTTTCTCGACAAGGTTACCGCCAAAATGCTTCCGCCCGGATCGGTTCCGCCCGCATGGGAAGATACCCGGTCATTTCTGTGGAAGGACGAGCCGTGGAGACGGTGGGACGACAAGTAGGGCGTTTGTATATAGCGACCGGGTTGTTCTATAACAAGAAATAACGGAAAAACGTAGCGCCGGATGAACGTATGACCATTTTCTATCCGATGATCGCCGATACCTGGGGCGAAGAGGAAATCGAAGCCATCCAGGGAGTCATCAGAAGCGGCCGTTACACGATGGCCGGAAACGTCGCCGCCTTCGAGGAGGCCTTCGCCGCCTACCACGGGCGCAAGCACGCGGTGATGGTCAACTCCGGTTCATCGGCCAATCTGATCGCCATCGCCGCCCTTTGTCATCATAGTGCGCGACCGCTCAAGCGGGGCGATGAAGTCATCGTTCCCGCCGTTTCGTGGAGCACCACCTATTACCCCCTGCACCAGTATGGACTGAAACTTCGTTTCGTCGATGTGGACATCGACAACCTGGGCATGGATACAAGCCGGCTTGAAGAGGCCCTGACGCCGAGGACCCGCGCCATTACCGGCGTCAGCATTCTCGGCAACCCATGCGCGTTGGACGTCATGCGTCGTTTTGCCGACCGGCACTCCCTGTGGTTCTTCGAGGACAACTGTGAATCTCTTGACGCCCGGCTTGATGACCGACTGACCGGAACCTTCGGCGATGTAGCTACATTCAGCTTCTTCTTCTCCCATCACATTTCGACCATGGAAGGGGGAATGATTCTGACCGATGATCCGGAGCTTTATCATCTGGCCCGCTCGTTGCGCGCCCATGGGTGGACCCGTGATTTGCCCGGCGACTCTCCTATATACGAGCGTCGCGCCGGTGATTTTTTCGAGGAGTATCGGTTCATTCTGCCCGGATACAATGTCCGCCCCATGGAAATGAACGCCGCCGTCGGTCTGCAACAACTGAAGAAACTGCCCGAAATGACGGCGGGGCGACGGCGCAATCTGGCTTTCTTCCAGGAACTGTTCGGCGGGGATGAACGGTTCAGGATACAAAAGGAAAACGGTAAAAGTTCATCTTTTTGTTTTACCATTATTCTTGAGCCGGGTCCGGGCATTGACCGGGACAAGGTGCTTGCGGCGCTCAAGAAGAACGAAATCGAGCACAGGATCATCACCGGAGGCAATATCCTGCGCCACGACGTCGTGAAGTATTTTGACTATGATGTGGTCGGCGGCGGAACGCCCAATGCCGACATCGCCCATGACCGGGGATTCTTTGTCGGCAACCAGCCGGGGGACATCAGGCCCCAGATCGAGCGTCTGCACAAGGTCCTGGATGAGGTTTGCGAATGACATATTCCATTTTAGTCACCGGAGGGGCCGGTTATCTCGGCTCCATCATGGTCCCCGAGATGCTTGCCCTGGGCCACAAGGTGACGGTGCTCGACAATTTCATGTACAGGCAGAACAGCCTGTCCCATATGTGCTCCGATCCCGGCTTTCATGTGGTCAACGGGGACGCCAGGATCAAGGACACGATGGCCCCGCTGGTGGCCGGGGCCGATGTCATCATTCCCCTGGCCGCCCTGGTCGGGGCGCCGCTTTGCCGAAAGGACCCGATCGGCGCCGCTACCCTGAACCTTGACGCCCAGTTGATGTTGCATGACATGCTTTCCCGCGACCAGCGGGTGCTGGTTCCCATCACCAACAGCGGCTATGGAGTAGGCGAGAAGGGAATCTGCTGCACCGAGGAATCGCCGCTGCGCCCGGTATCCCTCTACGGGCGGCACAAGGTGGAGGTAGAGGCCCGCGCCCTTGAGCGCGAGAACGCCATCAGCTTCCGGCTGGCCACCGTGTTCGGCATGTCGCCGCGCATGCGCATTGATCTGCTGGTCAATGACTTTGTCTACCGCGCCGTCTATGACCGCACGGTGGTCTTGTTCGAGGGCCACTTCAAACGCAACTATATCCATGTGCGCGACGTCGCCCGCGCCTTTATCCATGGCCTCGATAATTTTGAAACCATGAAAGGCCGGCCCTACAACGTCGGCCTGTCCGACGCCAACCTGTCCAAGCGCGAATTGTGCGAAAGGGTCAAGAAGCACATTCCCCAGTTTATCTTCATGGACGCCGCCATCGGCGAGGACCCGGATAAACGTGACTACATCGTGTCCAACGAAAGAATCGAGGGGACAGGCTTCAAGCCGCGCTATTCCCTGGACGACGGGATTGCCGAGTTGATCAAGGGATATGCCATGATCCGCGATACCGTTTACTCAAATCTATGACAGGAAGCGGGCAATGGCTTATTCAACGGCGCTGATTACAGGCATTACCGGTTCCGGCGGCAGTTATCTGGCCGAGTACATCGTCAACAGCCGGCCGGAGATTGCGGTGCACGGCATTTCGCGCTGGCACAGCACGACATCAAACGGCAATCTGCGCGCCGTTGCCGACAAGGTGACGGTCCATGAATGCGATCTTAATGATTTTTCCTCCGTGTTTTCGACGCTGAAGGCGGTTCAACCCGATCTGATCTTCCACATCGCCTCCCATGCCAATGTCAGGGCTTCATTTACTACGCCGCTGGCGGTCGTCCAGAACAACGTGATGGGAACCCTCAACCTGCTGGAAGCCGTTAGGCTGGTCGGGATCGACCCGATCATTCAGATATGCAGCACGTCCGAAGTCTACGGACAGGTTGATCCGAAGAACGTTCCCATAACCGAGGACTGTCCCATCAATCCGTCCAGTCCGTATGCCGTGTCCAAGGTGAGCCAGGATTTACTCGGCTACACCTATTTCCGCAGTTACGACATGAAAGTGGTGCGGACCCGGATGTTCGCCTACCTCAACCCGCGCCGTTCCGACTTGTTCGCTACCGCCTTCGCATTACAGGTGGCGCGCATAGAACAGGGGCTACAAAAGGAACTGCGCCACGGCAACCTGGAATCGGTAAGAACTCTGATTGACGTGCGGGACGCCATGGAATCCTACTGGCTGGCCACCGTTAAAGGGCGTCCCGGCGAGGTTTACAACATCGGCGGCAACACGGTGATCAAGGTCGGCGAGTTCCTGGATGTGCTCAAGCAAAAGGCCAAGTGTAAAATCCCCTCCCGCCAGGACCCGGCCCTGCTGCGCCCTGCCGATGTCACCCTGCAAATACCCGATGTCGGCAAATTCACCAAAGAGACCGGATGGAAGCCGAGATACAGCTTCGAGGAGAGCGTCGAACACTTGCTTGAACACACCCGCGCCATCGCCGCCCGCGAGGCCGATGAGCGAGATTAGGAGGGGTTCAGCATCAGGCGCCGGTGACCCCATCGGAGCCGTCCGGATTGAAGACCACGATCTTGCTGCCGCCGCTTTCAAAGTCGAAATTGACGTGGATCAGGTCCTTCAGACGTTCACGCACGGCGGCCTGCTTCTCCGGCCTGACCACGAAAAGCATGAATCCGCCGCCGCCGGCGCCGAGAATCTTGCCGCCTGTGGCGCCGGCCTCGATCCCGGCCTGATAGATTTCGTCTATTTGAGGGGTGGTGATGCCGTCGGCCAGTTCCCGCTTCATCATCCATGACTGGTGCAGCAGTTTTCCGAGGTCGTTTATGGGGTCTTGCCGGCCGTGCAGGACGGCTATGGCGTCATCGACAAGGCGGCGTATGGAATGGAGGTGAGCCTCATGGGCGTCCATGTTGTTTATTGTTTTCTGGGCGATCTCGAAGGCGTAGCGGGAGAAGCCTGTGAAGAACAGCATGAGCGAGCCGCGTATTTCATGGCGGCGTTCCCTGGAAAGAATGAGAGGAGCGACCTCAAAGGAGCCGTCGGCGTGGAAGTCGATGCGGTTTAATCCCCCGTATGAGGCCCATATCTGGTCCTGGCTGCCGACCGCTTCTCTCATAACTTCCTGCTCGATGCGGATGGCTTCGTCGGCTAGGTTTTTCTTGGAAATCATTTTCCCCTTGAGGGCGTACAGCGCGTTCAACAGGCAAACAATAAATGAGGAACTGGACCCCAGGCCTGAACGTGCGGGAAGGTCGGCGTTGTAGGAGACCTCCATCCCGTCGCTGACGCCCAAATCCGATAATATTGCGCGCACCGCCGGGTGCCGGATGTCGCCGATTTCATTCACCAATTCGATGTGCGACCAGACAATGCGGTGCTTATATTCGAAGAACGGCGGCAGCTTGCGTATGTTGACGTAGCAATACTTGTCAATGGTGGCGCCGACAACGGCCCCGCCGTGCCGGTTGTACCAGACCGGGTAATCGGTCCCGCCGCCGAAAAGGGAAATTCTGAATGGGGTGCGGCTGATAATCATCGGCTGCTCTTACCCGTTTAGGCATGACAAGACAACATCTGATGCTGCATCCAGACTTTCCGGGGCGCCGATGTCGATGAACGGGAAACGGCCGGTCATGGCGTGGAGGGAGCGTGTCTCCATGGCCTGGAAGATGTCGCGCTCCAGGGACGGTCCGCTTGACATTCGAATACGCGACAGCATGGCGGCGTTGAACAGATAGACCCCGGCGCTGATGATGCCGGGAGAAGGAGCGCCTGTTTTCTCCGCGAAGCTCTTTACCCGTCCGTCCGGGTCTATATCGATTCGTCCGAAACGCGACGTATCATCCACCTCGGCGCACAGCAGCGAGGCCTCGGCCCCCGAGGCGGCATGGGACGCAACGAAGGCGCATAGATCGGCGCCGACAAAACTATCGCCGTTCATGACCAGAACCGGATCGCTTTTGATGCGGTTCATCAAGAAACGCACGGCGCCGGCTGTCCCAAGGGGGGCAGGCTCGGTCGCCGTAATCACCTCCATGCCTTCGGGGGATGATTCTTTCAGGTGAGCGTTCACCGCTTCCGCCAGATGGCCAAGCCCCAAAACGACGCGGCGGGCGCCGAACCCGGCAAGCCGTTCAAGAAGGATGTCAAGGAACGGCCGTCCGCCGACGGGGGCAAGTACCTTCGGCTTGTCCTTGAGGATATGGCTGACGCGGGTTCCCAGCCCGCCGGCCAGAATAACCGCATCTATGTTGTTCAGACAATTTCTATTCAAACTCATGAAATTCTGTGACATCAAAATGATGGATGGGCAAGGAAAATCGGCTCCGTTGAACCATCGCGCCCACGCAATATGACAATGACCTGACAAGAAATTTTTTAATCATTTCAGGGGGTAGCGGGGCATGCGTAAAAGAGGATAGAGTAAAGGCAATAAAAAAGTTTAAGGCCATTCAGCATCCTGCACGGGAGCCTCGCCGCCGACGCCATGAAAAACAACGAAGTGCATAACATCCTGATATTGGACGGCTATCCCGGCGCAGCGGTTCTGGTTCGTCCGGATTGTACCGTTATCGCCAGCAACGCCAAAGGCGCCGGCCTTGAGGCTTTGCTGGCGCACAAAGCGGCGCCGGAAATCCTCGCCGTCATTGAGCAGGCGGCGGAACGGGATCAGATCGCCGTCGGCGTGATTTCCCTGCCCGCCCCCAAAGGCCAGGTTATTCTTGAGGTGACTGTCGTTCCGCAACCGGGCGGAGTATCGCTGCTGGTCCTTGCCAAGGACCTGACCATGGAGCGCAATCTGCGCTCGACGCTTATTGAATCGCGGCAGCGCTATAAGGATCTGGTGGAAATATCCAGTGATTTTTCCTGGGAAATCGGGAGCAACGGGGAATATTCTTTTGTTTCTCCTCGCGGCGCGCTCGGCTATCCGGCGGAAAGAATAGTGGGGAGAAAACCCGAGGAATTCGTTATCAATCCCGAGGAATACTCGCCCCTGCCGTTTATAAGCGAACAGCGGGTTGAGAACGTGGAAATATGGATGCGCCGGGCCGACGGATCGACGGCCTGTATCGTTGTTTCATGTATGCCGCTTAAAACAGAGAGCGGTGAATGGCGCGGCGCCAGGGGAGTCTGCCGGGATGTTACCGAGGAGCGTGAACGCGAGGCCGCGCTTACCCAGGCCCGACACCGCGAACAACTTCTCAACTATATCGTCAGCACCATTCGCGATGAGGTGGAGCCTACCAATATGCTGACCACCGCCGCTGCCGCGACCGCCCGCGCTCTCGGCGCCGCCGGGTGCGGCATTTACCGCCTCGGCGAAGCCGGCGCTTTTATAATGGCCGCCGATTACGGCAACTGCGAAGGCGTCGATGACTTGAATCAACACCTGAATGGCCTTAAAGGCGACACCGAAATCATCGAGAACAAAATAGGCAAGTGGTTGATGTTGGCGGCGGCCACCCACTACCGCCAGTCCGTCAACGGCGCCATAACGATGTGGAAGACAGCGAAAAACGGAGCCTGGGATAACGACAGCCGCATACTCATCAGCGACGTGGCCAATCAGCTCGGCATTGCCAACGAGCAGATATCCAATCACGAGCGAATCCTCAAGCTTTCGCGCACCGACGGCCTGACCGGGTTGCTGAACAGGCGCGCCTTCTACGAGGAAGAACTTCCGAGGCGGATCGAGCGGCTTAAACGAAACAGGCAGACCGCCGCTCTGTTTTACGTCGATCTGGACAGCTTCAAGAGGGTCAACGACGTGAAGGGTCACCAGGCCGGCGACGCCGTCCTTTTGTACCTGCGCGACCTGTTGTTGGATTTCTCGCGTCCCGGCGACGTGATATCGCGTCTGGGCGGCGATGAATTTGCTATGTGGCTGGACGGAATAGGCGAAGAGGTAGTATTGAACCGCGTCGAAACACTATTGAAATCGAGCAAGAAGCTTTTACAGTTTTCGGGCGATGACGCTCATCCCTTGGGAATATCGGTCGGCATCGCCATGTATGACCCGGAATCGGATGAAAATCTTGAGTCCCTTCTTGCCCGCGCCGATGAGGCGATGTACGCAGTAAAACGTGACGGCAAGGGAAGCTTTCGCATGGCGCCTTTTTCCGGCGCATGTTCGGAATCCGCCGATAGCAATTCGTCAAAAAAGAAAGAGCCGTCGTGAACGAACTCGTCAATAAAAAAACGATCACTTACGCCGAAGCCAAGGAATTGGCGCGTCATGAGGACCACAAGGTTCGCCTTGCCCTGGCGGCACGTAAAGACATCAGCCCCGAAATTCTCTATTTCATGGCCGAAGACGCCTCGGCGGAAGTGCGGCGTGAAATTGCCGCCAACGCCGCCACGCCGCGTCATGCCGATCTTTTGCTGGCGCGTGATGAAGATAGCGCAGTCCGCACCGGCCTGGCGGAGAAAATAGCCAAAGTAGCGCCGGGCATGAGCGCCAACGAACAAAGCAAGCTGCGGCAGATGACCCATGAGGCGCTGGAAATACTGACCCGCGACCAGGCTGTTCGCGTACGCCAGATTCTTTCCGAGACCTTGAAAGATGTCGCTAATGTCCCGCCGGAATTAATCAAACGGCTGGCTTTGGACGCCGAGGCCGCAGTCGCCGGCCCGGTGCTGGAGTTTTCGCCGGTTCTTACCGACGAAGACCTTATCGAGATTATCGAAACCGGCCCGGCCAAGGGCGGTCTCAACGCCATCTCCCGGCGCTCCGGCGTTAACGAGGGAGTGGCCGATGCTATCGTGGGCGCCAACGATATCAGCGCTATTGCCGATCTGTTATCCAACGACAGCGCCCAGATCAGGGAGGAAACTCTGGATAACCTGATCGACCGGGCTTCCGAGATAGATGCGTGGCACGCCCCCCTGGTGAGCCGTCCGAAGCTGCCGGCCAGCGCCGCCCCCCGCATGGCCCGGTTCCTTGCCGACAACCTGCTTGGCGTCCTGCAACAGCGCGCCGACCTGGACAAGGAAACGCTGGAAGCGGTGAAGGCGGTGGTTCTTCACCGACTCGGCGAGGAAGGAGCGGCCAAGGGAACTGATTCCGGCCACCCCATGGACTTCTCTAATTTCAATTCCCTGATTCCCATGGCGGAACGGTTGCATCAAACCGGCAAGCTGGACAACAAGATCATCGCCAAGGCGATGCACGCCAGCGATAACGATTTCGTTCTGGCGGCGCTGACGGTGCGCAGCGGCGTTTCGCCGGGCGTAGTTCAGAAGGTCTTCTCGTCCCGTAACGCCAAGGGGGTCACATCCCTGGCCTGGAAGGCGGGTCTTCCCATGAAGCTGGCGTTTCACCTGCAACAACGGATTGCCCGCATCATGCCGTCGGAAGTAATAACCTCGCAGAACGAGAACGCTTATCCGCTCAGCGAGGACGAGATGACATGGCAGATCGAATTCTTCAGCAACCTGCCGAGCGGTAAAAAAGGATGAGTCGCCGATGGCCGGAATTTTGAAGGGACTGTTCAAGGGACTGAAAAAAGACAAGCCCATCAGCTATGATGAAGCCAAGGAATTGGCGCGGCATGAGAACCTTACGGTGCGCCGGGAATTGGCCTCCCGTCGGGATATTAAACCGGAAATCCTCTATTATATGGCGGAAGACCCGTCGCCGGAAGTGCGTCGGCAGATTGCCGCCAACGAAATAACGCCGCGCCATGCCGATCTGGTGTTGGCGCGTGACGGCGATGAGAGCGTACGCACCGATCTCGCCGGAAAAATCGCCAAACTTGCTCCGGGCCTGACCGACGACGAGCAGGACAAGGTCCACAAAATGACCTATGAGGCGCTGGAGATTCTGGCCCGCGATCAGGCCGTCATGGTGCGTCAAATAATTTCCGAAACATTAAAAGATGTCGCTAACGCTCCGCCCAAGGTCATCCGGCGTCTGGCGAGGGACGTAGAGATGGTCGTCTGCGGGCCGGTGCTGGAATACTCGCCGGTCCTCAGCGACGAAGATTTGCTGGAAATCATCGCCAACGACCCGGTCTATGGCGCGTTGAGCGCCATTTCAAGGCGCTCCGGAGTTGCCGAGCCTCTGGCTGACGCCATCGTTGCCGCTAATGATCCTGACGCCATCGCCCAATTGCTGTCCAATACCAGCGCTCAGATACGCGAGGAAACATTGGATCATGTTATCGGCTTGGCTCCTGATTTTGATTCGTGGCACAAGCCGCTGGTTCAGCGCCCGACGCTGCCTCCGGGAGCGGCGGCGCGGTTGGCCCGCTTTGTCGCCGATAACCTTCTTGATATCCTGACCGAGCGCAAGGATATCGACCTTGCCACCGCCGAGGAGGTCAAGGCGGTTGTCCGCAGGCGCCTGGAAAGCGGCGACCTGACGGGTAAAGGCGAGAAAAAGAAAAAGAAGAAGGAAAACGATTCAAATGAAAATGAGGTATGGCGGTCATCGACGCCCGGCGTCTCGCCGTCGGCGTTCGCCAAGGAGCTTAAGCAGGCCGGAAAGCTTGATGAATCGGCAGTTTCCGGCGCCCTGCAAGCGGGTGAAAATGAATTTGTGAAGGCGGCGCTCTCGGCGCTCTCCGGCATGCGCCCGGCCGTGGTTGACAAGATCGTAGAGATACAGAGCGCAAAGGGGATCGTGGCGATGACATGGAAAGCCGGCCTGTCCGTGGAACTGGCCGAGCAGTTGCAGAAGAAACTTGCCCGGATTCACCCCAAGGAAATTCTTAGGGCTTCCGGCGGCAAGGGCTTTCCGCTCACCAAGGATGAAATGAAGTGGCAGATAGATTTCCTGAACGGCTTTTAGATGCGTTCTGAGAGAACGGCAAGGCGCAAACGCCGTTGAGCGCCGAGGTCGCGGGCCTGCCGCACGGTGGAAAAAGAAAGGGTAATTAGTCCCCTGTTAAAAACTCCGAACGCCCTTGATTTGCCGGGCGGTTTTAGCGATTTGACGTAGTCGGATTTGCAAGAAATCGTATTTTTTCG
>Ga0156220_136_pt1 | contig 27651 bp, 2 predicted proteins | sample RifCSPlowO2_12_FD_107868 | JGI IMG/M metagenome (GOLD analysis project Ga0156220, IMG submission 107868) | Rhodospirillales bacterium RIFCSPLOWO2_12_FULL_58_28 | reverse complement strand
CGTAAACCGTCGTCTCGTCGTCATTTTGTATTCCTCCTTTATCCGGTGGAATACACCTTAACACCCTGTCCGATTTTTCAGGACCAGCTCACCCAACCCCTCCTTCGTAAGGAGGGGAAAAAAAGCTCCTCCCCTTGCGAAGAGGAGGCCGGGAGGGGTTAAGCCGACACCGCCGACATCCGCGTCCATCAGCGCTCATCCGTGGCCCGAAAAAAACCGTCAGCCACGGAATCAATGGAACCACTGCGGGCCACGCCTCACCGTCTTCGCATCTTTGCGCCTTCGCGTGAAACATGGTCGGTCACGCGAAGCCGCGAAGACGCCAAGTCACTTTGGCCACTGACTATCCGCCGGACGCCATCCTCGTCCCCGGCATCAGATCGTGATAAAATCGGTGGTGACGAGGGGTTCGTTCTCAACCACGGAAACCAGGGTCAACTCGTCAGCAGTGACATTATCAACCGTAGTCCCGTTTTCGGCGTAGTAATAAACCGCCGTGCTGTTGCTGCCCTGGGCGGCGATCAGGGCGTCGACGCCGCTTGTCGGAGCGGAACCGGCGGACATATAGGTGTTGATCTTGGCGACCAGGGCGGCGAAGCCGGCCACCGTCAGGTCGGCATCGGTAAGGGCGGTCCCGGCCGCATTGGTCAGGAACAAGGCCTCGTGTGCAGCGTTGAAATCCACCGCCGCATCGGTTGCCCATGAGAGGGATGCGTCGGCGGTGACAATATCGTTAACGGCGGCGGCCAGGGTATCCAGCAGGCTGAACTTGTCGCCGCCGGAAACAAAGTCGGTGATTCTGTCATAGCCGGTATTAGCCCCGGCCACCGCCCCGTCGGTGGTCGCCGTGTAGTGGAAAATATCCGCCCCGCCGCCGCCGGTCAGAACATCGGCCCCGCCGTTGCCCGTTAATGTGTCGTTGCCCGCGCCGCCGATGATCGTGTCGTTACCCGCCCCGCCATTCACAACCGCCCCGACCGTCCCGCTCACCGTGATCGCATCATCGCCGGTTCCGCCGGTGATGGTTTCGGCGTTGCTGACGGTTAGCGAGTTAGTTCCGTCGGCCAGGGTGAGAATGTCGGTCCCGGCGCCGAGGTCGATGACGGACCCCGAAACTGCCGCGTTTAAGGTTATGGCGTCGTCGCCAGTAATGCCGACCTTGTTGCCGTTAACATCAAACCGCTGGGCATAGATGCCTCGACTGTTGACGTCCTGAGCATAGGATTCCCAGGTAACCACAAAGCCGCCGTCGGCCAGCGCCGCCACCGAAGGAAAATACTGATCGAATACTGTGTAGGTATTAACCTGAAATTCAAGCCCCGCCGCCGCGCCGTTTGCGTCGTAACGCTGGCCATAGACGCCATCGCCGCTGCCATCCTGGAGGTAGGACATCCATGTAACCACGAACCCGCCACCGGCCAGCGCCGCCACCGAGGAATATCGCTGGCCGCTGTTCGTACAGGTGTTGACCTGGAACTCCGCTCCCGCCGCCGCGCCGCTAGAGCCATACCGCTGGCCGTAAATGCCATCGACGCTACCGTCATGGCCGGAATGCCAAGTAACTACAAAGCCGCCGTCAACCAGCGCCGTGACCGAAGGATTAAGCTGGTCGCCGGTCGTATAGGTGTTGATCCGAAACTCGCCCCCCGCCGCTGCACCGTTAGCGGCATACCGCTGGCCATAGACGCCATAGCCGACATAACCGCTGACGTCCTGAACGTCGGACTGCCAGGTCACCACAAAACCACCGTCAACCAGCGCCGTGACCGAAGAATTAAGCTGGTTGCTATTCGTATGGGTATTGACAGTAAACGGTCCCCCCACCGCCGCGCCGTCGGCGTCATAGCGCCAACCATGAACGTCATGGTTAAGGTCAATGTGTGATTGCCAAGTCACCACAAACCCGCCGTCAGCCAGCACCGCCACCGAGGGGTTATAGCCGCTTATGCCGCAGAACTCTCCACCAACCGCCGCGCCGTTGGCGTCATAGCGCTGACCATATATGTTACTAACCAGCCCGCCCTGACTTAAGGAACCCCAAGTTACCACGAAGCCGCCATCATTCAGCGCCGCCACAGAAGAGTAACTCTGGTTGTCGGTCGTATTGGTATTGACCCTGAACTCACCCCCCGCCGCCGCGCCGCTGGCGTCATAACGCTGGCCATAGACGCCATAGCTGCTGCCGTCCTGACCATTGGACGTCCATGTAACCACGAACCCGCCGTCGGCCAGCGCCGTCACCGAAGGATCCATCTGATCGCTGGCCGTATAAGTATTAATCTTGAATTCGCTGTTGATCGCGGTATTCGGCGCGATGGTCACGTTGCCGTCGGCAAAACTCGCGGTTTCAATGCCGGTCAGCACATCAACACCGTCGGCGCCGGTGATGGTTGCCGAACCGCCTGTGAAAGTGAAGTTGTAGGCCCCCATATTGCCGCTAAACACCGCCGTATCCGTACCCAAGCCGCCGGTGATCGTGTCATTCCCCGCCCCGCCGGTGAGAGTGTCATTACCCGCGCCGCCGCTCAGCGTATCGTCGCCGCTGGTGACCAGGTTACCGCCGGCGTCAAGCTTTTGCACAAATATGTCGTATCCGCCCGCGCCGGTCAGGTTATAAACGCCGGCGCCGGGATCAAGGTCCATCGTGCCCGTAAAATCTCCCGTCGCATAGACATTGCCCGCTCCATCCAAGGCGAGGGAAAAGCCGCTGTCCCCCCCCGTCCCGCCCATATTTTTCGCCCACACCAGATTGCCCGACGAGTCGATCTTCGAAACGAATATATCATAGCCGCCCAGACTGGTCAGGTTATAGACGCCGGCGCCGGGGTCAAGGTCCGCCGTACCCGAAAAATTTCCCGTCATAAAAATATTACCCGCTCCGTCCACAGCGAGGGACTGGCCGAAGTCGTGCATCGTCCCACCCATCCGGTTCGCCCACACCAGATTGCCGTTGACATCAAGTTTCTGCACAAAGATGTCATTATTGCCGAGGGTGGACAGGTTGGATGTACCGGCGCCGGGATCAAAGTCCGCCGTGAAATCAAAATTTCCTGTCGTGTAGACATTGCCCGATCCGTCCACGGCTATGGAATTACCGGCTTCTCTTCCCGCCCCCCCTACCCGTTTTGCCCACACCAGATTGCCGTTGACATCAAGCTTCTGCACAAAAAAATCGTCGCCGCCGCCGCTGGTCAGATTATAAACGCCGACGCCGGGGTCGAAATCGGCCGTGCCCGCAAAATATCCCGTGGTGTAGACATTGCCCGCTCCGTCCACGGCGAGGGACTCGCCGTAGTCATACCCCGTCCCGCCCATCTTTTTCGCCCACACCAGATTGCCGCTTGCGTCGAGCTTCTGCACAAAAATATCCTCAGCGCCCGCGCTGGCCAGGTTGGACGTGCCGGCGCCGGGGTCGAAATCAGCCGTACCCGCAAAGGTTCCTATCGTGTAGACATTGCCCGATCCGTCCACGGCGAGGGAAGTGCCGAGTTCATTCATTGTCGTGCTCGTCCCGCCCATCCGCTTCGCCCACACCAGATTGCCGCCGGCGTCGACCTTCTGCACGAATGTGTCGCTGGCGCCCAGACTGGTCAGGTTATAGACGCCGACGCCGGGATCGAAATCTACCGTGCCCCCAAAACTTCCCGTCGTGTAAACATTGCCCGATCCGTCCACGGCGAGGGAATTGCCGGTTTCCACCCCCGCCCCGCCCATCCGGTTCGCCCACAGCAGATTGCCGCCGGCGTCAACCTTCTGCACAAATATGTCGTAACTGCCGGCGCTGGTCAGGTTATGGGCGCCGACGCCGGGGTCGAAGTCCACCGTGTCCGAAAAATATCCCGTCGTGTAGACATTACCCGCTCCGTCCACAGCGAGAGAATAGCCGACGTCGTTCGCCGTCCCGCTCATGGCGAATGAAAATGACGCCCCGCCGTTAAGAGTGTCGTTGCCCGCGCCGCCGTTCAGCGTGTCGTTACCCGCGCCGCCGTTGATTGTCGCCCCGACCGTCCCGGTCACCGTGATCGCATCATCGCCGGTTCCGCCGGTGATGGTTTCAACATTGCTGACGGTCAGCGTGTTGGTTCCGGCGGCCAACGTCAGCGCGTCGGTCCCCGTGGAAAGGTTGATCGTTCCCGAGGCCTGCGCCGCGCCCAGCGTGATAGTATCGTTCCCCGTGCCGCCGGTGATGGTCTCAACGTTGGAGACGGTGAGAGTGTTGTCGCCGGCGGCCAACGTCAGCGCATCGGCCCCGCCGTTGAGGTCAATGGTCCCCGAAGTCTGCGCCGCGCCCAGCGTGATGGCGTCGTTCCCCGTGCCGCCGGTGATGGTTTCGACGTTGGAGGCGGTGAACGTATTGGTTCCATTGGCGAGGATCAGCGCGTCGGTCCCGGCGTTGAGGTTGATGGTCCCCGAAGTCTTCACGCTACCCAGCGTAATAGTGTCGTTCCCCGTACCGCCGGTCAGCGCCTCGACATTCGAAAGACTGACCGTCACCCCGCCATTCGCCAGAACCACCGTGTCGGTTCCGCCGCCACCGTCCACCAGCCCGATTCCGGCGCCGACATTCAGCGTGTCGTCGCCCGCCGTGCCGGTCAGCGCCAGTTCGACCTTGTTGCCGTTGGCGTCATAGCGCTGGCCGTAGATGCCATAGTTCGAGCCGTCCTGATAGCTCATCCACGTCACCACGAAGCCGCCATCCTCCAGCGCCGTCACCGAGGGATCGTACTGCTGGCTGGTCGTCGTGGTGTTGACGCGGAACTCGCTTCCTTGCGCCGTTCCCGAAGCATCATAGCGCTGGCCGTAGACGTCCCAATACGAGCCGCCGGCTTGGTTGTGGCTCTGCCACGTCACCACGAAGCCGCCGTTGCTGAGCCCCGTCACCGAGGGATATTGCTGATCGCCGGTCGGAGTGGTGTTGACGCGGAACTCGGCCCCTTGCGCGACTCCCGAGGCGTTGAAGCGCTGGCCGAAGACGCCAACATCGTCCACGTTGCCCGTCTGCGCGCCGTTGCCGGTCCACGTCACCACGAACCCGCCGTTGCCGAGCCCCGTCACCGAGGGAGCGGACTGACTGCCGTCCGTGGTGGTGTTGATCCGGAACTCGTCGGCGCCGGACGTGGTGCCGTCGCGATGAACTTGGTTGCCATTGGCGTCATAGCGCTGGACAAAGACGCCATCGCCGTCCACGTTGCCCGTCTGCGCGCCGTTGCCCCGCCACGTCACCACGAACCCGCCATCGGCCAGCGCCGTTACCGAGGGATATTGCTGACCGCTGGTCGTCGTGGTGTTGACGCGGAACTCGCTTCCTTGCGCGACGCCCGAGGCGTTATAACGCTGGCCAAAGACGCCGACATCGTCCACGTTGCCCGTCTGCGCGCCGTTGCCGGTCCACGTCGCCACGAAGCCGCCGTTGCCGAGCCCCGTCACCGAGGGACTGGACTGACTGCCGGTCGTAGTGGTGTTGATCAGGAACTCGGCTCCTTGCGCGACTCCCGAGGCGTCATAACGCTGGCCGTAGACGCCTTCGAACGAGCCATCCTGGTGGGTGTCGCTCATCCACGTCACCACGAACCCGCCACCGCTGAGCCCCGTCACCGAGGGATCGTACTGACCGTTGGTCGTCGTGGTGTTGATCCGGAACTCGCTTCCTTGCGCCACACCCGAGGCGTCATAGCGCTGGCCGTAGACGCCATCGTACGAACCGTCCTGATCTTGGCTTTGCCACGCCACCACGAAGCCGCCGCCGTCCAGCCCCGTCACCGAGGGGTCTAGCTTAGTGCTTGCCGTATGGGTGTTGATCCGGAACTCGCCAAGCCGGGTGATCGCAATATCGCCGTCGGCGAAGCGCAGGGTTTCGATGCTGGTCAGGCTGTCGGTGCCGTCGGTGCCCGTCACCGTCAGAACGTCGCCAGACGCGGAGAGGGTGTAGGCCGACCTGTTGCCCGAGAACACCGCTACATCCGTTCCGGCCCCGCCGGACAGCGTGTCGTTGCCGCCGCCGCCGGTCAGGGTGTCGTTAAAACTGCTCCCCTTGACGATTTCAATGCCGCTTAGGGCATCGGTTCCGCCCAGGCCGTCGGTTGCCGTTCCCGTGGTAAGGTTAACAGTAACCGCCGCCGCCGCGCCCGAATAATCAACCGTATCGTTGCCCGCGCCGCCGGTGATCGCATCATTCCCCGCCCCACCATTAATTGTCGCCCCGACCGTCCCGGTCACCGTAATAGCATCGTTCCCCGCGCCGCCGGTAACGGTCTCGACGTTGGAAACGGTCAGGGTGTTGGTTCCGCCGGCCAGCATCAGCGTATCGTTGCCGCCGCCGAGGTCGAAGGTTCCTCCGCTTTGCGCCGCGCCCAGCGTCACGACATCGTCGCCCGCCGACCCGGTGAAGGTCTCGATGCCGACCAAACTGGTTCCCCCGTTGTCGGCAAAGTTCGCAGTGCCGGCGGCGCTCATGATCAGTTGGTCGGCGCCAAGGATGTAGTAGTGGCTGAGGTTGCCGAAGGTGACGATGCTCGACATCTGGGCCGCAGTCATGGTCACCTGGTTGCCGGAGGAGTAGTAGTTGCTGGTGAAGTTCAGAGTCTCAACATTGGTCAGCGTCGAGCCGCTGAGGTTCACCGCCCCCTCGACGTTCAAGTAAAGAGTATCGTTGCCGCCGCCGCCGTCAATAACGTCATTGCCCGCGCCGGTGGTGATGATGGTGTTGTCGCCAGCGTCGGCGGTGAGAGTGTCGTTGCCGCTAGTAAGGGTGATGGTCTCGGCATTGAGAACGGTCAGCACGTTGTCGCCAGCGGCCAGCGTGATGGCGTCGGTCCCCACGCCGAGGTCGATGGTTCCCGAGGTCTGCACCGCGCCCAGGTAGATGGAGTCGTTCCCCGTTCCGCCAGCGATAGTCTCGGCGCCAGTTATGGTCAGCGTGTTGTTGGTGTTGGCGAGGGTGATGGAGTCGTTGCCCGCCCCAAGGTTAAAGATTACTCCGCTTTGCGCCGCGCCCAGCATCACGACATCGTCGCCGTCGCCAAGGTTGAAGGTTCCTCCGCTTTGCGCCACGCCCAGCGTCACCGTGTCGTTGCCCGACGATCCGGTGAAGGTCTCGATGCCGGCCAGGCTGATCGAGAAGTTCGCCGCGCCAGCGGCGCTCATGATCAGTTGGTCGGCGCCAAGGATGTAGTAGTGGCTGAGGTTGCCGAAGGTGACGATGCTCGACATCTGGGCCGCAGTCATGGTCACCTGGTTGCCGGAGGAGTAATAGTCGCTGGTGAAGTTCAGAGTCTCGATACCGCCGATGGCGCCGATGCTGAAGTCCACCGCGCCGGAGTTGGTCAATGAGATAGTGTCGGTTCCGGCAGAATCGGAGATGACGTCTCCACCGACAAAGTCGCCGACGGCTACATTATAAGTGTCATTCCCCGCCCCGCCGTAGAGAGTATCGGCACCCGCCCCGCCGGTGATCGTATCATTCCCCGCCCCGCCGGTTAATGTGTCGTCGCCCGTCGTGCCGGTGATCGTCTGGTCGACAACGGGGGGCGCGCTTACCGCCACCGCTACCGTTGCCGTCGCCGCGCCGCCCGCGCCGTCGCTGATCGTGTAGTCAAAGCTCGCCGCCCCGGTGAAGCCCTCGTTCGGCGTGAAAGTGATCGCGCCCGCCGCCAGACTCACCACGCCATTCGTCGGGCTGCTCACCGCCGACACCGTCAGCGTATTGCCGTCCACGTCCGTATCATTGGCCAGCAGGGTCGCCGCCGCGATGGTCAGCGCCGTGTTCTGAGTCGCCGCCGCCGTATCGGCGACCGCTACCGGCGCGTCGTTGACGCCGTTGACGATAACCGTACCCAAAGCCGTCGCCGTTCCGCCGTGGCCGTCGGCTACCGTATAATTGAACTGTACGTTTTGGGTTTCCCCCTGTTGCAGGGCGTCAAGCGCCGCCGAGGGGGTGAAGGTCACGTTGCCGGACTGGTCAAGAACAACGGTTCCGTTGGCCGCGTCACCGACTGCCATCGAAACGCCGGTAATGGTCAGCGTATCGCCGTCGGCGTCAACGTCGTTAGCCAGCAACCCGGCCCCGGAAATGACCAGCGCCGTATCCTCGCCGGTGGCGAGATTGAGGGTCACTTCAGTGGCGAGAACGAACTGGCCGGTCGCCGCGTCGAAGCGATAAAAATTCGAGGTGAGGTTGAACGTGGCGCCATTATAGTAGTTAGCCACGCCAAGATAAGTCTCGCCGTTTAGCTGGAAGCTTTGCCAGTCAAGGGTGCCGTTGGTGGCGATGACCTGGACCTGAACGAACTGAGACGTGCCTGCGTCCCACTTATAGATTACCGAGTTGACGTTGTATGTGCCGTCATTGTGATGGTTGGCTACGGCCAGCCATGTCTCGCCATTGATCCGGAAGCTTTCCCAGCCCGTGGCACCGTTAGTGGGAATGGCCTGGTGCTGAACGAACGAGGTTCCGTTCCATTTGTAAATTACCGAATTGATATTGTGCGTGGAGCCATTATAGGAGTTGGCCACGGCCAGATAGGTCTCGACGCCGATCTGGAAGCTCTCCATGGCATAGGCGCCGTTGGTGGCAATGTCCTGAACCTTAGTGAACAAGGTTCCGTTCCACTCGTAGACTGCCGAATTGATGTTAGGCGTGGAGCCATTAGAATTGTTGGCCACCGCCAGATAGGTCTTGCCGTTAATCTGGAAGCTTTGCCAGTCAACGGCGCCGCTGGTGGGAATGGCTTGGTGCTGAACAAACTGGGTCCCGTTCCATTTGTAGACTGCCGAATTGATGTTAGGCGTAGAGCCATCGGAATAGTTGGCCACGGCCAGATAGGTCTCGCCGTTGATCTGGAAACTATTCCAGTCGTAGGCGCTGTTGGTGGGAATGGCCTGAACCTGGGCGAACTGTGATGTGCCTACGTTCCACTTGTAGATTGGCGAAACTACACCGGAATTATTAGCCACCGCCAGATAGGTCTCGCCGTTAATCTGAAAACTTTGCCAGTCATAGGCGCCGCTGGTGGGAATGGCCTGAACCTCGGCGAACCCGGTTCCGTTCCATTTGTAAATTATGGAATTGGCGCCGGAAGAATTGGCCACCGCCAGATAGGTCTCGCCGTTGATCGTAAAACTTTGCCAGTCAAAAGCGCTGCTGGTGGCCTTGCCCAGGCTCAGCCCGCCGTAGGTGGTTTTGTCATTCACCGCCACCGGCGCGTCATTGACGCCGTTGACAGTAACCGCCACCGCCGCCGTCGCCGTTCCGCCTTGGCCGTCGGCGATGGTCGCGGTCAGCGCATCGGCGCCGTTGTAATTGGCGGCACCCTTGTAAAGAACGCCGTTGGCGGCGGCCAATGTGGCGTTGATCTGGGTAACTGTGCCGGTGAGGGTTACGGAGGCAGTCCCGTTATTAGTAATCCCCGCCGGCGCCAGGCCGTTAGTGACGCCGGCCAGAACCGTCACCGTTCCATGGGTTGCCGCCAGCGTCACGGTGACATCGCTGGAGCCGGCATCCACATCGGCGACTCTGAGGTTGGCGATGGCGATGTCGGCATCCTCTGCGCCGGTCACTCCGGTTACCCATGCCGGGCCGTTGGTCAAGGCGCCGTTGTGATTGTTGCCGGTGGCGTCATTGGCCACCGCGCCTGTTCCTTCATTGAATCTGTACAGGGTGCTCAATCCACTGAGCGACACATCGGCGGCGTCCAGCGTCCTGGCGCTTAGTGCCTGGATTTGGGCGAGGGTCAGGGCGCTGCTGTAGAGCGCGATCTGGCCAATATCGCCGTTGAAGTAGCCCGAATAGTTCCAGGGATCCACGCCGATGATGGCGGCGTCTGTATTTACGGTCGCCGAGGCGGCAAAATTTCCCACCGTCGCGCTGATGACCTCGACGCCGTCAACGTAGGCCTTCAGGGCCGTGCCGCTCTTGACGAAGGTGACCTGGGACCATTGGTTCATGGGCACCGCGCCGGACGACGAACCGTTCCAGGTATCCCACCCGACATTGTTGCTTCCCAGCGCGTAGACCAGGGCGCCGTCCGCTCCGACAGCGGTGGCAATCGCCAGATTCCCGTATCCGTTCCGCATATGATAGATGTTGCCGCCGGTGGTGGGGTTGATATCAAAGGACATGGTGAAGTCGCTGGAGCCGCCGACCCCCATCACATTGTTCGTCGTGACAATGTAATCGTTGATCCCGTCGAATCGCAGCGCATTGATATGAAAAACAGTCGGCGCGGCGTTGATCGGAACCGCCGCCGAGACCGCGCCGTCTGAGAACGAGAGGGACTCAATGCCGGTAAGCGTGTCGGTCCCGTCGTCGCCGTTGGTCGCATCGGTGTCGGTAACGATCAGCGAAGACCCGGACTGTATCCAATTGTACCCGGCCTTGACGCCGGAGAATGCCGCCGTATCCGTACCCGCGCCGCCGTCGATAGCATCGTTGCCGCCGCCGCCGTACATCCAGTCGTCGCCATCGCCGCCGATTAACGTGTCGTTGCCCACTCCGCCGGAAAGCTCATCATTGATCGCCGTGCCGGTGATGATCCGGTCAGTGACGGCGTCGGCGATAGCGAGGGGGCCGTCAGCGAACTGCACCCGCTCGATGCCGCTCAATGTGTCAACGCCATCCCTGCCCGCGACGGAATCGGTCACCTGATAGACAGCGGCATCGCCGCTCCCGGATACCGTAACCCTATAGTCGGCGAAGTTGCCGCTGAATATCGCCGTGTCATTGCCCGCGCCGCCGGTAATCGCATCATTCCCCGCCCCGCCGGTAAGAACGTCATCGCCGCCGCTTGCCGCCAACACGCCATCACGGAATGACCAAGCCCACAGGCCGGTTGTTCCGGTGTTGCCGACGTCGGTATCAAGACCCAAAATTTGCGAACTTAATGATTCCGGCAACTCATAATAATGACCTGAAACGCCATCGCCGGCCGACCAGCCGGCCCGGGCGAGGGCGCTATCATCGTAATTCACCGCTTCGTAGCGGAAGGCAATGTCGTAATCGCCGGCGCCGCCCATGGCGGAAATCTGAAGCTGGAAGGCATTCAGATAATCCGTGAAATCATTATAGGAGCCTACATCGTCCCAGGTGACGGTGATCGTCTTGTTAACCGCATCAAGATCATACCAGAGCAGATCGCTGCCGGTCGAATTGCCGCCGGGAGTGGGCGTAACCGCATAACCCTCGGTGAGCGCGTCATATGCCAGAGGGGCGAGTATCGGCGGATTAACCGTGCCGCTCATGTCGTCGCCGTATCCCGAATAGGGGGTACTGCCGAACGTGACGCTCCCGTTGATGTTGAGGCCAAGCTGAGTATAGGTTTGACCGAAGAAAGTGATGCCGGTGGAGAAGATCGAAGTAATGTCTACCAGATTGGTGTCGTCGTCGCCCAGCGCGCTGTTCTCGCCGAAGCCCGACGCCCCGCCCAGCCCGTTGGACAGCGCGCCGTTGCCGGTGATCGACGTGACGGAATCGCCGTACATCACATCATTGCCTTCGCCGCCGGTGATCGCATCATTCCCCGCTCCGCCGGTCAGAACGTCGTCGCCCGCCGTGCCGGTGATGGTCCGGTCAGTGACGGCGTCGGCGATAGCGAGGGGGCCGTCAGCGAACTGCACCCGCTCGATGCCGCTCAATGTGTCAACGCCATCCCTGCCCGTGACGGAATCGGTCACCTGATAGACAGCAGCATCGCCGCTCCCGGATACCGTAACCCTATAGTCGGCGAAGTCGCCGCTGAACATCGCCGTATCGTTGCCCAGCCCGCCGTCGAGCCAATCATTGCCAGCGCCGCCGGTCAGAACGTCGTTGCCGCCGCTGGCAAATAATCGGTTGTTGTTAAGGTCGCCGGAAAGTTGGTCGTCGCCGTCGCCGGAGTTCAGGTTTTCGATCCCCAGCAGCGTGTCGTTGCCGCCGAACCCGTCGAAAACCGCCACCGCCGTGGTCTGGTTATCCGCGCCCAGATCGACGATAACGTTGTAGGGCGCGCCGGTATTCCAGTTCCAGTCCTGGTAGTTGGCGGTATCATCTCCCGCCCCGCCGTCAAGATAATCGTTACCCTCCCAGCCGCCCAGCCAATCGTTGCCCGCGCCGCCGCTAAGGATATCGTCGTCGCCGCCGCCGTTCAGGTTTTCGTCTCCGCCGCCGCCGGTCAAGGTATCGGCATATTGGGAACCTAAAACCGTATTGACGCCGGTGAAGCTGTCGGTCCCGACGCCGGCGGCGTCATTGACGCCGGTCGATGTCGCCGCGCCGATGCCGACGCCCGAGAAGGTTACCGTCACCCCGGCCCTGGCTCCGTTGTAATCAATTCCGGCATAGCCGTTGCCGTTGATCGTATCGTTGCCGCCGCCGCCCTCAAAGATGTACCCGTTGAAGTTCTGCCCGCTCGGCTGGGTAGAGTCGCTGAAACTGTCGTCGCCCGCCGTGCCGACGATATGGTCGATATTGACCAGCGTGTCGGTCCCTACCGAGGCGTCGCCGGTAACCGTCAAAATTGTATCCATGACTACCGTGATCGGTCCCGTCGCCCCCGAATAGTCGGCGACATCGGAGCTTGAGTGATCGGCCTGGGTCCATACTCCGCCGGTCAGCGCATCGTTGCCCGCGCCGCCGATCATGACGTTCCAGCCCGTCCCGCCGTCGAGGCTGTCGTCGCCGTCGCCGCCGATCAGCATGTCGTCGCCGCCAAGCCCGGTGATCGCGTCGTTGCCGCCGCCGCCGAAGATCGCGTCGTTGCCCGCCGTTCCGGTCAGGACATCGTCCGCCGCCGTCCCGGTTTGCAGCCCTGCCGTCCGCACGCTACGGTCATTGAAGTTCAGCCGTTCCACGTTCGTCAGCGTGTCTGTGCCGTCATCACCGTCCGCCGTGTTGTTGTCGGTGACCGTAACCGTCCCGTTCGCCGCCGTGATTACATAATCGCCGATGGCCCCCTTGAAAAGCGCCTCGTCGTCGCCCGCGCCGCCGTTGATCGCGTCATTGCCGGCGTTGCCGATAAGTATGTCATTGCCGGTCCCGCCGATCAGCGCATCATTAAAGGCTCCGCCGACTATCGCCGCGTCGGCGGTCATCGTCGAGGCGTCAAGTCCGGCGGCGATCATGGTAGTGTCCGTAATCAAAACGCCGTTATCGGTCCAGGCGTCAATGACCGCGTTGATCGGCGCGCCGGCGGCATGATCAAGCACAACGGCGGTATGAACCGCGCCGGAGGATTTTTCCTTGTAGGTGAACTTCAGGTCGTCATAGGCGGCGTTGTTGTCGGCATCCAGCAACTCGGCGTTGACTATTTCATAAGCGGAGTCAAATTTCAGAGTATCAACGCCGCCGCCCGTGTTGATTACGTCCTTCCCCGCCGAGGCGTAGTAAGTATCATTACCCGCGCCGCCGCTGAGGATGTTGGCGTTCGCGTCGCCGGTAAGCGTGTCGTTGTAATCCGAGCCGATGACATTTTCGATGCTGAGGAGGGTATCCAACCCCTCGTTGCCGCCGACGCCCTGAGCGGTGGCGAGACCGAGGTCAACGCTTACCCCACCGGTGGCGTTCCAGTAACTGACAGCATCAACGCCGTCGCCGCCGTCGATGATATCATCGCCGGAACCGCCGTGCAAAACATCGTCGCCGAGGCCGCCATTGAGCGCATCATTGCCCGCGCCGCCGTGGATGGTATCGGCGCCATTGGCGCCGGTGATGGAATCGTTACCGGCGTCTCCGTAAAGAGTGTTGGCGCTAGTGGTGGTGCCCCCGCTGCTCCTGCCGCCATAAACAAAGTCGTCGCCGGCGCCGCCGTGAAGCGTGTCGATGCCGCTGCCGCCCCAGATAGTATCGTTGCCGTCGCCGCCGGTCAGGGCGTCGTCGCCAGCGTGACCGTCGAGATAATCATCGCCGGCGCCGCCGTAGAAGATGTCGTTCCCCGTGCTGCTGTTGCCGTTGATGGCATCGTTCCCCGCGCTGCCGTTGATGGTCTCGACGCCGGTCACTGTCACCGAACCGGCGGCGCCAAGCGTCACGACATCATTGCCCGCGCCGCCGGTGATGGTCTCAACGTTGGAGACGGTGAGAGTGTTGTCGCCGGCGGCCAGCGTCAGCGAGTCGTTGCCGCCCCCGAGGTCGATAGTCCCCGAGGTCTGCGCCGCGCCGAGAGTGATGGTATCGTTACCATAACCGCCGGTGATGGTCTCGACGTTGGAAACGGTCAGCGTGTTGGTTCCGTCGCCGGAGAGGGTGAGAGAGTCGATCCCCGCGCCGAGGTCGATGATTCCCACCCCTTGCGCCGCGCCGAGGGTGATAGTGTCGTTGCCAGCGCCGCCGATGATGGTTTCGGCGTTGCTGACAGTCAGTGAGTTGGTTCCGTCGGCGAGGTCGAGAATGTCGCTCCCGGCGCCGAGGTCGAATACGGACCCCGAAACTGCGGCGCTTAGGGTTATGGCATCGTTGTCAACGCCAACCTTGTTGCCGTTGGCGTCAAACCGCTGGGCATAAATGCCCTGGACGCTGCCGTCCTGACCGTAGGACATCCAGGTAACCACGAAGCCGCCATCGGCCAGCGCCGTGACCGAGGGGCTTTCCTGGATGTTGGCCGTGTAGGTATTGATTCGGAAGGCCGACCCGACCGTCCCGCCAGTCGCATCATAGCGCTGTCCATAGACGCCATAGCCGCTGCCGTCTTGGCCTTGGGAACTCCAAGTAACCACGAAGCCGCCGTCGGCCAGCGCCGTAACCGAGGAATCATACTGGTCGTTGTCCGTATAGGTGTTGACCCAGAATTCGACCCCCGCCGCCACGCCATTGGCGTTAAACCGCTGGCCATGGACGCCTTGGCCGCTGCCGTCCTGACCATTAGATGTCCATGTCACGACGAATCCACCGTCGGCCAGCGCTGTGACCGAGAGGTACAACTGATCGCTGACTGTGTAGGTGTTGACCTGGAACTCGACCCCCGTCGCCGCGCCGGTTTGGTCATAGCGCTGTCCATAGACGCCATAGCCGCTGCCGTCTTGGCCTTGGGAACTCCAGGTAACCACGAAGCCGCCGTCGACCAGCGCCGTAACCGAGGAATACGCTTGATCGCTGACCGTGTAGGTGTTGACCCGGAATTCGACCCCCGCCGCCGCGCCGGTTTGGTCATACCGCTGTCCATAGACGCCATAGCCGCTGCCATCCTGGCCGTTGGACATCCAGGTAACCACGAAGCCGCCACCGGCCAGCGCCGTGACCGAAGGGCTACTCTGGTAACCGGACGTATAGGTGTTGATCCGGAACTCCACCCCCGCCGCCGCGCCATTGGCGGCATAGCGTTGACCATAAACGCCGTGGCCAGGGCTGTCCTGTCCCCAAGACTGCCAAATCACCACGAAACCGCCGTCAGCCAATGCCGCTACCGAGGGGATATCCTGGCTATTGGTCGTGTAGGTGTTGACCCTGAACTCTGTCTCAGCCACCACGCCATTGGCGGCATAGCGTTGACCATAAACGCCGTAGCCGGAGCCGTCCTGTCCCCAGGACTGCCAAATCACCACGAAACCGCCATCGGCCAGCATCGTGATCATGGGGACATGCTGGATACCGCTCGTATAGGTATTGACCCTGAATTCGCTGTTTAGGTTCGGCAGTATGTTCGGCGCGATGGTCATATTGCCATCGTCAAAAGCCACGGTCTCGACGCCGGTCAGCGCATCGGTTCCGTCGGCCTCGCTGACCGTCAACGCGCCGTTGTTCGCGGCGATGGTGTAGCCGCTCATATTGCCCGAAAACACCGCCGTGTCATTCCCCGCGCCGCCGATCAGCGTATCGTTGCCGACCCCGCCGGTCAGCATGTCGTTGCCCGCCCCGCCGGAAAGCGTGTCGTCGCCGTCACCGCCGGTCAGGGCGTCGTCGCCCGCCTCGCCGCGCAACGCATCATTGCCGCCCTCGCCGAGAATGACATCCATGCCGCCGCCGCCGAACAGGACATCGTCGGCGCCGGAGGCCATAAGCGCATCGTCGCCGTCGCCGGTGGACAATATCGGCGGCGCCCCGACCGCGCCGCCGCCGATGACGGTGACGGCGACATCGGCAAACGCCAGCTTCTCGATATTGGTCAATGTATCGGTTCCATCAGGACCGGCGACGGTGATCGACCCGCCGCTATTAGTGACCAGCGCATACTCGGCGAACCCGCCGGAGAATATTGCCGTGTCGTTGCCGCCAAGGCCGTCAATCGCATCATCGCCCGCCCCGCCGTTGAATATGTCGTCGCCGCCGGTTCCGGCCAGAACGTCGTTCTGATCGCCGACGACAGCAATCGTAAAGCCGGTTGAGGCGGAGGCCGTTCCGTCGCTCGCCGTCACGGTAACAACGGTATCGCCGACGGCGCTGTTGTCCGGCGCGCCGCTGAAAGTCCGGGTGGCGGGATCAAAGATCAGCCACGACGGCGATGCCCCGGCAGCCGCCAGTTGCGCCGGAGAAATCAACACCGTCCCGTCGGCCAGCGTCGCCGCATAGGTCAACGTATCTCTGGTGTCGATATCCGAAAACGCATCGGCGGGAACCTGGAAGGAGAACGGCCTGTTTTCCTCCGCGTTTTGGCCGCCGATGCCGTTCGCCGCCACCGGAGCGTCATTAACGCCGGTGACGGTCACCGTTATCGTATTGGTAGCGGTAGCGCCGCGACTGTCGGATACCGTGTAATCAAACGTATCAGTGGCCTGTTCCCCGTCGGCGAGGTAATCGAAGTTGCCCTCGGTGGCGGTATAGACGACCTCGGCGTCATTGGCGGCGAAGTCCACCGCGCCTTTCGCCCCCTGGGTGAACCCGGTGACGGCAAGCGCATCGCCATCAATATCGGCGGCGAGGGCGCGCACGTCGATGGTAACCGGCTCGCCTTCACTGACGGCGGCGAGGGCGTCGGAAGCCGTCGGCGCATTATTGGAGCCGGTCACCGTCACCGTCGCCGCGCCCGTCGCCGTTCCGCCGTGGCCGTCGGCTACCGTATAGGTAAACGTATCGGTCGCCGTTCTGCCTTCCGCCAGATAAGCGAAGGCTCCGGCGGTCGGCGTGTAGGTCACCGTATTGTCGGAATTGACGACAACCGCGCCCTTGGCCCCTTGCGTCACCGCCGTGACGGTCAGGCTGTCGGCGTCGGCGTCGGCGTCGTTGGCGACGACATTGATGGTTACCGGCGAAGTTTCGTCGGCTGCCGCTCCGACATCGGCGCGGGCCACAGGCGCTTCGTTGGTTCCGGTGATGGTCACCGTCACCGCGCCCGTGGACGCGCCGAGGGCCTTGCCGTCGCTCACCGTATAGGTAAATTCGTCGGTAGCCGTTTCGCCGACGCTTAAATAACGGAAGGCCCCGGCGTTCGGCGTATAGGTCACCGTGCCGTCGGCGTTTTTCACTACTGTGCCGTGATCGCCATTAGTCACCGCCGTGACGGTGAAAGCATCGCCGTCAGCGTCAACATCGTTGGCGCGAACGTCAATGTTGATCGGCGACACCTCATTCAGCGACGTCTCGATATCCGCCGTCGCCGTCGGCGCATCGTTGGAGCCGGTTATCGTTACCGTCACCGCGCCGGTGGAGGTTCCTCCATGGTTGTCGCTCACCGTATAATCAAAGGTATCGGTCGCCGTCTCGCCGACGCCAAGATAACTGAAAGCCCCGGCGGTCGGCGTGTAGGTCAGCGTATTGTCGGCGTTAACGACAACCGCACCGTTTGCCGGGTTGCCTACTGCCGACACCGTCAGCGCGTCCCCGTCAATGTCGGCGTCGTTGGCCAGCACGTTGATCGTTACCGGAGCGGCGTCGTTGGCCGTCGTCCCGACGTCAATCTTGGCGACGGGAGCGTCGTTCTCCGGATTGACGGTGATGGTGACGGTCGCCGAGTCATAGGTGGTCGTGGCCGCGCCGTTGATGGTTACCGTATTGGACATCGTGTAGGTGAAGCTGTCTTCGCCGTTGAAGTTTGCGCCCGGTATGTAGACCAGCTTGGTGTTGTCGGTAGCGGTTATGGAATATGTCGCCGTATTATTGGCGGTAGCGCCGCCATTGGTCGCCTTGACCGAGGAGATATTGAACCCGGCGGCATAGGCGAGCATCAGTTCGCCGGCGGCGCTCCCGTCAGCAGCGAAACCGGGGCTACCGGAATTGATGGCGGCGACCAGCGCCGTGCGCACTCCCGCCAGATTGCCTTCGTTCCCGGTCACGGTATAAGTGACCGTCGAGCCGTTGATGGCAACGCTGTACTCATCACCCGCCTCGACCGCGCCGGCGATGATTACCGTAGCCGCCGTAGTAACAAAGGCCACCTTGCCGTGGCCGGGCGTGCTCACCGAGGTTATGGCGGCGCTGTTCAGGGCATTCCCGTCGGCGCGGTCATCGTTGGCCAGCACGTTGATGATCAGCGACTGGGCGTCGGCTTGATCCTCGTTGATGAAAATGCCGTCGTCATCAATAGCGTCGGCTATCGAGTTGGCGGCCTCCACGGCTGCCGTCTCCGCCGCCCCTTGGGTCAGTTCGGACAAGTACTGGACAAAGCCGTCTTCGGACGCTTCGGCCCGCGCCGCGCCCTGTTCGGCCGCCATCAGTTGAGCGGCGGCCAGCGCCGCCGCATCCGCCGCCGGTTGCACCTGCGCTGCTGCCGCAGCGGCATCGGTCTCGGCCCCGGCCACGGTCTGACCGGCGTCAGACGGGTTAATACGATCAGCCGCCGTCCTTGCCGTCGTCGCCGCCGTCATAACGTCATTCACCGCCGTCTGGATGGTGTTGACGATGTCGGCGGCTAGGTCCAGTCCGCCCTTAATGGAGGTCAGCGCCGATTCGATCACGGCGGAGTTGGGCGTGGCGTCGAGATAGGCTTGAATGGCGGTCGCCGCATCGGTGATCTGAGCGGCGACATCGGAGCCGGACGTTGCTGTCGGAGAATTGATGATTCCCTGAACATCGGTCTTGGCCGAGTTTACCGCCGTCTTGGCGCTCGCCAGGGCGGCGGCAGCAGCCGTTTCCAGACCCGAAGCCGTCGCCGCTTGCAGCATGTTTAAGGCCGCAGTCAGCGCTTTCAGTCCTTCGCCGAGCGCGGTCGTTGCCGCCGCTATGGCATCCGCTTCGGATACTTCCGCCGCCGCCGCCGCCGCCTCAGCCGATTGGTCGGCGGATTGAATGGCCGCCGCATTGGCCGCCGCTTCCATGGACGCTTGGTTTTCCGCCGTGGCCGAGGCCAGATCGGCCTGCGCCGCCGCATTATCCGCCGCCTTCTGAGCGGTGATGACGGCGCCGTCAGCCAATGCTTTGGAAGCCGACGCCGCGTCCGCCGAGACCTTGGCCGCCGCCGCCCTCGCATCCGCCACGGCGCCGGCATCAGGCCGCGCCGCCGCCGCGTCGGCGTCAGCCAGCCTCAGAACGGCAGTATTATAAGCCGCTGTCGCCTCGTCACGCGCCGCATGGACATTAACCAGGGCCAACGTCGCGTCCACCGCCGCCGCATTCGCCGCCGTCTGGGCTGCGGTTATGTCATCAGCATTTATCGACCCGTCGTTATTATAGTCCGTGCCGCCGACCACCGAATCCGCCGCCGCCTTGGCGATCAGCACTTCGGCCTTGGCAATATTAACCTGCTCTGCCGCCGCCGCCGCCGCGCTCGCCGCCGCATCCGCCGCCACATCCGCAGCCGTAGCCGCCGCGTCCGCCGCAACCGCCGCCGCCACCGTAGCCGCCGCCGCTTCCGCTTTCGCCGATTCGACGACGGCAACCGCCGCCTGCGCCGCCGCTTCCTTCGCCGCGTCCGCCGCCGCGTCGTCGGCGCCGCTGAGGCTGGAAACGACGGTTGCCCTTGTCGCCGTGTTATCGGCGATTCCGCCGACGGCGTTCACCGTCGTCGCTGCGGCATCAAAGGGAACTCCTCCGACATTCGCGGTCAGGGTCAACTCTCCGCTCCCGGCCCCGGCTGCGGCGGTGACGATGCCGCCGACCGCCGGATCGGCGTTGATCGCCGCGATCAGGCCGGCTACGACATGCGCCAAAGTCGAATCGCCTGCGGCTACGGTGTAGGCGACGGCATGGTTTTCAACGGTGATGGTGTAAACATCGCCGGTATCCACATGGCCGGCGACGGTGACCGTATCGACCTGATGAACGCCGGACTGGCCGGTGAGATTCGAGGTGATGGTCGCCGCCTCAGCCGTATTGTCATTGACGCCGGCGACTACGTTCGTCGTTGCCGACAAAGAGGTGAACGGAACGCCTGCCGTCCTCGCCGTCAGCGTCAACTCGCCGGGCGAGGTTTCCGAAGCCGCCACCACCACGCCGCTTGCCGCCATGTCGGCGTTGATCGCCGCGACCAGACCGTCGCGCACTCCCGCCAGATTACCTTCAAAGCCGGTCACGGTATAAGTGACGGCATTGCCGTCAATAGTGACCTTATAAGTATCTCCGGCCTCGACCGTGCCGCCGATGGTCACTACGTCGATCTGGGAGACGCCCGCCGCCGCCGCCGCCGCCGCCGCCGCTTCGCCCGCCGCCATTTGCGCGTCCGTCCTCGCCTCCGCCGCCCGTGGACTGCCGGCCAGCGCCGTCGCCGCCGCCTGGGCTTGAATCGCCGCCGTGTCCGCCGCCGTCTGCGCCGCCGTCACATAGGGGGCGGCGGCCGCCGCCGTTGCCGCCGATCCCGCCGCCGTCGCCGCCGTTTGCGCCGTCGTTGCCGCCGTGATCGCCAATCCCGCCGCCGTCGCCGCGTTGTTGTACGCAGTCTCCGCAGCGACCAGATCGACCGTAGCCGCCGCCGCATCCGCCGCCGCCGCATGGATTGAGGAATTATCCGCCGCCGTCGCCGCCGATTCATAGGCGGATTGCGCGTCGGCTACCGCCGCCGTCGCCTTGGTCAGCGCCGCCTTTACCCGATTATTCGCCGCATTCACCGCCACAAAAGCCTCGGGATCAAGCCCACGATACTCATAAGCCGCAACATACGCCGCCTGCGAAACCGCCGCTTCGGCAATGGCCGTAGTTTCCGCCGCCTTGGCCGCATTCAGATGATAGAGAGCCGACTGCTCTGCCGCTTCGGCGACGGCTTTTGATTCACCGGCCGCCGCCGCCGCGTCCACCGCCGCACGGGCGTCTTCCAGGCGGGTCTCGGTCGCCTTCTTGTCGGAAATGGCCGATTCCGCTTGCGCCGCCGCTTTTTCTGCCGAGGCTTGCGCCGTTGTCTGCGCCGCGCTCAAGGCCTTGGCCTCGGCTGCCGTCCGCGCCGCCGCCCGAGCGCCGGCGTCCGCCGCCAACGCGGCTACATCGGCTTGCGCCGAAGCTTCCACATAGCTGGCGGCAGCCGAAGCCGCCAACCGCGTTACCGAATCCACCGCCTTGCCGATGGAGGCGACAATGGCGTCCTGCGCGTCATCGGCGGCGTCCTGCGCCGCCTTCAACGCCGCCGCCGGCGAGGCTGCGGCGGTATCGTCAATCGTCGCCGTCGCCGTCGCCGCCGCCTTAAGCGCCGCCCCCGCCTCGGCGAAAGTGGCGTAAGTCAGCCCCAAAAAGGTTTTGGCGGCATCGATCAGGGCCTTTTCCGCAAGACCCTTGGCGGCGAAAGCCGCCGCCTCGGCGGCCTCGGCGGCAGCCGGAGCAAGACTGCCTTCCTGAGCCGCTGTAGTCGCCAGTTCCGCCGCAGCGGCGGCATCGTCAGCCGCATCCTCCGCGTCCTTGAGCGCCTCGCTTACCGCTGCGGCAAGGGCGGCTATTTTCGTATCAGCCTGCGTCTGCGCCGCGCCTTGCGATCCTATTTCATAAGAAGCGGCAAAGCCCGCCGTTTCCGCCTTGTTGGCGGCGACAACAGCGGCGGCGGACGCCGCCTTGGCCGCCGAGTTGGCCGCCGTTTGCGCGGCGGTGACGGCGCCCTGCGCCTTCGTGGCGGCGTTGGCCGCGTTTGTCGCCGCCGCAGCGGCGGCGGTCTTGGCGGTCAAAGCGGCGGACACCGCTGAATTCCACACCGCTTCAATAGTAGAGTTAGCGGCAAGGCCGTCATCAGCCGCCGCCCGCGACGCTACCGCCGCATCATAAGCCGCCGCCTGCGCCTGCGCCGCCGCCGTCGCCGCCGCCGCCGCCACCGCCGGCGCCACCGCATCGGCCACCGCCTTGGCCGCCGCCGTCGCCGCCGTTTGCGCGGCGGCGCTGGCCTTCTGCGCCATCGTTGAGGCCGCGATGGCTTCGGTCTGCGTCTTTGCCCGAGCAACGGAAGCGCTACCGTCAACCCACGACGTCGCCGCCGATGAAGCATTCTTGGCGACTTCATTTGAGGCCAGGGCGGCGCCTGCGCTTTCCTTGGCCCCTATCGCCGCCTCATAGGCCCGCGCCACCTCGGCGATAACGCCGGCGCCCTTGCCATAGGCCGCGTCGGCCGCCGCCTTGGCCGCCGCCTCGGCGGCGCCCGCCGCCGCTTCGGCGGCTTCAACGGCTATTTTCGCCGCCACCGAATCGCCGTTCTTGGCGGCTGCCGCCGCCGTAACCTTGGCCGCCGCCGCCTCTACAGCCTTGGCTTCCGCCGCATCGGCGAAGTCCTTGGCATTTACTATCGCCGCCGCTTCCTCGGCTTCTCTTTCCAGGGCGGCGTCATCGGCCTCGGCTTGCGCCGCGTCCGCCGCCGTGTCCGCCGCCGCAACCGCCGCCTCTTTGGCCGCCGCCGCCTGCGCTGTCGCCTGCGCCTGGGCTTCCGCCAGATCGACAATCCCCTGAATATCGGCAAGAACGCTGACCGCCTTGTCAAACGCCTGTTCCGCGTCGCCTCGGTGATTAATGGCCTTGGCGGAAGCGTCGGCGGCCTGTTGCGCCGGCTTGGCGACATCCTCGCTGCGGCCGGCGACGATTGCCGCCGCCTTGTCCGCCGCCGCCGTAGCGGCCAGCGCCGCCGCCTCGGCGGCATCAGCCGCCGTTCCGGCAAGAACAACGGCGGCTGCGGCCAATGTATTCAACGCCGCCACGGCGTCGGCGTTCACATTGCCGCCGGAAGCCGTCGCCGCATCCTGTAACGCCTTGGCGTCGGTCAACGCCGTCGCCGCCTTCGCCAACTCCGCCACCGCCTTATTAGCCGCCGTCTCGGCCTTGGCCTGTTCGGCCTCAGCCTTGACCAGTTGTTCCTTGGCCTTGGGCAAAGCCGCCGCGTCAAGCAAGGCTTCCTTGGCCGTCGCAGCATCGGCGGCATCGGCAGCCAAATCAGCAGCGGCTTCCTTGGCGGCAGCGGCTTCCCTGGCCGTCGTCGCCGCCGCCTCCGCCTGTTTGACGGCAAAATCAGCGACCGCCACGGCCAGATCATTAGCATCTTCCCGCGCCTCGGCCAGATCGGCGTATTTCCCGGCCGCCGTCGCTTCCTTGACCGCCGCCGCAGCCGACTTGGCCGCCGCCTCCGAAGCGGCATGGGCGGACGCCACCAGCACGAGGCGCGTCGCCGTCGGCGAGGCTTCCTGGCTTGCATAAGACAAATCCGCCGCGCCCATGGCGTCCTTATAAGCCTGCAACGCCTCAGCAGCCGCCTCCTGAGCCGCTTCCGCCTTGGCCGCAGCGACAGCCGCCGCCGCATTCGCCGCGTCGGCGTTCGCCGTTCCGGGATGCGCCGCCGCCTTGGCCGCCGCAGCGGCGGTCGCCGCTTTATCGGCTGCCTGTTCGGCGTCGGCCGCCGCCTCCTTGGCCGCCTCCACCGCCAACTCAAGGGCCGCTTCGGCAAGTCCCTGCGCCGCCGCTCCGGCGACGAGCATATATCCTCTGGCGCCGGCGGCCTCGGCCTGCGCCGCCGCGTAATCATCCGTGGCCTCAAGCGACGCCAACAACTTGGTCGTCGCTATCGCTTCCAGCGCGTCAAGGCCGGTTTCCGCCGAAGTAACCGCCGTCGCCGCCGTCACGGCTGCGGCGTCCGCCGTATCCGCCGCCGTCTGCGCCGCATCAGCGGCGTCTTCAAACAAGCCCAGGAGCTGATCGGCAAAGGCCTTGGCCGCCGTGGCGTTGGCCAGTCGTTGCCCGGCCAACGTCGATTCTGCCGCAAGCAGTTCATTCGACGAATCGGCGGCGGCAGCGATCTTGGCGGCGTTCGCCGCCGTTTGGGCGGCGACTTCGGCGGCAACCGCTTTAATCACCGCCACGCTGATGCCGGCATTCGCATCCAGGGCGCCCATGTCCTGACCGACAAAAATATCTTCGAGCGGCACATTGAGGCGCGCCGCCGCCTCATCCGCCGCGTCCGACAACGCCTCCGCCTTGGCGCCGGCGACCGCCTTGGCGATCAGCTTTTCAATGAGATCGGCCCTGGCCTCAAGCACGTCATCCGCCGCCGAGTTCGCCGCCGTCTGCGCCGCCGTCATCGCCGTCTTGGCGGCAGCGGCCGCTGTCTTGGCGGAAGCCTCGGCGGCTTGCGCCGCGCCGCTGATGTAATCAGCGGCGGCCTCCATCGAGCCGGCGGCGCCGCTGATGGCCGCCGTCGCTTCCTTCGCTTCCGCCTCCGCCGCGACGGAAATTTCTTCGGCTTCCTGAAGCTCGCCGAAAACAGAGGCGTCGATATCGTCGGCGAACTCCACCATGAAAGCGTCGCCGGCCGCTTCCGCCTCGCCGCGAATGCTGTCGGCGTCCTCGGCGGCGGTGAGCGCCTCCTCGGCGAAGGCCAGCGCCTCGGCAAATGTCGTCGCGTTAACCGTATTCAGCGCCTTGGTGGCGGAAAGATCAGCCGCCGCCGCCGTCCGCACCGCAAAATCCATGACATTCGACACGTCCCGCAGCTTGGCGAGTTCGGAAGGCGGCGCCTTGGCTATAACTACGGCGAAGTCGGCGGCAAAATCGCTGATCGTCGTTGACACGTTGTCAACCAGCGAGGAAAGGTCGGCCAGGGCGACACCCTTGCCGACCAGCGCCGTGTTCATTTCCGCCTGATAAGAGGTCGCCGCGTTGGTCTTGGCCGCCGCCGCCGGGTCTTGTCCCGCCGCCTTGGCCGTTTTCGCCGCCGCAATCGCCGAGGTCAGGACGTTATCGACGGCGGTGATCGCCGCCGTGACGATCTTGGCCACCTGGGTCGCCGAGTTGCTTGCCGCCGAGGCCGCTGTTAAAAGCTTGGCGATCACGTCGGCGTCGGGCGGCATCCCCGCGCTCCACGACGCCATATAGGCCTTGGCCGAGCTGATAATGCTGTTGGCCGTCGATGAAATGGCGCTGGCCGCGCCCAGCGCCTTGAGCGGCCCGTTGACTACCGCCGCCAGGGATTGGGCCTCGGCGTTGGTAAGGCCGACGGTAGTAGCGGTCGCCATGACGGAGATTTTGGAACCCATCGCTGCCGCCTTCGCCGCCGCGCTGTCCTCGGCGTCGCCCGCCGTTTTCGCCGCCGCCGAGGCGGCGTTGATGGCGGCCATGACCGATTGCGCCGAGGCGCTGAAATCGGCTTTCAATGCGGCAATCTGTTGCTTGACGATGGGGTCGAGGATTTTCTCAATCGGCGGCAGATAGAAGGGCTTATAGACGAGCTTATCAAAAATACCCGGCGCCGCCTTGAGAATTTCCATCGCGGCCTGGGCATGGGCCGCGCCTTCCTTCATCGCTGCCGCCAACTCAAGCTGAATCTCGGATGCCGCTTGCTGCTGATTACCATGTTCTCCCTGGTTGGTATGGCCGAGGTCAGGCTTGTCGCCCAGGCCCTTGTCGGCGGCGTCGCTGAAATCCTTGTCGAAGTGCTGATCGGCATTGGGAAGGGCGCTCATGGCGTCGCCGAAGTCCCGGCCCATCTCGGCGGCGCTCATCGTAAACGGCGCCGAAGGGGGCGCGTTGGCGCTGATTACCGACACCGCCTGACCGGGAACGTTGATGGTCTGGACGCCGCCGCCGTTGGAGACGGTCAACTCGCCGCCTGCGCCGCCCTTCTCCGGCATCAGCGCAACCTTGGTTTCGCCGCCCCGTTCCACCTTGCCGCCCGCCGCCGTGCCGCGAATGCCGATGGTCGCCGTCGGCGTTACGATAGCCATGGCGTCGGGCGCGGTCTTGGCGATCTGGCCGCTGACGAAGGTGAAGGCGCCCTGCACCATGGACAGGCTGGCCGTTCCGGTCTGCGAGCCGGGGTCATAGACCATCTCGTCCATGGTCATGCGGCCCTGCTCGCCCAGCGAGAACACGCTTTCGTCAATAAAGACGATGCCGACGGCCCCGCCCTTGCCGGTGGCGATGACATCGCCCTGGAAGATCGCATCGCCTTGCTTGAGCGTGACCTCAGTTCCGTCGGCGCGGGTGACCAGCACCTTGCCGGCCAGGGTTTCCACCGTGCCGATCGGCTCCACCGCGCCGGCGTCGGTCGCCCCGGCCCCCGTCGCCTGGGCGTGCTGGCCGGGAGCCGAAGGCCCCGCCAGCTTGATCGCCAGTTGCGCCTTGATCACGGCGCCGCCTTCGAGTTTCAGGTCGGGGGGATTTTGAAGATTAAAGAAGTTGCGGACCAGAATCTGCTCGCCGTTATCGCCCTTCAGCAGCAAATCCGGGCCGGAACGTACGAAGTCGGCGCCGAGCAGCCAGTCGCCTTGGGGCAACAGCAGAGGTTCGCCGGCGATGGCTTCAACCACCACTACGCCGCCTGACGCCTTGTTCGATGCGCCGAACACGTCAACCGACGCCAAGCCCTCCCCGGCCCGGTCGTCGTCGGCAATGCGCTTTGCCAAACACGCCTCCCCTTAGAGTCAAACTCCCCATCTCATGCCGACAGTTACACGACCCCGCCGCCCGCCGTCTGTGATCCACGTCACATACACGCTTGATATATGCCTGACACTTGTACCTGAGAATTTGCAGGAACCACAGTTAATTCCATGATTTTCAAGAAAAATTTGCCAGTGTGTCGATACGATATCGCCATGGAATTTTCAGACGGTGATACCGGGACAATTAAGCGAGGGTAGGCCACTGGCGGCGGCGGCGAATGTCGCCTATATGATTAGGGCTAAATCTCGTTAAATCCATGAATTCTGCACGAAGCAGAAAAGGCGGCCCGGCGCTTCGGGCGCGTCAAAAAGGAGGCGGACGGACGACATGATCTATAGAGTCCTCGCCGATGCCGTCTTATGGGGGCATCTTTTTTTTATTCTTTTCGTCGTGTTCGGCGGATTGTTCGTATTCCGCCGGCCGAAAATGGCATGGGTTCACGTCCCCGCATTCCTGTGGGGGGGAATCATTGAGGTCGGCGGCTGGGTTTGTCCGTTGACCTACCTGGAAAACGACCTTCGCATGCGGGGCGCCGCAGCGGGATACAAGACCAGCTTCGTAGAAAATTATATTTTGCCCCTGATCTATCCCGATCTTTTGCTTTCAGGAGGCTTCCCAAGAAGCGGTTTCATCTGGATCGGATTATTCGTCCTGGCCCTGAACGGCGTCATTTATTGGCGGATCATAAAAAATTTTCGCAAAACAACCCGTTAGGGCCACAGGGATATGAGGTTGTTGCGGCCCTGCCGGGGCTGGTGGTCAGAAACTGGCGGGGGCCGGGAGGCTAATCGTCAGATGCTTCGAACCCCGCCACGCTGTAGGAGGTACGCCTGCCGCCGCCGTGATTGCGGACCAGAAGCCTGCGCGCCAGCAGGTCGTTGATGTCGCGGCTCGCGGTATCGACCGAGCATTTGCCGAGCGCCGCCCATTTGCGGGCGGTGAGGTTGCCCTCGAAGCCGTCCATGAAGCGGTTAAGGATCGTCTTCTGA
>Ga0156220_158_pt1 | contig 27919 bp, 33 predicted proteins | sample RifCSPlowO2_12_FD_107868 | JGI IMG/M metagenome (GOLD analysis project Ga0156220, IMG submission 107868) | Rhodospirillales bacterium RIFCSPLOWO2_12_FULL_58_28 | reverse complement strand
CGACTACGTCAAATCGCTAAAACCGCCCGGCAAATCAAGGGCGTTCGGAGTTTTTAACAGGGGACTCTTTACTTCTTCTCTATGCCTCTGTGTCTCTGTGGTCAAAAAACAGTTGCTTTTACGATTTCCCCTCGACCGGCCTTCCGGCCAGTTTCCAGTCGGGGAATCCGCCTTCCAGCCGCAAGGCCTGATAACCCATCTCGCGCAATTTGGCGACGGCGTCAAAGGCGAGCAGACAATAGGGGCCACGACAGTAGGCGACCACCTCGACGCCGGCGGGCAGTTCGGAGCGCCGCGCCTCGAAATCCTTGAGCGGGATATTGATGGCGCCGGCGACATGGCCCGAGGCGTATTCCTCGGGTGGGCGCACATCCAGCACGGTGACCGTTCCCTTCTTGATCCGGCGGACCAGTTCGTCAGCCGGCACCGGCTCCAGGCTGTCTTTGGCCTTGAGGTAGCGGATCACCAGCCGGTCCAGTTCGGCCAGATTGCTCTCCGCCGTCCTGCACAAGGCGCCGACCATTTCGACCACCGCGTCTCCGGCGATGGAGTAGATCACCTGCTGGCCGTCCTTGCGCGAGTCGACCAGACCGGCGCGGCGCAAGTGCTGCAAGTGCTGGGAAGTGTTGGCCACCGACATGTCGCTCATTTTGGCCAGCGCCTCGACACTGCGCTCTCCCTGGGCGAGGAAGTCCAGAAGCTCCAGGCGGTTGCCGCTGCTCAACGCCTTGCCGATGACGGCAAGCTGGGCGAACAACTGTTTCTTGACGGTTTTTGTTGACATGGCCCGCTCAGGATATTAAAGCATTCAATTAATCAATTGAATGCTGATGTGTCGTCAGGGACGTTCAATCAAGTTAACTGTATACTCTGAAGAGGCGCGCCATGCACAAGGTTTTAACCTCCTTCGCCAAGACACTGGTCAGCCGCCTCATCGTCATCCTCACCTCACCGTGGGAGTCTTGGGTTTATTGCTCCACTTTCGGCCATAACGACGAGCGCTTCTGATCATTCCCGGTTTTATTATGGAAATTAAAATCAAGCCTATTGGTTTTGCCGGAAATCAGGAAAAGAAACATTTCGGCGGCTGGAATGCCGTAATCACCGATTTAGTCATTGATGAAAAATATCAGGAGGCGCTTGACGGCCTGGGTGATTATTCACACCTGATCGTTATTTTTTGGCTGCACGAAGTTAAAACCTGCAAACTCCGGCTTGTTCCGCAAGGAAAAATCGACGATGTGCCGGAAGTCGGAATTTTCGCCTGTCGTTGCCCCGGACGACCGAACCCGATCGGCATTTCGACCGTCAACATCTTGTCCATAAAAGATAATGTTATAACCGTAAAAGGCCTGGACGTGATTAACGGCACGCCCGTTATTGATATAAAACCTTATACGCCGCAGTATGACGCGGTTGCCGAAGCAATAGTCCCGGAATGGGTAGCTGAACTGGATTACTGATTTTCTCTGGCGGCCAGCGCCGCCAGCGCCTGATCGACCAGTTCCTTCAGGATTTCCGCCGTCGGCTGCTCGCATGTCACCATGCCGACGCTCTGGCCCGCCATCATCGAGCCGTTTTCCACGTCGCCGTCGATGGCGGCGCGTTTCAGGGCGCCCGCCCAGAAATGCTCGATTTCCAACTGCGCCGCTTTTTGGTCCAATTCGCCTTTGTTGAAGCGTTCGATAACCTTGCGTTGGGTCTCCATGAACTCGCGGGTGCCGTTGTTGACCAGGGCGCGCACCGGAATAACCGGAAACTTGGGGTCCAGTTGCACCGTCGGCACGGCTTCACGCGCCGAGGCGCGGATGAAGGCTTTCTTGAAGGCGGGGTGAGCGATGCACTCGGTGGCGCAGACAAAGCGGGTGCCTAACTGGCATCCGGCGGCGCCCATCTCCAGGTAGGAGAGCATGGCTTCGCCGCGACCGATTCCGCCGGCGACGAAGACAGGAACTTCTTTCACATGGGGCAGGATTTCCTGAACCAGGATGCTGGTGGCCACCGGCCCGATATGGCCGCCGGCTTCGGCGCCCTCGACGACCAGGGCGTCGGCGCCGCTGCGGACCAGCCTCTTGGCAAGCGCCAGGGCGGGAGCAAAGCAGATAACCTTGGCGCCGATTTCCTTGATGCGCGTGATGGAAGTCGAGTTGGGCAGGCCGCCGGCCAAAACCACATATGCCGTTTTATGCCCGCCGCACACGTCGATCAGGGCTTCCAGATCAGGGTGCATGGTTATCAGATTGACGCCGAACGGCTTGCCGGTCAGCGCCTTAGTGGCGGTGATTTCCGCATCCAGCAGTTTCGGCGTCATTGAGCCGCAGGCAATTACGCCGAAACCTCCGGCATTGGAAATCGCCGAGACCAAATGGCGTTCCGACAGCCAGGACATGGCGCCGCCCATGATGGCGTACTCACAGCCGAGAAATTCCCGGCCCCGCTTCCATAGACGGTCAAGCTGCTGTTTCGGCTCAGTCACTATCAAGCCCATAGGCGGTGTGCAGCGCCCGCACCGCCAGTTCAGTGTATTCATCGGCCACCAGCACGCTGACCTTGATTTCCGAGGTGGAGATCACCTGGATATTGATGCCTTTGTCAGCCAGCGTTTGGAACATGCGAAGCGCAACGCCGGCGTGGCTGCGCATGCCGACGCCGACGACCGAAATCTTCACCACGTCGGAATCGGAAACAAGGGATTTATAGTTCAGGTCTTCCTGCTTCTTTTCCAGCACCGCCACCGCCCGCGCCAGGTCCGCCTTGGCCACGGTGAAGGTAAGGTCGGTGCTGGCGCCGTCGGCCGAGACGTTCTGGACGATCATATCGACGTTGATGCCGGCGTCGGCCAATGGTCCGAAAATGTTGGCGGCGACGCCGGGCCTGTCGGCTACCCGGATAAGGGTGATCTTGGCCTCGTCGCGATTGTAGGCGATTCCGCTGACTATCTCTTGTTCCACGATTTCGTCCTCATTTACCACCAGGGTGCCGGGTTCATCGGAAAAGCTGGACAGAACCTGCGTTCTCACGCGGTGCTTCATCGCCATTTCCACGGAGCGGGTCTGCAAGACCTTGGCTCCCAGCGAAGCCATCTCCAGCATTTCTTCGTAAGTGATCTTATTCAGTTTACGCGCCTTGGCAACGATGCGCGGGTCGGATGTATAGATTCCATCCACGTCGGTGTAAATATCACAACGATCAGCGCCCAGAGCCGCCGCTATCGCCACCGCGCTGGTATCGCTTCCGCCCCTGCCCAGCGTGGTGATCCGGTTATCCGGCCCCAGCCCCTGAAAGCCGGTGATGACGGGAACCTCGCCGTTATTCATGCGTTTCTCAAGTTCCGCCACTTCGACGGATTCGATGCGGGCCTTGCCGTGAACGCCGCATGTCCTGATCGGAATTTGCCAGCCCTGCCAGGAACGGGCGTTGACGCCCATGTTCTGCAAGGCGATGGCCAGAAGGCCGGCCGTTACCTGTTCGCCGGTGGAAACCACCGCGTCATATTCACGGGCGTCATACAGATTGGTAATGGAATCGGCATATCCGACCAGCTTGTTGGTGACCTCGGCCATGGCCGAAACCACCACCGCCGCCTGATTGCCGGCGTCCAGTTCCCGCTTGACGCGCAGGGCGGCATTCTTGATGCGGTCGATATCCGCCACCGAGGTGCCGCCGAATTTTTGAACGATGCGAGCCATGATTCTATGCGGTCAAATTATCAAATGTTGCAGGGCAACGGGCGGACATACATACTCTACAACGCTGAAATTAGGCAACCCCGGAGGAATCCTATGGCCGCCGCCCGTGAATCTGAAAGAGGAACGGCCTCTCCTGATGAGGTGGCGCGTTTTTCGGCCATGGCCGACGCATGGTGGGAGCCGAACGGCAAATTCAAGCCCCTGCATGAGTTAAACCCGCCGCGCATCGCCTTTATCCGCGATTTTACCTGCGCTCGTTTCAAACGCGACGCCGGGGACGAAAAGCCCTTCGCCGGCCTGAGCATCCTCGACATCGGCTGCGGCGGCGGGCTGTTGAGCGAGCCGATGAAGCGACTCGGCGCCGCCGTCACCGGCATCGACGCCTCGGAAAAGAATATCGCCGTAGCCCGACTTCACGCCGAAAAAAGCGGTCTTGAAATCGACTATCGTTGCGCCCCTCCCGAAGACCTGATCAAGGACAAAAAACGATTCGATCTGGTTCTCGCCATGGAAGTGGTGGAGCATGTGGCCGACCTCGACGCTTTCTTCAAGGCGGGCGCGGAACTGGTCAGGCCGGGCGGAGTCATGGCCGTCTCGACGCTGAACCGCACCATGAAATCATTTCTGCTGGCCAAGGTCGCCAGCGAATATATTCTGCGCTGGCTGCCCGTCGGCACCCACGACTGGAACAAGTTCGTCAAACCTTCCGAACTGGTGAGGGGCCTGGAGCCGTTCGGCGTGAAAATCATTGAATTATCCGGCGTTGCCTACAACCCGCTTTCCGGCGAATGGCGACTGAGTCGCGACCTGACGGTTAATTACATGGCGTTCGGGGTGAAGGAATAAGGCTTTTTTCATTTTTCCCCTCCTTACCAAGGAAGGGGCGGGGAGAGGTTGCCGCCGATACCCCCTGACACCCGGCGCGTTGACTGTAAGAAACACCGTTTTATGAAACACAGAGGCTCAGAGACACAGAGGAGGATAGAAAAAAAGAAAAAGCAGAAGAAAACTTCGCTTGATCTTCTCTGCGCCTCTGTGCCTCTGTGGCCAAAACACACAGGCTGATAATTCCCTCTTTGACCCCCTCCTGACCTCCCCCTTGAAGCAAGGGGGAGGAATTTTTTCTCCTCCTTACCAAGGAGGCCGCCCACTTTTTTTCCCCTCCTTACCAAGGAGGGGCAGGGAGAGGTTGCCGCCGATATCCCCTAACGCCCGGCGCGTTGACTGTAAGAAACACCGTTTTATGAAACACAGAGGCTCAGAGATACAGAGGAGGATAGAAAAAAAGAAAAAGCAGAAGAAAACTTCGCTTGATCTTCTCTGCGCCTCTGCGCCTCTGTGGCCAAAACACACAGGCTGACAATTCCCTCTTTGACCCCCTCCTGACCTCCCCCTTGAAGCAAGGGGGAGGAATTTTTTCTCCTCCTTGCCAAGGAGGCCGCCCACTTTTTTCCCCTCCTTACCAAGGAAGGGGCGGGGAGAGGTTGCCGCCGATACCCCCTGACACCCGGCGCGTTGACTGAAAGAAACACCGTGATAAAAACACACAGGCTGACAATTCCCTCTTCGATACCCCCTCCTGACCTTCCCCTTGTTGAGGGGGAGGAAATTTCTACTTCCCGTGCTTCTTCGTCCACTCCCGCGCGCGTTCCTGCGCCGTTGCGATATCGGCGGCGGGCATTCTTTTCTCAATCGCATCCCGGTTTTTTTTCGCCTTGTCGTTGCTCTGCGAGGCGGCGAGATTATACCACATATGCGCCGCGATATCGTCGCGGGCGACGCCCTCTCCATTGTCGTAAGCCACGCCCAGATTGTATTGGGCGTGAACATCGCCCTGCTCGGCGGCGAGTTGATGCCACTTCGCCGCCTCCTTGTAATTTTGCGGAATTCCGTTCCCGATGTAGTGCTTGAAACCAAGATTATTCTGGGCCTGAAGGTTGCCCTGTTCGGCGGCGAGCCGGTACCACTTTACGGCTTCAATTTGATCTTGAGGAACGCCTTGGCCTTTTTCGTATATCTCGCCCAGCTCCAACTGGAATCCGGCATTACCCTGTTCGGCGGCGAGCCGGCGCCATTTTACGGCTTCCATATGGTCCTGGGGGACGCCCAGCCCCTTTGCGTACATCTTGCCCAGACTGTATTGGGCATCGGCATTCTTCTGATTGGCGGCTAGACGGAACCACTTCAGCGCTTCTTCATAGTCTTTGGTAACGGATTGCCCTATTTCGTGCATCTTGCCCAGATTGTACTGGGCCTCGGCATCTTCCTGTTCGGCGGCGATATGGAACCATTTGAGCGCTTCTTCCTGGTTCAGAGTGACGCCGCGCCCGTTGAGATACATAAAACCAAGCCCGGAAGCGGCAGGGGCATATTGTTGTTCGGCGGCAAGGCGAAACAACTTTACCGCTTCTTCGTCGTCTCGGGGAACGCCTTTTCCCTGGGCATGCATCAGGCCCAGATGGTATTGAGCCTCGGCATTCCCCTGTTCAGCGGCGAGCCGGCGCCACTTGGCCGCTTCCTTGTAATCGGGCGGGGCGTCTTTTACTTTTTCAAGCCACGCGGCGAGATTGTTTTGAGCGGCGACATTCCCCTGTTCAGCGGCGAGACGGAGCCACTTGCCTGCTTCCTTGTAGTCCTGGGGAACGCCTTGTCCCTGATCATACATCATGCCGAGAAAAGACTGCGCCTCGGCATTCCCCTGTTCGGCAAGCGGATTCCACTCCTGCCGCGCCGTCGCATAGTCTCCTCTGTCAAACGCCCTTAATCCCGCAGCAAAATCTGCGGCAAGCGCAGGAAAGGCCGTCAACATGAACAACAAGAAAAGACGGAGAAACAGCCGCTTCATTTTTTGTGACCTTCTAGTGGAGTCACTCCATCAGCCGTCGGCGTTGATGCGGTCGATGATTTGCTGTCGGACATGGTCGGCATGGGCGTTGTCCACCTGACAGGTGCCGGCGGCTACATGGCCGCCGCCGCCATATTTCAACATCAGCTCGCCGATGTTGGTTTTTGAGGCGCGGTTGATGATGGACTTGCCGACGGCGAACACGGTCACTTCCTTGCGCAGGCCCCACATCACATGGATGGAAACGGCGGCTTCGGGGTTAAGAGCGTAGATCATAAAGCGGTTGACCGGGTAGATGACTTCTTCCTCGCGCAGATCGATGACAACCACTTTGCCGTTGACGGCCGAGCAACGCCTCAACTGGAACTCGGCATCCTCGTCATGGGCGATGTACAGCTCAAGGCGCTCCCTGACGTCGGGAATCCTGAGTATTTCCTCGACCGGATGTTGGCGGCAATAGATGATCATGTCCATCATCAACTGATCGTTGGAAACGGCAAAATCCCTGAAACGGCCTAGGCCTGTGCGCGGATCAAGCAGGAAGTTAAGCATCGTCCAGCCGGTGGGGGCCAGAATGTCTTCGCTTGAATACTGGGCCGAGTCGGCTTGATCGACCGCCTCCATCAGGCCGTTGGGAATATGGGGAAACGTTTTTGCGCCGCCGTAGTAACTATAGACGACGCGGGCCGCCGAGGGGGCGGCGGCGTCGATGACGTGATTGTCTTTCTTGCCGACGCGAATGGTTTCGCTGAGGTGATGGTCAAAGCATAAATGCACCCCATCCACATACGGCAGGTTGGTGGTGATGTCGTTATCGCTGATATCGACCTTGCCGTCCTGCATATCCTTGGGATGGACGAACTTGACCTCGCTGATCATGTCCAGCTCCTTGAGCAGGACGGCGGCGACGATGCCGTCAAAATCAGCGCGCGTCACCAAGCGGTATTTTTTATCGGACAACCTTATTCCTCCTGGGCCTTTACGATCAGGCGTTCTTCCCGCCGTGGCCATCGGCGACCACTTGCTCAAGATAAGCCTCGTATCGCAGCAACTCAAAGCATTTTTCGTGGGCGCCGCGCAAGTCGTTGTCGATGAGGCATTCGCCGATATCGGCCATGATCATTCCGGTCGAGGGAACCTCGGTGACCAGTTCGCGGGACAATTTCAGCAACGACTTGTAGTTTTGCTCGAAGGAGCCGGGGTTAATATACATGCAGGTAATCATGTAATAAATCTTGAGTGACGGAGTATTCGCGTCTTCAGCCCTGATGATATGCTTTCCACGCAGCACCGGCCCCTCTCCCTCGACAAGCAGCTCAACAGGAACGTCGTTGACGTTGGTCACCACCATGTCGCCGATGATTCCATTTTCGCCGGCGTCCAGAATCAATGTGTTTTTCGCCATTCCCCATCGTCCTTTTTCAAGACCTGAAACTCATCGGCGTCGCCATGATAGAGAATCGGCGCTCGCATGAAAAGCATTGGTTTTATATTTAACAACCCGCCTTTGTCTATCTATCGTTACCGCAAGACAAGTAAAAAAACATATGAATTAACATAAAATTTTAATTATAAATACAAATAAAGTATAATCAATTATAACAATTGACTAATATAGCAAATAATGTATAATATAGTTCATCATTGAAAAGAGATATTTGGACAGCAGGAGAGTACGGCCATGATTAAACATTCATTATTTTTATTGCCGCTTACTCTCGTTGCCGGATGCGCCATGCCGCTTCCGGTCCAGCTCGCCTCATGGGTATCTGACGGGATCAGTTTTCTGACGACCCAAAAATCCGTTTCCGATCATGTGATTTCTATCGCCGTGAAAAAGGACTGCGCCGTCTGGCGGGTGATCGCCGGGTATCGTTTATGTGACGAGGCGGCTGTTGATGTCATGACGGCGTCGGCGGGGAGCAATCTTTATGCGGCGTCGGCGTCCCCCGGAAGCGGCGTATTGCCCGAAGATGATATATCGGAAATCGCCGGTTTCGAGACCTCATCCGGCGGCGATGCCGGGATTCCCGTCGTCGATTTCATGGACGCCGCCGTAAATAAATCGGCGAAACGCCTGATCGTCAGGCAGGACGTGAACATGAGGGCCGGACCTGCGGGAAAATCAAAAGTGCTGACCGCCATAATCAATGGTCAGGAGGTTCGGTTCATCGACGAGCGGCGCGGATGGCGTCTGGTCGAGTACCGGACGCCACGGCAGGGCCGGTCTTTTACCGGCTGGATCGATGGGGATTATTTGAAGTTTAAGGGCTGAGTTTGGTTATTTGACTGGAGGAGTAGGCCATGTTTACCCGCACCCTGTTTCTTTTATCGACGGTTCTGGTCGGCGCCTGCACCTTGCCGGCGCAGTTGAGTTACGGCAGGACGAGCAACCCGGCGCCCTCTGCGGATAAGGATATCCTGGCATTGGCCGGCTTTGAAACGTCTGCGGGCGGCGTTAACGGTAAGTCTTCGGAGAAATTGTACGTCGTCACCACCGGCGTGAACATGAGGGATGGACCGGCGGTTAAATTTGATGTGGTAAATGTCCTTCGCGCAAAACAGGAGGTCGTTATCACCGCCGAGCAAGGTAAATGGTTTCAAGTTGAATTCAGGCCCTCGCCGAAAAGCCAAGCCGTATCCGGCTGGGTCGCCAGGGACTTCCTGAAGGTGAAAGGCTGATCAGCCTGCCGCCAGTTTTTTCAGCAGGTTCAGGGCCGTTTCAACGCTTTGCATTCTGACTTCATCGCGGTCGCCGGCGAAACGGCAACATTGGTGCAGAGTCGCGCCGCCGCGCCGCGCCGCCGCCACATGAACCAGCCCCACCGGCTTTTCCGCCGATCCGCCGCCGGGGCCGGCGATGCCGGTGACGGCGACGCTTAAATCCGCCGATGAATTGTTCAGCGCTCCCTCGGCCATGGCGCGGGCCACCGATTCGCTGACGGCGCCGCTACGTTCAATGAGGGCGGCCTCGACGCCGAGCATCTCGGCCTTGGCCCGATTCGCATAAGCGACGAAACCACGGTCAACCACGTTCGATGCGCCGGGGATGGCGGTAAGGCATCCCATGACCAGACCGCCGGTGCAGGATTCGGCGGCGGCGATACGCAGTCCGCCGGCGACGCAGGCGGCGATCACTTCCTTGGCGAGTTCGAGCGAATTTTCGGAGAACGCCATCTTATCCGCCGAGCCAGGGCGCTATAAGATAAAGGACAAGCGCCGCGTATGCGGCGGCAAATATATCATCCAACATTACTCCCAGGCCTCCGGCGACCTTGCGGTCGGCCCATGACGCCGGCCACGGCTTCAGAATGTCAAAAAGGCGGAAAAGGATAAATCCCGCAGCGTAAAGCACAGGATCAGGGGTAACCGCCAGCAAGGTCAGCCATTGGCCGACTACCTCGTCAATAACGACGGGACCGGGGTCATGGACGCCGCTTTTGCGGATATAAACACCGGCGCTCCAGACGCCCGCCGCGAAGACGGCGACGGCGGCGACGGCCAATCCGGGGCGACCGCAAAGCTGGAAAATCAGCCAGGCGAAGGGCAGGGCCGCCAGCGAACCCCATGTTCCCGGCGCCTTGGGCAGATACCCGGAACCGAACCATGTGGCCAGGAAAACAGCCGGATGGCGCAAGCTCGGCCTTTCCTTTGATGCGCTGTCGGTTGTCACAAGGATTCACCTCTTTATTTCCAAGCCGATATGATCATAAAACCATTATTCCTCGGCAGACGAAACAATAACCCGTTAAAACGCCGAATCTGAATTTAGTTGTTTACAGGCATAATGAGCTTGCAAGGTGCGGCGCCAATCGGTAGGTTTCCCCCTCAGTTAAGTATTTTTTAAGCATTGAGGTGGACATCGGCGCTTTTGTGGCGCCGGACAGCAAAGACGGCGCTCCCGAAATTAATAATATTCCTCTTTAGAACTTCACGGAGGAAATGGCGTAAAAGACCTGGGGGGGCGCAAAAAAAGTGGAGGGGAACACGATGGCGGGGATCAGCTTGCGTTTGAGCCGAAGCAGAAGTTCTAAAATGCTACGTCAGTTTAAGGAGTTGCTTCAGCGCCTTTTCCCGGAAAGGCAGGTACATCTTCGCACCAATGGCCGTGTTTCCTTTATCAAGTTATCACAGGCCGCACAGATAACCTGTGCGCTTTTGTTTGTTGTTGCGCTCGGCTGGGTATCTTTCACCACCAGCCGCTTTGTGTTTCACGACTATATTATTTCCAGTAAAGACAGCCAGATCGCCAATGCCCGCATGGCTTACAAGAGTCTGCTCGGCGAGGTGTCCGAGTATCAGAAGAAGTTTACCTCGGTCACCAGGGATATTGAGGAAAATCGCGGTTTGATGCTGGGCCTCATCGAACAGAACACATCATTTCAACAGTCTTTGAAAACGGCGAAGTCCAGGCTGGGCGATGCCGAAGCCGAACGTGAAAAGGTTATCGCCACCAGCGAATATCTGAAAAATCAGCTTAACGACACGGAAAGCGCCATGCGGGCCGCGACCAGCGCCGGCCAGTCGCTTAAGAAAAATCTTGACGCCGTCGAAGTCGATCTTCAGGCCGCCCTGTCGGAACGCAATCAGGCTCTGTTCAAGAGCAATCAGATGCAGCGGAACATTGAGGAGCTGGAAACGCGACTCGCCGGCATGCAGGAAACGGAACGCGACGCCGTGCAGCGGTTGACCAGCGGCACGGTTAACTTCATCGAATCCATGCAGAAAGTCGTCCAACTGACCGGGCTGAAAGTTGACAAACTCCTCGGCGCCGAAGGTTCTTCGCCGATCGGGCAGGGCGGTCCTTTCATCGCCGCTGTTCCTGACGCCCTTCCCGCCGGACAACTCAAAGCCGATCTCAACGTTCTTGACGGCTATTTGCAACGCTCCGAGGCTTTGCAGGTGGTTATGCGAAAGCTCCCCCTCGCGTCGCCGTTGAGCGCTTATCGCATAACCAGCACTTACGGAAAGCGGCGTGATCCGATCAATAAAAAATGGGCGACTCATTATGGTCTTGATCTGGGGGCGCCTTTTAAGTCTGTGGTCTATTCCACCGCTCCCGGAACGGTTACTTTCGTCGGCTGGAACGATAACTACGGAAAGATGGTGGAGGTCGATCACGGCGCGGGGATCAAAACCCGCTACGCCCACCTTCATAAGGCGCTTGTCGGCATCGGACAGAAGGTCAATTTCCGTGACCAGCTCGGCCAAGTCGGCAATACAGGACGCAGCACCGGGTCCCATCTTCATTACGAGGTAATCTTCAAGGGCAAACCCAGGAATCCTTCAATGTTCATCAGGGCCGGACGGCATGTTTTCAAGGACTAGCAACGGCGCCGGCAAGGCGGCTTCTTCCTCATCCGCCAAGGCGGCCGCCCCTTCGATTATCAGCTCGGACCTTCGCATCACCGGCGATCTTAACAGCGAGGGCGAGATTCAGGTCGACGGCGTTATCGAGGGCGACATCCGATCCGATGTTTTACTTGTCGGCGAGACAGCGACCATCAAGGGCGATATCTTTTGCGACAGCGTGCATATCCACGGCACGGTCAACGGCCAGATCAAGGCCCGCGCCGTTGATCTGGCCAAAACTGCCCACGTCGTCGGGGATATCCTCCACGAGGATCTGTCCATTGAGACCGGAGCCTTCCTGGAAGGGATGTGCAAGCGTATTCCTATGAAAAAAGACGATAATGAAAACAAGATCAACTTTATCGTCAAGGATTCGCTTAAGTCGCTGGGCGCTCCCGTCGCCGGCGACGCCCCCAAGAAAGCCGCCGGCGGCGTCTGATTTTACTTTTACCGACCGGCGCCGCCGCTTTGAAAGAATTCCTCCCCCTTGCTTCAACTATCGTATTCACACATCTTCGATTTTGATTCGAAATGGAACCCCTGATGGCCTTTTTCGATTCTTTTTGGAATGTGTAGCGCATGAGCGGCGCAAGAATCGGAATCGAAAATTGGCTTAAACTGAGATGTGTGAATACAATAGCTTGCTTCAAGGGGGAGGTCAGGAGGGGGTCGAAGAAGGAATTATCAGCCTGTGTGTTTTGACACAGAGGCACAGAGGCGCAGAGAAGATTAGGCGAAGTTTTCTTCCTGTTTTTTCTTTTTTTCTATCTTCCTCTGTGTCTCAGTGCCTCTGTTCATAAAACAGTGCTTATTCCGGTCAACGCGCCGGGCGTTAGGGGTATCGGCAGCAACCTCCCCCAACCCCTTCTTGGTAAGGAGGGGAAAGTGGCAGCGCCGCTTTGCGGCGTTCACTCTCCATACTTGAAGGGCAATTGGCGGGCGCCGCCGAAGGCCAGTTCGGAATGCCTGGACCAGCCGATAGCCTTGCGGCGGAAGTCAAGGAAGCTTTTGTAAATCTTCATTGTTATCTTGTCGCCGGCGGCGGCTTCATTGACCAGCCTGCCCGATGCGTCGCCGAAGGCTTCAAGCGCCGAATCAGGGAATCGGCGCAACTTGACCTTGTGTTCCTTAACCATGAGTTCAAGGGATTCCGCGTTGCGGACGGTGAATTCGGCGGATAACGCCGCGTTTTCCGCCGCCGTCGCCGTTTCAATAAGACGTTGGTGTCCTCGTGGCATTTTATCCCAGGTAATCAGGTTGACGGCGGCGCTTAACGCCAATCCGGGCTTATGAAACCCAGGGTAATAATAATATTTGGCCGCCTGATGCAGACCGAGAGCCATATCGTTCCAAGGCCCGAACCATTCAACGGCGTCAATAGCGCCTGAACGCAGGCTGTTGACAATCTCGCCGGGCGGCAGGGACGAGACCTTGGCGCCGAAGCGGTTCAGCACCTCGCCGCCGGGGTCAGACATGCTGATTTTCAGGCGCGAGAAGTCACTGACGGCATTGATTTCTTTATTGAACCATCCGCCCATCCGGCCGCCCGTATTGCCGGCCTGAAACGGTTTCAGGTTAAACGAGGCCGACAGTTCGTCCCAAAGCGGTTGGCCGCCGCCGAACTGAAGCCAGGCGTTCATTTCGGTTGCGCTCATGCCGAAGGGTACGGCGGAGAAGAAGTCATAGGCCCTCGACTTGCCCCGCCAGTAGTGCTCCGAGGCGTGATACATATCGGCGAAACCGCTGGCGACGGCGTCAAACGATTCTTGCGGCGGGACCAATTCGCCGGCGGCGAAAACCTTGACGTTGAGTTCGCCGCCGCTCAAGTCGTTGATCCGTTTGGCCAGGCGCTCGGCGCCGGCGGCTAATCCCGGAAGATTCCTGGGCCAGACAGTAACCATTTTCAGGTCACGGGTTTCCCTGGCGACGGCGGGGGCGGGGAAGGAGGCAACGGCCCCGGCGATAACGGTGTTTTTAAGGAATTGCCGACGTTTCATGAAATTATTCCCTATTAAATGGTTCGCCATCCTTCCGGCGAATATGTTTGTAGGGGATGGAAAGCGGCCTTGTAAGACATTTTCGGACAATCTTTGATCCAAAACCCCAGATACGCATAATCGAGTCCTTGTTCCTTGGCGCGCCGCAAAATCCACAGGACCATGTAAACGCCGAGGCTTTGCCTACCGTGGGCGGGATCAAAGAAGCTGTAGACGGCTGACAGGCCATGGCGAACGCGGTCGATCAGGCAGGCCGCGACCAATTTAAGTTCAGGGTCGCGGAACTCGATGATCGACGTTTCGACAGGAGTGTCCTCAATCATCGCCTGATAGTCAAAATAGGTCATTTTGACCATGTCGCCGTCGCCATGACGTGATTGCTGGTAGGCGGAGAACAGCTCAAACTGCTCTTTTGTGGCGGCGGCGGGCATTTCCACGCTTCGTAAAGTATCATTCAATTTCCATATGCGTCGTTGCGAGCGCGACGGCTTGAACTCAGCGACCGGGACGCGAACGGCGGCGCAGGCTTCACATTCAGGACAGGCGGGAACGTAAGCGATGGCGTGACTGCGGCGGTATCCGGCCAGAGAAAGATCGCTGTATGTAGAGGCGGCGTCGCGACCGACCAACTCCGTCACCACTCTGCGCTCGTCCCGGCCGGGAAGGTAGGGGCACGGCAAGGAAGCGGTGGTAAAGAAGAAGCGGGAGCGATTAATCGACTTGTGTTTCGCAGCGTTCATTACTTGGCGGGCGGCGGCGGAGATGAAGGAGCCAATATTTCGACCTTGGGCTGGGTTTTGTCTACAGACTGAGCCGGGTCCTGGGCCTGTGGCGCCGCCCCCTCCGGCTGTTGGGTTCCCGCCGCCTCGCCTTTTCCGGTTCCGCGCAGCAGAATGATGCTCAGACGCCGGTTTTTTGGGTCTTTTGGGTTATCCTTGAGCAGAGGATCGGTTTCCGCCTTGCCGACCACCCTGCCGACCCTTTCAAAGGGGACGCCGTAATGAAGCAGGGCGCGGCGGGCGGCGTTGGCGCGATCCGCCGACAGTTCCCAGTTGCTGTATCCGGTGTCGGAGACGAACGGAACGGCGTCGGTGTGGCCGGAAATCGCCAGTTTTTGCGGCATGGTTGCGACCACCTTGCCTACCAGCTCCAGCAGTTTCTGGGTATGAAGGTACATATTGGCCGAGCCGCTGGGAAACATGGCGAGGCCTTTCTGATCGACAAGCTGGATGCGCAGCCCTTCCGGGGTGTTGTCGATAAGCAGGCTTTCCTTGACCTGCCTGAGGGAAGGAATGTTATTGATGGTGTCTTTCAGTTCTTGCGCGGCCTCCTCGAATTGCTCTTCCTCCAGTTTTTTTAGTTCCTCCTCGGTCGCGTTAACGGCGGCGTCGGCGGCGGCGCCGGCTTCACCGCCGGAACCGGCCCTCGGCGGCGGCAGGTCCATGGTGACGCTGGCCTGGGAGCTGGAAGCGGTCATCTGTCCTTCCACGGCCAGCACTTTGCCGCCGAGGACGCCTCCGGAACCACTGGACTGGGAGGAAGCTGAAACCGGCGCGAAGTGGTCGGCAATGCCTTCCAACTGTTCCTGGGTGACCGAATTCAACAGCCAAAGCAGAAGAAAGAAGGCCATCATCGCCGTTACGAAGTCGGCATAGGCGATCTTCCAGGCGCCGCCGGAGTGGCCTCCGCCTTTTTTGATGATCTTCTTGACGATGATCGGTTGAGCTTTATCGGCCATTATGAAAGCCTAGCTTGGCGAAGGCAGATTTCCTATCATTTCCTCCACCTCGGCAAATGTCGGGCGGACGGTGCTGCCTAACGTCTTGCGGGCGAATTCAACGGAAACCTGGGGGGCATAGCCCTGCATATGAGCGATGATCCCGGTCTTGATGCAGGTGAAATAGCGGGAATCGGCTTCAAATGACTTGCCTACGGAAGTAGCCACCGGCCCCATGAAGCCGTACGACATCAAAATTCCGGAAAAGGTTCCCACCAAGGCGCCGCCGATGAGATGTCCCAACACTTCCGGCGGCTCGGTAATCGATCCCATGGTGTGGATGACGCCGAGCACGGCGGCGACGATGCCCAGCGCCGGAACGCCGTCAGCCATGCTGGAAAGGGCGCCGACGATGGCGTGACTTTCATCATGATGGATTTCCAGTTCATGGTCGATAATGTCGCCGACTTCGTGGGCATTGCTGGTGCCGAGAGTCAACAGCCGCAGGTAATCGCACAGAAACTCGACGGCGTGGTGATCCCCGAGAAATTTCGGGAACTGGGCGAACAGCGCGCTGTCATGCGGCTTTTCGATATGCCCTTCCAGCGCCAGATCGCCCTTGGTCTTGGCCAGCTTGAACAAGGAGTAAAGCAGGCCGATCAGCTCCATATAGCTGTCCTTGCCGTGTTTGGGGCCTTTGATCAGGGTGCCGCTGAAGGCCTTGCCGACGCCCGTCAACACCTGTTTGGGGCTGGCGATAACGAACGCCCCCAGCATGCCGCCGAAGATAATTACGAACTCGAAGGGCTGCCAAAGGACGCCCAGATGGCCGCCGTTCGCCATGTAGCCGCCGAGGACGCTGGCGACAACTATAATCAACCCGACAATAAATAACATTCAAAAAACCTTGGCAACCTATTGATTTTTCACGCTTCGCGTATCTATTTACTTGCAGGGAAGTCCTTGTTCGGCGACTCGGATAATGACGTTACGCTATTTTTCTTTTCGAGAGGATACAAGCATTCATTTACATTCAGCCCGCGCCCGGTCAATACCCGAAAATGTTATCTAATTGAAATCATACTAAATTACCACGATTTTTGGACCTTACGGAAGCGTTGCCGGGTAAATTATTTTTCATGGACAATTTTAATTCAAAGCGTCGTCTTTCTCCGTTAGCTGCGGCGATGCTCGCCCAGCTTGCCGCCGCCGTTTTAACGCTCGGCGGTTCATGGGGGGCGGTCGTTGTTTTCGGCAAAGTTCCGCCCTTGGCGCCGGTGCTCTTTGTTCAGGGAGGGCTGGCCGGATGGTTAGGACATCGTTTCGGGTTGGAGCGGTGGTGGCTGCCCGTCCAGTTCCTGTTTGCGCCGGCGCTGGCTCTCGGCATGTGGTTGTCGCCGCCGTCCTGGATTTATCCGGCGGCTTTTGTCGGGTTGGTTCTGGTTTATTGGAACAGCGCCGGGGAAAGGGTTCCTCTTTATCTCACCAATCGTGCGACATGGGCGGCGTTGGCCGGTTTGCTGCCCGCCAAGGCGGATTTGGTTTTTGTTGATATCGGCTGCGGTTTCGGCGGAGTTATCGCTTTTCTGGCGCGAAGCCGTCCGCAAGGGCGCTTCTACGGCATCGAGTCGGCGCCCGTTCCCTTCGCCGTGTCGTGGCTTCGCCTGAAACTTTGCGGCCCGCCAAATGCGCGCCTTATCTATGGGGATTACTGGAAAGCCGATCTGTCGCGCTATGACGTGGTTTATTGTTTCCTGTCGCCGGCGCCGATGCCGGACCTCTACCGGAAGGTCCGCGCCGAAATGCGTCCGGGCAGCGTTTTCATCAGCAACTCATTCGAGGTTCCGGATTTTCCGGCTGACGAAATCGTTACCGTCAACGACCGCCGCCGAACCCGACTGCATGTTTGGCGGATTAATTAGGGTTTCTCGTGTTGCACCGCGAAGGGGAATAGTGTGTGGCCGAATGTCCCGAGGTCGGCGCCGTAAGCCAGGGCGGCGCCATTGACGAGGCGTTGTCCAATCTCAAGAAAGCTACGGAACTTTACCTTGAGGAGTTTCCCGCTTCCGCCGGCGAGCGGCCCTGGATGACTACCATCGGTCGTTAACGGGAATCCTATTGAATCAGTATGTTACGGATTTTGTCATGCACGGGCTTGACCCGTGCAATCCATGTCTTCCGGGCACGAAAACGGCGCGAGAGAAAGACGTGGATGGCCGTGACAACCCCCGGGCTTGGACCCGGGGGCAAGACGATTTTGTATTAGCCGGGTTCATCGTCGGAGGTGTTGCTTAACAGGCGGGAAGGGAGGCCGGCGTCGTTCAACTGCGCCATGAGATGGCGGACATGCTTTACGCCCATGGTTTCGACCACCAGATCGACCTCTGTCATCTTGACCGGGATGTCCTGGAACAGGCGCTGGTGGCGGACCTCGACGATATTGCCGCCGAGGTCGCCGATCAATCCCGAGACCTTGGAAAGCAACCCCGGAGTATCGGTGATTTCGACGCGGATGCTGACCAGACGACCGTCGCGCACCAGACCGCGCATCAGGATCGAGGCCAGGACGGATGAATCGATATTGCCGCCGGAGACCACCAGCCCGACCTTTTTGCCGGCGAAACGCTTGCGGTTGCCGGCGAGCGCCGCCAAGGGAGCGGCTCCGGCGCCCTCGACGACGATGCGCTGCTCCATGACCAAGGTCTGCACGGCGCGTTCCAGGGCCTGCTCGTCGGCGAGAAAGATGTCGGCGACCAGCGTCTCCACGATGGGGCGGGTGATCTTGCCGGGATATTTTACGGCGATGCCTTCGGCCACCGTCGGGCCGCCGCCACTTAACTTCTCGCCGCGAAGGGCGCACGCCATCGACGGATAGGCGGCGGCCTGGACGCCGAATATTTCAATGCCGGGCTTGATTGCCCTGGCGGCGACGGCGATGCCCGAGATCAGTCCGCCGCCGCCGACGGGAACGATCAGCGCATCCAGATCGGGATGATCTTCCAGCATTTCCAGGCCGATGGTGCCTTGGCCGGCAATAATTGTTTCATCGTCATAGGGATGGATATGTTCGCCCGGCAGTCGGGCCGCTTTTTCATCGGCTTCGGCCAGGGTCTCGCCGTGGAATATCACCTTGGCGCCCAGCGCCTCGGTGCGGGTGATCTTGGTGAACGGCGTGCCCAGCGGCATGACGATGGTTGCCGGGATGCCGCAGCTCCTTGCAACATAGGCCACGCCCTGGGCGTGATTGCCGGCGGAAGCGGCGACGACGCCGGCCTTTTTCTTTTCCCGGTCGAGGGCGGACAGTTTGTTCAACGCTCCCCGCAGCTTGAACGAGCCGGTGTGCTGAAGATTCTCCAGCTTGAGCACAACATCGGCGCCGCACCGTTCAGACAGCACGCTTGAGGGAATACAGGGAGTCCGCAACGCCTTGCCTTTGATGACGGCGGCGGCGGCGCGGATCGTGTCGATGGTGACGGACATGGGCTAACGGCGTTTCAACATTAATATGTTTTTGGGCCGGCTGAACCCGGTCAATCCCGCTCTGTGGACAGTGCGTTCGTTGACTTTCCATGTCAAGGGGCGCACAGTTCGGACATGACTGCCGTACCCTTTGACACGCTGAGGCTTGCTCGTAAACTTGAAGCCGCCGGTTTCCAGCCGAAACAGGCCGCCGACACGGCGGAAGCTTTGGCTGAGGCAATGGCCGGAGCCGATCTGGTGACCAAGGATTATCTTGATCTGCGGCTGCGCGACCTGGAACAGCGCATGATCATCAGATTGGGGACGATGCAGGCCATACTGGTGGCGGTGGTGGCGGCCCTGGTCAAGCTTCTCTAACGGCGTTTCAATATCAATGTGTTCCTGGGCTGACCGAACCCGGTCATATACCGTCCGTCGCGCCAATCTTCCACAAGGTCGCGATAGTGACCGGACAAGGGATTGCCCGACTGGCCGGTGGCGATCATGAAGCGGGATTTGGACAGATCGGACAAGTCATAGATAACGCGCAACCCCGCCCCGTGGATATGGTCAAACGGCGTCTCCGGATTCGATACAGTGGTCGCCCCCCGGTTTACCGTGAAGTCGCCGCCGTCGCTGGCGATGGAGATGTCGGCGATTTCGCCGATCAGCGGCTTGCCGCTGAACAAGGGATGCTTGAAACGGGCCACATGGACATCGCCCCAGCTCCAGTCCTTGGGTTCATCGCCGAAACGCTTGCCCAGGTCGTCAATAACGCCCTCCAGGGTCTTGCCGAGGAGGGTTTTGCAGTCCTCGACTTCGGGGGTATTCACATTATCGCACCATTCCCCTTTTTGGTCGAGGACGGCGGCGATGAAGGCGGGGCGCAGGGTCCAGTAGGCCTCGAACATGTCGCCCAGTTCATCGGCATAGACCGCGCGGTTGAACTCGCGCAGCCAACTGTTGAAGATCAGCGGTTCCGGGCGGGCGCGGGACATGACCCCGTTCCAGACGCCAAGCATTTCCAGCGCTTGGCCGGTTTTTTCGCTTGCCGTCATCATCCCCAGCATCCGGGGCAGCAGGTCTTTGGCCATCATCGACAGGGCGTCGCTCTGGATCGCCGCCATGGCGTCCATGGTGTAGGGGCCGGCGCCGTCTATAAGGTCAAGGATGCGTTGCGCCCGGTAGTGAGTGTCCCAGGAATCGGTGATCAAATAGGGATAGTCATCTTTGACGATCTTGTTGTTGGCGGTGACGATGCGGCCTTGCGGCGGATTGAAGGCCATGGGGAGGCCGGCGTAAGGGATGAACCCCGTCCAGTCGGCTTCGCCGGTCCATCCCGGTTGAGGCTGATGGCCGCGACCGCTGCGGCGGATGGGAACCCGGCCCGGCGCCATGAAGCCGATGTTGTCGTTAATGTCCGCGTAATGCACGTTTAACTGCGGGGTTCCCATGTTCTTGAGAGCCGCCGTAAAATCATCCCATCCCTGCGCCCGGTTCAGGTAGTAGAGAGACTGGGGCGTTACATCGTCGTCGCGCAAATAGGTGGCGGCAAGGGCCAATACCTTGCCTTCGCCGACGGCCGGATTCTTTTTATCGAGAATATCGGAAATCACCGGACCGTGTCGCGTCCCGCGCACCGTCAGCGTCACGTCCTCGGCGTTAAGGACGTGAATGACCTCGTTTCGCGTCGTGAAGGGCAGGGGGCCGTCCGGGGCATGGTAGCGGTTCGGATCGTCGGAATCGATCCGCTCGACGAACAGGTCTTCCAGGTCGCTCTGGGTGCTGGTCATGCCCCAGGCGATGCTTTGATTGTGGCCGATGACGACGAAGGGAACGCCGGGAACGCCGGCGCCGGTAACCCGCAGACCGGGAGCTTCGATGTCGGCCAGATACCAAAGCACCGGCGCTCCGAAGTTAAGGTGGGGGTCATTGGCCAGCAGGGGTTTTCCGCTTGTGGTCAGCTTTCCGGTTACGGCCCAGGCGTTTGAGGCGCCGCGAGGAAGTCCCGCCGGTTCAGGCATCGCCGCCGCCAGAGCTTTCAGGGGCAAGCCTTCAAAGAGACCGGCGCTTATCGCTATAGGGCCGTCGGCCGGGTAGGGAGGCCACAACTCGGCGATCTTTTCCGGCGTCAGCCGGGCGGAGAGACGGGCGCGCAGCAGTTCATCGCTCCGGTTGCCGCTGAGTTTGATCGCCATCATCTTGCCCCACATCAGGGAATCCGAGGGACGCCACGGCTCAGGCCGGTAAAGAAGGGCGAGAAATTCAGGGGGAAGGGCGCCGGAATGGCTCTCCATCCAGGCGTTGATCCCGGCGCTATAGGCGTCAAGGGAACGGCGCACCGGCTCATCCAAAAGATTGTACTGGGCCTCAACCAGTTTGTTGATTCCCAGCATCCGCATGAAACGGTCTGAACCCAGGCCGCGCTCGCCGACCACTTCGGACAGGCGGCCGCTGCCGACGCGGCGAATCGCTTCCATCTGCCACAAGCGATCCTGGGCATGGACATAACCGAGGGCGAAATAGGCGTCTTCTTCGCTTTGCGCTTTTATATGGGGGACGCCGCGCCGGTCGCGGGTGATTTCGACATCGGCCTTGACGCCGTCGATAACCTTGACGCCTTCGACAACGGGAAGCGACGAGAACAGCCGCAAGACCCCGATTACGCCGCCCAGCAGGGCGACCAGAAGCACGCCGAGAAATATTCTTTTGAACAATTTATTCCTTCACGCGCCTTTGAGGAGCCTGGCCGCATCCAGCGCCGCGTAGGTGAGGATGCCGTCGGCTCCGGCGCGCTTGAAAGACAGCAGACATTCCATCATCGCCGTTTCGTAATTCAGGCATCCCTGGGCGGCGGCGGCCTTGAGCATGGCGTACTCGCCGCTGACGTTGTAGGCGAAGGTGGGGACGTTATAGGCGCTCTTGATGCGGTAGATAATGTCGAGATAGGGCAGTCCCGGCTTGATCAGGATCATGTCGGCGCCCTCGGTGATGTCGAGCGCCACCTCGCGCATGGCCTCTTCGCCGTTGGCCGGGTTCATTTGATAGGTTTTTTTGTCCCCGCCCTTGAGCGCCGAGGCGGAGCCTACCGCGTCGCGGAAAGGCCCGTAGAAGGCCGAGGCGTACTTGGCGGCATAGGCCATGATGGCGACCTGGGCGAACCCGGCTTCGTCCAACGCCTTGCGCACGGCGCCGACGCGGCCGTCCATCATGTCCGAGGGGGCGATGATGTCGCAGCCGGCCTCGGCCTGCGCCACCGCTTGTTTGCACAGCACCTCGACCGTTTCATCGTTGACCACATAGCCGTCCCTGACCAGGCCGTCGTGGCCGTTGCTGTTATATGGATCAAGGGCGACATCGCAGATCACGCCGATATCGGCGTGTTTTTCCTTGATGGCGCGGACGGCGCGGCATGCCAGATTGTCCGGGTTCATGGCCTCGCGGGCGTCGGGCGTCTTGAGGGCGGGGTCGATAAAGGGGAACACGGCGACTGCCGGAATCCCCAGGTCCTCGGCCTCGCCGACGGCCGCCGCCAGCAGGTCGATGGAAAACCGGTTGACGCCCGGCATCGAGGACAACGGCTCGCGCTTTCCCTTGCCGTCAACGACAAAAACCGGCCAGATCAGGTCGTCGGCGCTCAGACGGTTTTCCGCCACCAGACGGCGCAGCCACGGATGACAGCGGTTGCGGCGCATGCGGGTATCGGGAAAAGCTGCTTTCAAGACGTCCAACCTCGTTTAAGGCAAGAATTAAAGTAAAGATCATTGATGTCAAGTTTGTTCCGGCGGGCGACAAGCATAGTATATGTTTGGAAACATGACGTCACCCAGGGATATCCATCTGCCGGAAGTGCTGTTCGAGTTCCAGCGAATAGGGAACGCCGTCAGGGTATGCGCCATCGACCCGATCAGCGGAACCGAGATCGTAATGGTCGGCGCTCCGGGCTGCGGCGAGAAGATTCTGAAAAAACTCGCCATCCGCAAACTCGCCTACGTCATCGCCAAACGGGCGAGGGAGAAGAAGTGAGGAAACTTGGGTTCTATTTCGAGGCCAGCCGCATCATCTCGGCCCGTAAGGCCGGTCGAAAGGAGTTGCCGTTATGACCGTTGTCAGCAAGACACTCATGCAAATTCGGCGCGAAGGGGGCGGAGCCGTGGATCGCAAACGCCTCGCCGCGACTACGGATGCCGATATTGAACGCCAGATTGCCGAGAACGCCGATACCGCGCCCGATCTTGCGACGCTGCCGTCTGTGCGCGTCATGGCGAAGTCGGTGCGCTTGCGCCTCGGACTGACCCAGGAGCAGATGGCCAAATCCCTGCGTATCAGCGTCGCCACCTTGCGTAATTGGGAGCAGGGCCGCACTCGTCCCGAAGGCCCGGCCGAGGCGCTCTTGATTGCTCTTGACAGCGACCCCAAGGCGGTGCTTCGGGCATTGGCGGGATAAATGATCTCTGATCATTTCGGATTCGAGCGGTTTCACGTCACATCCGCAGCACATCATCGGAGCATTTATATCTCCTTTGCATCGCGGAACGCTTTCCGCTAACGTTCGCCCCGCCGGCGTCGGCGTTAAGGCACCCGTAGCTCAGCTGGATAGAGCGCTGCCCTCCGAAGGCAGAGGTCGTGAGTTCGAATCTCGCCGGGTGCGCCATTCTTTTCAAGGGGGTATTATCGTCCGAATTGATTGACAAGTTCGCCAGCATGGTCATAATGATCCTTATGGTCATTATGATTTGTATGGAGTTTTTATGATCACCGAAACCAGCGCGGTCGCCTTCCGCCAAAATTTGGGCGAAATGATCAATCAGGTGCAGTATCGCCATGACTCTATTGTCATAAACAAGGATGGTCGCCCCGTTGCCGCCCTGATCGATGCATGCCTGTTTGACCGCATCCGCCGGATGCGGGAGCGGTTTGACGCCCTGGCGGCGCGCCTGTCTGATTCCTATTCCGTCGTGCCGATGGAAGACGGGGTAAAGGAAATTGAGCGGGTGGCCGCCGAGGAACGGGCCGCATCGCGCGCCGTCCGCCGCCCGCCGCAAAAAGGCTGACTCTTGCCGACTCTGCGGGTTGTTCTGGATACCAACGTCCTGGTTTCAGGATTGGCCTATCCGGATAGCATCCCTGGACGTATCGTGGCGGCGTGGCGTCAAGGCGCTATTGATGTGGCGTTGTCGCGGTTCATCCTGGACGAGTTGAGGCGCGTGTTGCCGCGCCTCAATCATCGGCTGAATTGGCGGGAGGCTGACTTCGCCGATCTGATCGACACCCTCGCTTTCAGCGTTGATCTGATTGAGCCGGTTCCCCTCGCCGACGATATCGTGGCCGATGCGGCTGATATCCCCGTGCTCGGCACCTTGCTTGCCGGCCGCGCCGATTATCTTGTCACCGGCGATCAGGATTTGTTGGCCTTGGCGGAAAGCTATCCGATCATCACTCCCGCCGAATTCTGGCGTCGCCATGGCGGATGAGTCTTGGCCTTAACTCACGCCGGGTGCGCCATTCTTTTCAAAGTGGTTTTTTTCGGTTGCTAATGTCCGGCGCAATCGGATAAAGGTTGCGGATGCGGAATGAACCGCGAGGCGACGGCTTTACGAAAGCGCTATGACCGTGGAACTGAACGAAATTCAGGCTCTTGATCTTTGGCGGCGCACCATCGTCACCGGCATCAGGCGTGACGCTCCCGACCTTTCGGCGCGGCAGATGGGGGTGCTTCTTACCGTTTACCTGACCTTGCCGCCCCATACGGTTCGCGGCCTTGCCGAGACGCTGAAAATATCCAAGCCGGCGATTACCAGGGCTGTTGACCGCTTGGGCGAGTTACAGCTTTTGCGCCGCAAGATCGACGACGAGGACCGCCGCAGCGTCTTTATCCAGCGCACGGTGCGCGGGTCGGTTTTCCTCCGCGAGTACGGCGAAATTATCTGTGAATCCGCCAAGAATCCGGGAAGCGGCGCTGACGCGATCTAAGCCGTTCGCAGGCATTGTTCGGCCTGCGGGCGGTAGTGGTGGAGGTAAAGGGGCAGGATCGCCTCCGCCGAGGTCGGGGTCATTCCCAGCGCCTTGAAGGAAAGCGCCTTCTTTCCCACGACATTATCCTTGGCCAGCAGTCTTACCTGATCCCTGGTCAGCAGGGGCGTCGGCATTTTTTCCAGAAACCAGGCATTGACCATTGCCAGGGCGAGAGGCGCCGGGACCAGAAGACGCCGCCGGGCGATCTGCTTCAGCAACAGCTCCATGATTTCCCTGTAAGTATAGACGGTGGGGCCGCCCAATTCATAGGTCTTGCCGCCGGTCGCGGGGTCGGCCAGGATTTTGGTGATGGCCTCGGCGACATCGCCGACATAGACGGGCTGGAATTTGGCGTTGCCGAAGACGGGAAGCACCGGGGAAATCATGGCCATGCCGGCGAAGAGATTAAAAAAATTATCCTCATGGCCGAAGACGACGCTGGGGCGGACGATGGAGGCGCCGGGAAAGGCCTCAATGACCGCTTTTTCTCCCGTCGCTTTGGTTCTGGCGTATTCCGACGCCGACTCTTCGTCGGCGCCGATGGCCGAAACATGGACCAGACGTTGCGCGCCGGCGGCATGGGCGGCGCGGGCGACGGCGGCGGCGCCTTCCACATGAACGCGATTGAAGGTCTTTCCCCCCCGTTGCCAAAGGATGCCGACCAGATTGACTACCGCTTGCGCCCCCGCAACGGCGGCGGCGACGCTTGGTTCATTGTTGATGTCAGCCGCCGTGATCACGATCTGACCGGGGTCGCCCAGCGGTTTCAGAAAGCGGGCGGCCTCAATGTTGCGAACCGCGACGCGGACGGCATGGCCGTCGGCGGCAAGGCGCTGAACCAGATGCCGGCCGAGAAACCCCGACCCGCCGAAAACCGTCACCTTATGACTGCTCATGATATGCTCCGTTGTTGACGGGATAATTGTAATAGGATGCCGCGCAAGTTCCAACCTTGTTGACATCCCGACTGCGGAGCGGTAACGACAGCGGTGAAACGTTAGGCCGTGGCAATATTTCCTCGGCGCCCAGGTGGCGGAATTGGTAGACGCGCAGGCTTCAGGTGTCTGTGAGGGAAACCTTGTGGAAGTTCGAGTCTTCTCCTGGGCACCATTTTAATAATTGTTTTCGAGGACGTTTCCGGTGAAAACTGAAGCAAGATCGATCAAGCTTTATCGAGGCGATCTTCCCGACGGCCTTGATCTTGGCGATTGCATCGCCGTTGATACCGAGACCATGGGCCTCAATCCCCATCGTGATCGGTTGTGTCTTGTGCAGATATCGGCGGGCGACGGCGTCTGCCACATGGTGCAGTTTGCCCGAGGCGAATACGACGCCCCCAACCTGAGGGCGGTGTTTGTCGATCCCTCGATCATCAAGATTTTCCACTACGCCCGCTTCGATCTGATGATAATCCGCCGTTTCCTGGGAGTGGCCTGCTCATCGGTTTATTGCACCAAGATCGCCTCCAAGCTCACCCGCACCTATACCGATCAGCACGGCCTCAAGAATCTGTGCCGCGAGGTGCTGGGAATCGACTTGAACAAGGAACAGCAGTCCTCGGACTGGGGGGCGCCGACGTTGTCCTCCGAGCAACTGACCTATGCCGCCGGCGACGTTCTTTTCCTGCATAAACTACGGGAAAGGCTGGACATCATGCTGGCCCGCGAAGGCCGTTCGGAGCTGGCCAAGGCCTGCTTCATGTTCGTCAACAGCCGCGTCGAACTGGATTTGAACGGCTGGCAGGAAACCGACATCTTCGCTCATTGATTTTCTGTGAAACTCCAAAGTGACCACGGAGGCGCAGAGAAGGTTCTTTCTCTATCTTTCTCTGTGTCTCTGAGCCTCTGTGGTCCATAAAACGGCGCTTCTTTCAGCGGCAATCCCCGCCTCTGCAAATTTACATGTAAGGCGATGCTTGACATATTGTCGTGTAATACTATACTTTACATGTCGTGATCAGATCGTTCAGAAACAAAGGGCTTAGGCAATTCTGGAATGAAGGCGACTCGCGTCGCCTCAGCGTTCGGAGAGATCGCCGTGTGCGGCAGATTCTGATGGCGCTTCACGCGGCGACGCAGCCGGATGATTTGAATCTGCCGGGCCTGCGGTTTCATGGTCTGCAAGGGTCGCCGAGGCGATGGTCCGTGGCGGTTACGGGTAATTGGCGGATCACCTGGTCTTGGGATGACGGCGCGGCGGATGTTGATCTTGAGGATTATCATTAGGAGATCATGATGAGCAAGAAATTGATGCCGATGCACCCTGGGGAGTTCCTGCGCGAAGTCGTTCTGCCCGGCGCGGATGTGACGAAGACCCGCATTGCGGCGATGCTGAACTTATCCCGTCAGTCCCTTTACGGCATCCTTAACGAGAGCGCGCCGGTAACGGCGCAGGTGGCGCTGCGGTTGGGGCGCTTGTTCGGCAACGCGCCGCAGTTCTGGCTCAACATGCAGGCCGAATACGATGTGGCGATCCTAAGCAGGGATATGCGCAAGGAGTTGGCCAAGATTCCGCCGCTTACTGCGGCGTAAAAATGGAATAGCCCCACGAGGCGGCTAATCCGGCGGACGCCTATTTTTTCTTCGCCTGATCAAATATGGCTGTAAGGTGTCTCACTATCTCTTGGCAGACGGGAAGATCGGGGTTTTCATCGGCAAGCCGAAAAACGTCTTCGGCGGCGCGATTTGCTTCGGCTTCATTCTTGGTTTCCATGTAGGTCAGACAGAGATTGAAGGCGGCCTTGGCCTGTTGCTCGCGTAGCGCCGGCTCGTCGGGATGGGCGGCGGCAAGGGCCTTGATCTCGCCATACCATCCCCGCGCGGCGTCATGGTCTGATGCCGCGAGG
>Ga0156220_138_pt1 | contig 31597 bp, 33 predicted proteins | sample RifCSPlowO2_12_FD_107868 | JGI IMG/M metagenome (GOLD analysis project Ga0156220, IMG submission 107868) | Rhodospirillales bacterium RIFCSPLOWO2_12_FULL_58_28 | reverse complement strand
TGTTCCCGGTGAAGGACAAAAGAAAGGTTCGGAAGAGCTTGACGGCAGAACCGGAATTAGACAACAGAGGCTCAGAGACACAGAGGAGAATAGAAAAAATAAAGAAAAATCTTCTCTGCGCCTCTGTGCCTCTGTGTCAAAACACACAGGCCGATACCTCCCCCTTCAAAAGGGTGAGAGTCTTTCTCAACGAGTCTTTTTTTGCGGCCACTGGTATAACTCACGCAAAGACGCTAAGACGCCAAGAAAAGCAAAACTTTGCGCCTTTGCGTCTTGGCGTGAGATTGTTTTTGATACTAATTTTGGGCAACCGGTTTAAACGAATAAGGGCCGCTACCTCGGGGTAGCGGCCCTTTTGATTATAGCGTCTCAGCAGACGGTTAATGCAGGTCCGACCATACCCTGCGCTTGATGACGTACAGCATGGCGGTGAGCACGATCAGGAACAGCATCACCTTGACGCCCATGTTCTTGCGCGTTTCCAGTTCCGGCGAGGCCGCCCAGGTCAGGAACTGAACCACGTCCCTGGCTTCCTGGTCGAGAGTGGCCTCAACGCCGTCCTTATACTCAACCTGCCCTTCCGACAGCGGCTGAGGCATGGCGATCTGGTTGCCGGGGAAATAGTCGTTGTAGTTCATTCCCTCGTTCAACGTAACGCCTTCCGGCGGCGCCTCATGGTAGCCGGTGAGCAGGGCGTGAAGGTAGTCGGCGCCGTTCGGGCGAGCCTTGATAATCAAGGACAGGTCCGGCGGATAAGCGCCGCCGTTTGCCGAGCGCGCCGCCTTTTCATTGGCGAACGGCGACACGAAGCGATCCGACGGCAGGGCCGGGCGGGTGTACATCTCGCCCGCGTCGTTGGGGCCGTCCGTGACTTCAAACTCGGCGGATATGGCTTTGACCTCGTCCTCGGTGAAGCCGATGTCCATCAGGTTGCGGTAGGTAACCATACTCAACGCATGGCACCCGGCGCACACCCCCGAATAGACCTGAAATCCCCGCTTGCGCGACGCGGCGTCGAATTTCCCGAAGATGCCCTCGAACGACCATTTAATATCGGGCGGATGCTTTCCTCCCCCGGAAGCCAGAACCGTGCCGGCATTCAAGGTCAGCGCCGCGACGGCGCAAATAATGATCCTACGCATCATAGTGCCTCCCGGTGTGCTGTGTGACCCTTGAGGACAGACGCGCTGATGCTCTCGGGCAATGGTTTGGTTTTCTCGAACTTGCCGAGCAGCGGCATGACGACAAGGAAGTGGGCGAAATAGTACGCCGTGGCGATCTGGCCGATGGTGACAAGAGGTTCTTCCGGAGGGTTGCCGCCTATGTAACCGAGCACGAGGCAATCTAAAAAGAATATCCAGTAGAACTGCTTGTAAACGGGCCGGAATCTGGCGCTGCGCACCTTGGAAGTGTCCAGCCACGGCAGGAACATCAGAATCAGGATCGACGCGAACATGGCGATCACGCCGATCAGCTTGGCCGGTATAAAGAAGATGTCAAAGGTGATCGCCCGCAGGATCGCGTAGAACGGCAGCAAATACCATTCAGGCACAATATGGGTAGGCGTCACCATCGGATTGGCCTTGATGTAATTGTCCGGCTCGCCGAAGAAGTCGGGGGCGAAGAAGACGAAAAACATAAAGAAGCACAAGAACGCCGCCAGCCCGAAGGTATCCTTGATGGTGTAGTAGGGATGGAACGGGATGGTGTCGCCCGGCGTCTGGATTTCGACGCCCGCCGGATTGTTGGACTTGTGTATATGCAGCGCCCACAGGTGAACAAAGACCAGCGCGAAGATGATGAACGGCAACAGGTAATGCAGCGAGAAGAAGCGGTTCAGCGTCGGATTGTCCACCGAGAAGCCGCCCCACAGCAAGGTCACGATTGACTCGCCGATCAGCGGGATCGCCGAGAACAGGTTGGTGATCACGGTGGCGCCCCAGAAGCTCATCTGTCCCCACACCAGCACATATCCCATGAACGCCGTGGCGTCCATGGCCAGGATGATCAATACGCCGAGAATCCACAGGATTTCACGCGGGTACTTGTAGGAACCGAAATAAAGACCGCGAAAGAGGTGGATGTAGACGCACAGAAAGAACATAGAGGCGCCGTTCATATGCACGAATCGAAGAAGCCAGCCGTAGTTGACGTCGCGAACTATGCGCTCGACGCTCTCAAACGCCATACTCACATGCGGCGTGTAGGCCATGGCGAGGAAAATGCCGGTGACGATCATGATCACCAGAACGATGCCGGCGAGAGATCCGAAATTCCACCAGTAGTTCAGGTTTTTCGGCGTCGGATAGTCCACCGTTTCATGTTTGGCGAAGGTGAAAATCGGAAGCCGGTAGTCGATCCATTTGATGATCGGGTTATTCCAGGTCGGTGTTGTCATAATCCTGTCCCCTTACCCGATTTTAATTTTGTTGTCGTCGAGGAACGTATACTGCGGAACCGCCAGATTCTTCGGCGCCGGTCCCTTGCGGATGCGTCCCGAGGTGTCGTAGTGAGAGCCGTGGCACGGGCAGAACCAGCCGCCGAACTCGCCTCTGGCGTCGCCCAGACGCTGGCCCAGCGGAATGCAGCCCAGATGAGTGCATACGCCGACCAGGATCAGCCATTCGCCCTTTTGCACCCGGACGTCATCGGCTTGCGGATCAGGCAGATCGCCCATGTTTGCCGTCTTCGCCGACTCGATCTCTGCGGCGGTGCGGTGGCGGACGAAGACCGGCTTGCCGCGCCATACCACAGTGATGGCCTGTCCCTCGGCGATGGGGGTCAAGTCAACCTCGGTGGACGACAACGATAATACGTCGGCGGCCGGGTTCATGCTGTGGACAAGCGGCCAAACCGCCAGTCCCGCGCCGACGGCACCCATGGCGCCGGTGGCGATTACTAGGAAATCACGCCGTGTTTCCCCCCCTCCGGACGGAGCGGCGGTCGCTGTATGTGTCATGTCAAACTCCCCTTATCAATGACCCGGGTTGACCAGATCATCCCCACCAGCCGACTAAATTCCCGGTAAACAAGCACCGTGGATTACGAGCTGAGCGGAGAATATAATAAAAAACTCCGCCTTGAAAAGGGGTAAGATCAATATTCTTTAACAAGCCCGCCCGGACGGACCCGAAATGCGTCTTGCCCTCTTCGAGCCTGATATCCCCCAAAACACCGGCGCCATGCTGCGCACGGCGGCGTGTCTGGGGATCGGGGTGGATATTATCGAGCCTGCCGGTTTCGTTCTTTCCGACAAACGTCTGCATCGCGCCGGAATGGATTATCTGAAACTGGCGGAAATCACCCGCCATGATTCATGGGCGTCATTTCTGGATGCGTGCATAAATAACAAGAGTCGACCGGTGCTGCTGACCGCCAAGGCGTCTGTTCCCTACGGGGAATTCCGGTTCATGGCCGATGATACGCTGGTGGTGGGACGGGAAAGCGCCGGAGCGCCTGACGCCGTACATACGGCCTGCGGCGCAGCCGTGCGAATTCCCATGGTCATAAGCGCCCGCTCCCTGAACGTCGCCACGGCGGCGGCCATGGCGCTGGGCGAGGCTCTCAGGCAGACGGGGACGTTTCCGCAATCTCTTTAAGCTTCGCAAGGCAGGCGTCACGATCAGCCTTGCAGCTTCCTTCCTCCCACCAGTCCTCAACCGCCGACAGCAAGCCGCCGATGCGCGGTCCCGAAGGCGCGCCGAGAGCCATGGCGTCGCGCCCGGTCAAGGGAAACGGCGGCGGCATGCCGGCCTCGGCTTCCTCCAGCAGAGCGATCCAGCTTCGGGTGCGCTCTGCGGGCCGGCGCGGCGAGAGCGTCCTTTCAGCGGACCAGACGACCAGGGCAATATCCATGAACAGGCCGGAGCCGAGACGCCTGAGGGCGCGAAGGCGGGAGGTTTCATCCATGTCCGGCGTAATCATGAAAGCCGGATCGACGATGGCTGCCAGCCGCGCCGTCTGTTTTTTCGAGAGGACGAGGCGCGCCGCTACGGTTTTCGCCCCTTCGCCGTCGGCGTCAAGCAACGCGGCGAGACGCCGTATGAAATCGGGAGTAACGGGATTTATTTTGATGGCCGTATCTTCGATCCAGCTCAGTTGGCGCAGGACGCCGACGTCGCCGGCCTCGGGCAGAATCCGGTCAAGCACCAGCTCTCCGCGCATCAGTTGCACGGCGTCGGCGGGATGAGGGCCGAGCAGGATGCGCGACATCTCATAGCCGATCCGCTCGCCCGACAGCCCGGACAGCTTGTGCGCAAGCGCCCGGCAGGCCACCAGGGCGGCGGTGTCCGGCGGCGGCCTGCCGTAGGCGGCGTTCATGCGGAAGAAGCGCAGTATTCTCAGCGCGTCCTCTTCAATGCGTTCGCGGGAGAGGCCGACGAAGCGCACCCGTCCCCGGCCCAGGTCATCCAGGCCGCCGAAGTAATCATAAACATCGCCGTCGAGGGTGCATGACATGGTGTTGATGGTGAAGTCGCGGCGCGCCGCGTCGGCTTCCCAGTCGTCGGTGAAGGCCACTTTGGCGCGGCGTCCGTCGGTTTCCACATCGATGCGCAGGGTGGTGATCTGGAAGCTCTTGCCGCCGATGACAGCCGTCACCGTGCCGTGATCAATGCCGGTGGGAATTGCCTTGACGCCGGCGCGCTCCAGCAGGCCGATCACCTTGTCCGGCTTGTCGGTGACGGCGATGTCCACATCGACGACGGGACGTTTAAGCAAGGCGTCGCGCACACAGCCGCCGACAAAACGCGCCTCGCCGCCGCCGGCCTGCAAAGCCTTGATCACGGCGCGGGTTTCGGGGGCCGTCAGCCATGGTTGCGGCCCGATTTTGCCGGTAGGCTCCGTGGGCGCGGTCATTTCGGCGCGGACTTGATCCCGCCGGGGACGATGCGTCCGTTCTCCAGGCGGTCAGGCTCGTAAGCGCCGCTGGTGACATTATCGTCGCTCGCCGCCATAAGGACCAGACTTGCGGCCATCAGCAGCAACCCGCACAGGATCAGCCAGAACCAGGGGTCTTTCCTCGGTTCGTCGCCTTCCTTTTCCTCGCGGCTCCTGAGCTTTATCCACAGGAAGTAGACGGCGGCGGGAAACACAAGCGGTAAAACATATAACCATAAAAAGCGGGTCATTACCGAACCATAAAGTTATAAAAGTTGATCAGAATGCCGGCGGTGGCGCCCCAGATATAACGGTCGCCGTAGGGGATGGCGTAGAATTTTCTCATCGTTCCCTCAAACTCGCGGTTGCATTGCCGATGGTTAGCCGGATCGAGGAAAAAGTCCAGCGGCGCTTCAAACGCCTCGGCCACCTCATGGGGATCAATGTTTAACTCGAAGGGCGGCTCGATCAGGCCCGCCACCGGCGTTACATGGAACCCGGTGCGGGTCACATATCCGCCCGGATTACCGAGAACCGTTACATGCTTGCGGTCGAGTCCGATCTCCTCTTCGCATTCGCGTAGCGCCGTCTCTTCGGGATTATTGTCGGCGGGTTCCACATGTCCGCCGGGAAAGCTGATCTGCCCGGCGTGGACAGCCAGATGTTCGGTGCGGCGGGTGAACAATAAGGTCAGCCCTTGGGGCCGGGCGATAATGGGAATCATGACCGCCGCCGGCGTCAGCGGTTCCTTGGGCCGGGTTCCGGGATTGAGGGCGTGGTCGCCGGGCAGGACCGGCGCATGGGCGGCGGCGGGGGCAAACCGCCCGATCAGCCGTTCACGGTCCCCGGCGCAGATTTTATCGCTGTGATCCATAATCAGGAAGTCTACCCGAATACGCGCACGAGGTCATGTTTGATCAAATGAATAATTTGAATTAATGTAAGCGATCAAAAAGAAAGTATCCGAATGTTGACGCGCATCAAAATCCGCAACTTCAAACGCTTTGACAACGTGGATGTCGAACTCGGCAAGGCCGTTGTTTTGATCGGGCCGAATAATTCCGGCAAGACAACAGCCTTGCAGGCAATCGCCTTGTGGGACATCGGCATCAGGCGCTGGAATGAAAAAAGAAAGGGAAAATCGCTGAAGGAAAGGCCGGGCGTCACCGTCAACCGGCGCGACCTGGTTTCTATTCCCGTGCCGGTAGCCAACCTGCTCTGGCATGATTTACATACTCGGGACGTTCGGCAGAGTAAAGAAGACGGTAAGTTACGCCAAAAAACCGAAAACGTTCGGGTAGATATCATTATAGACGGCGTCACCCATGACAAGGCATGGTCATGCGGCTTTGAATTCGACTACGCCAATGAGGAATCTTTTTATTGCCGCCCGTTGCGGATTAACAACGGCTCTGAGCGTATGCCTGTCCCTGACGAAGCGGGAAGCGTGCGTGTTGCGTTTCTTCCCCCCATGTCCGGCTTGGCGGATCGGGAGTTTGTAAAGGAGCCGGGTGAGATCGGCGTACTCATCGGCCAAGGGCAAACGGCCCAGGTTCTGCGTAACCTCTGTTACCAAATTTATAAGAACGATAATTCAGCGCATTGGGATGCCTTGGTGAAACACATCCGCGCCTTATTCGGCGTGGAACTTTTGACTCCGCAATATATTGCCGAGCGCAGCGAAATAACCATGGCCTACAAGGACGAACGAAAGAACAAGCTCGACCTTTCTTCATCAGGACGAGGAATGCAACAAACGCTGCTGTTGCTTGCCCATCTTTATGCTAATCCCAAGGCTGTGCTGCTTTTAGACGAGCCGGATGCCCACCTTGAGATTCTGCGCCAGCGCCAGATTTACAATCTCCTTATCGAGGTTGCCGGGCAACAAGGTTCGCAGATTATTGCCGCCAGTCATTCGGAAATTATACTCAACGAAGCCGCAGGCCGGGATGCAGTCGTCGCTTTTGTCGGGAAGCCTCATCGCATTGATGATCGCGGTTCCCAAGTTTTGAAGGCCTTGCGGGATATCGGGTTCGATCAATATTATCAGGCGGAGGAAACCGGCTGGGTGCTGTATGTGGAGAACTCCACTGATCTGGCCATTCTTCAAGCATTCGCTAAATTGATTGATCACCCGGCGCAACAATACCTTGAGCGCCCCTTCGTGAAGTACGTCGAAACAAACTTGCCCGGTAGGGCGCGTGAGCATTTCTTTGGGTTGCAGGAAGCAAAGAAAAACCTTGTGGGAATTGCCGTCTTCGACCGACTGAACGGTGAACTTCAATCCGCTAACGGCCTCACCGAAATGATGTGGCGGCGCAGGGAAATCGAAAATTATTTTTGCATGGAAGAAGTATTGCTCGCCTATGCCGGATATGACTTACATGATGATCTGTTCGGGAAATATGAGAGCAGCCGACGTGAACAAGCCATGAAAGCGGCTGTCGCGGAGGTAACGGATGCGTTGCGAACGCTCGGCAAGCCGGACCCGTGGTCTCTCGATGTTAAAGCCACCGATGAGTTTCTCGACCCGCTTTTCAAGAAATATTTCCAGAAACTCAAACTACCGTTGCAATTACGAAAATCCGACTACCATACCCTTGCAGGCTTAGTGCCTAGGGAAAGACTGGACGAGGAGATTAAGGAGAAGCTTGACGCGATAGTCGCCACCGCAAAACAGGCGCAGGTCCAAGGAGATTAACCCATGGATATCGACCTTGCCCGCACGTTTCTCGCGGTTGCCGAAACGGGAAACTTCAATAAAGCCGCTGATCAGATCAATGTATCGCAATCGACCATCAGCATGCGGGTCAAGGCTCTTGAGGATTCTCTCGGTCAATCCCTGTTCGTTCGCAACAAGAACGGCACCGTTTTAACCGGCGCCGGTGCCAATTTCCAGAAATATGCCGTAGCCTTGATAAGAACATGGGAACAGGCGCGTCAGGAAACCGCGCTTCCCCAGAACTTTCGGGGCATTTTATCCATCGGCGGCCAATTCACGCTTTGGGAGCGGCTCCTGCTGAAATGGATACCCTGGATGCGGGCCGCCGTCCCCGATCTGGCGATCAAGGCGGAGGTCGGGCTTTCCGACGGGCTTATGCGCCACCTTCTCGACGGCATGATCGATATCGGCGTCATGTATAATCCGCTCAGCAGGCCGGGTCTGGTTATCGAGGAACTGTTGACGGAAAAACTGGTGCTGGCGTCAACCAATGAAAAAACCAAAGGGCCGGATGATAAAAATTTTATATATGTGAATTGGGGGCCTGATTTCAGGGTCAATTTCAGCAGCGCCTTTCCCAATCTTGAAACCCCCGCCTTGTCGGTAGGCCATGGTCAACTGGGGTTACAGTGTGTGCTGGAGAATAAAGGGTCGGGATATTTCCCCATGCGCCTCGTTCGTTCGCATATCAGCGCCGGAACATTATTTCTTGTCAGGAACACGCCGATATTTCTGCGGCCCGCCTTTATCGTTTATCCCAAGGACAGGAGCGACGAACGCTTCAAGACCGCCTTGCAGGGTCTAAGATTTGTCGCATCAATAGAAAACGAAGAATGAAAAGCATGCTTCATGCCGAACGAGTGCGGATTGATCCGCGCAAATTCCGCGACCCCGATATTACCGCCAAGGGCGAGCAACGCGCCGTGGTGGCGCTGACGCGCCTCAAAACCCTTTGGTTTAATGTCGGCAGCCTTTGCAATATCGCCTGCAAAAACTGTTACATGGATTCCAGTCCGAAGAATGATCGTCTGGCCTACATAACAACCGATGAGGCCGACCGCTATCTTGACGAGGTAGCCGCCGAGGGGTTGCCGGTGGAAGAGATCGCCTTTACCGGCGGCGAGCCGTTCATGAACCCGCAATTTCTCCATATGACGGGCGCGGCGCTGGGGCGCGGCTACCGGGTCCTGATTCTGACCAACGCCATGAAGCCGATGTGGAACCGGCGCCGGGAGCTGTTGAAACTGAAAGAACGCTACGGCGACAGGCTGTCGGTGAGGGTATCCATAGACCACTATGCCCCTGAAAGGCACGAGGCCATCCGTGGCGAGGGATCATGGGAGCCTGTCCTGAGAGGGCTGAAATGGTTGGCCGAGAACGGCTTTAATCTTGCCGTGGCCGGGCGCACCTGCTGGGGCGAGGACGAAGGGACGGCGCGTTCCGGCTATGCCGCCCTGTTCAAAAGGCACGGCATACCCGTAGACGCCGAAGATAAGGCGCGACTCGTTTTGTTCCCCGAACTGGATGAAAACGCCGATGTTCACGAAATCACCGTGTTATGCTGGGATATTCTCGGCGTGGCGCCGGAAACCATGATGTGCGCCACCTCGCGCATGGTTATCAAGCGCAAGGGGGCATCCGCCCCGGCAGTTGTGCCTTGCACCCTGCTTCCCTATGATTCCAGGTTCGAACTGGGGCCGGATTTGACGGACTCGTCAAAGACGGTGAAGCTCAACCATCCCCACTGCGCCAAATTCTGCGTTCTCGGCGGCGGCTCGTGTAGCGCGGCATAGGCTTTCTTCTGGACAGTTCCTTTGAATCAGGGAGAATCCGTTAATGTTGGTTTTGAAAGACAGGTTCAGGCCGTGAGCGCTGAAAAATCCGCATCTTCCAGGCCGAGCCGCAGCGAGGCCGAAGAAGCCGTCCGTACATTGATCCGCTGGTCCGGCGACGATGTGACGCGGGAAGGGTTGAAGGAGACTCCGGCCCGCGTTGTCCGCTCCTGCGAGGAATCGTTTGCCGGATATAAATCCGATCCGGTGGACCTGTTGCGGCGCACCTTCGAGGAAATCGAAGGTTATGACGAGATGGTGCTGCTCAAGGACATTCGCTTTGAGTCCCATTGCGAGCACCATATGGCGCCCTTTATCGGCAAGGCCCATGTCGCCTACCTGCCGAAGCGCCGGGTTGTCGGCATCAGCAAGCTGGCCAGGCTGGTGGACGTCTATGCGCGTCGTCTCCAGATTCAGGAGAAGATGACCGCCCAAATCGCCAATACAATCAACGAAGTCCTTCAGCCTGAAGGCGTGGCGGTGGTCATCGAGGCGTCTCACCAGTGCATGACCACTCGCGGCATCCACAAGCCGGGGGTGGTGATGGTTACCAGCCGCATGCTCGGCGCCTTCCGCGACAACCCGTCAACGCGACACGAATTCCTGGCCATGATCGGCAACCCGGCGAGCGGGGAAAACGTCTGATGCACGGGCCGATAAATACCTCCGGCGCAGGCGATTTGAGGAAACGCTGTTTTTTGAAATCCGATCACGCCAACACGGTGCGGCGGCACTTCAAGCCGCCGTGCAAGAAGGTCAAGATTGATCTACGATGGCGCGACCTGCGCCACTTCGCGATGTTGCTGTGGATCGAGCAGGGATTTAGAGCGCGTCAGGATTGATGTGAATCGCTTTCTCTTGCATGAAGACGTGGATGCGCGGATCAAGTCCGCGCATGACGAAGTAAATGAAACCGTCATGGCCGTGCTTGTCACGGCCATCCACGTCTTGTTTTCATATTGAGGCTTAATGGGTTTAATCAATCCTGACACGCTTGCATCAAGGAGGTGATGACCTTCGCCGGGCATTCCCGGTGCGGATGACCATGGAGCGCTACGGGCATCTGTTCCCGACGCCCGATCACCAGCGGGCAATGGCGCAGGTTGAGGCGAGTTTATTGGGATAGGGGAGGTTCGAAGATGTGCGACTTGAAAAAACTGCGAGAAGCAATGGATTATGCGGAAGGCGAAATGAAGGCGTGCATCGAAGAGCTTATCAGGGTTGAGAATATGTTTCCCGATCCGGCACCTGAACCGTTCAAGCAGCTAAAGGAGAGATTGAGCAATGTCCAGGAAGCGTGGCGAGTTGCTCGCGATTGGGCAGATAATGAGCTTCGTCGCTTATCTGATTCGTAGCGCCATGGGCATCCCATGGACGCAAGAGGGGGCGAAATCCCGCGCAAACCTGTCATGGGCTTGCCGCCAGGAGACCCATGATCTCGGCGAGGCCGATAGCTTCCAATCCGTCTTTAAGCGGGTAGCGTTCGGCGCCGGGATAAACCACGAACCGGGCATCTGGTCTGATGTCGTCGCAGGCCAGCCAGAATCCCTTCGACGGTTGCGGCGACAGGCTGCGCTTGATTTCGATGGCCCAAAGTCTGCCGTCGCCCATCGACAGCACCAGATCGATTTCGGCCCCCGCCGAGGTCCGGTAGAACCCTGCCTGGGCGTTGGCCGGCGCCGTCGACAGCAGGTTCTCAATGACGTAGCCCTCCCAACTGGCTCCTACCACGGGGTGCCCCAGAAGTTTATCGAGGGTTTCCAGTCCGAGAAGGGCATGGACGATGCCGCTGTCGCGGACGAAGACGCGAGGCGATTTGACCATGCGCTTGCCGGTATTCGATATCCAGGGCGTCAGCCGCCGCACCAGCAAAAGATCGACCAGCAGGTCGAGATAGCGGGCCACCGTGTGACCGCTGACCGCCAATCCCTGGCTGATGCGGGCGGCGTTAAGCAAACCGCCCTGTTCATGGGCCAGCATCGTCCAGAACCGACGCAAGGTTTCCGCCGGCACACGCGGCCCGAGTTGCGGGATGTCGCGCTCCAGATAAGTGCGGATAAATAATTCCCGCCATTCCGCGCTGCTGCGATCATCCGGGGCAAGGAAGCTGTCGGGAAATCCGCCGCGAAGCCAATGTCGATTCATGTCGGCGGACGTCTTTACCACTTCGAGCATGTCGAACGGGGTAAGTTCCGAATGGGCGATCCGGCCGGCGAGCGTTTCCGACGACTGTTTCAGCAGATCGATTGAGGCCGAACCGAGCAGAAGAAACCGTCCGACCCGATGGCCTCGCCGCCGTCCGGCATCAATCAGTCCGCGCAAGACCTTAAACAAATCAGGGACGCGCTGTACTTCGTCGAGGATGACCATCTTGTCTTCATGGCCGACAAGGTATAGTTCCGGCTCCTTCAGCTTAACCAAATCGGATGGAGATTCGAGATCAAGGTAGACGGAGGAGCGACCTTGGCCGATTTCCAGGGCAAGCGTGGTCTTGCCGCTCTGGCGCGGTCCGAGTAATGCCACCGCCGGGTGGCGTTGCATAAGACCCTCGACGGTGGCGCGGTGGCGGCGCTCTATCATGCTTGCAATTATGATATATAGCGTCAGAATTGCAAGGATAATCTGTCGGCGCCGGGCAAGTTCGTTCCTAAACAAGTTCCGTTTGTTGTTAACAAACAGACTTGTTGCAAAAGTCCGGTGAGTCTTTATTAACTGAGATAGACGTGGAGTCGCATGAGGTTATCGCCTACCGGGCCGAGCGGCTTGTGGGGATGTAGACCTGCCCGCATAATACCCACAGGCTCATGACCTGTAAAACCGAGTGAGATCGTTTCATAGGAGATCAGGGGGGCGGACAATGTCGTTGAAGAGCGTTTCCGACCGGCGGGTCTACCATGCAGACCAGGTCATTTTCCGCGAAGGCCAGGAAGGCCACGCCGCTTACCTTGTGACATCGGGAAAGGTCTCCATCACCAAAGGCGACGCCGGAAATCTTAAAGTCATAGCCGTCGTCGGCAAGAATGAGATATTCGGCGAGATGGCTTTGGTCGACGGGTCTCGGCGCATGGCTACCGCCACAACCACGGAGCCGTCCACCTGCACCATCATCGACAAGGATCAGTTCAAAAAGAAGATTGCGGCTCTTGACCATGATACGCAAACCCTGTTCGACTTCCTCATGCGCTATATCCGCGAAACCATGCCCGTTGAGATGCGCGTGGAGTCCGGAAATATCAAGGAAACTCATTATGATATTATTGCCCGCGATATGGTCGAGAACTCCGACGTTGCGGAAAGGCTGGGCAAGGTTGATCGTTTCCTTAAGGCGCTTTATGAGATTCTGATCAGCTACGCTTCCCGCCGCCTGCCGCCGAAGCCTGTCGGTAAGGATGACGGCGATGCAGTTTGGGAAATAGAATAATACCATCGGCCATAATCGCGCTTTCCCCTCCTTACGAAGGAGGGGCAAGGGGAGGTTACTCAAATACCCCCTCTAACTCCCCCTTGAAGCAAGGGGGAGGATTTTTCAGAGTCATTCTTTACGGCCATTGGTATAGGCGGATACTCTAACAGTTAAGGCAGTCATATTTGATGGCCTTGCCGGAATCACGCTTTGGTTTCTTGCCCAGCCCGATCAGCCCTGAGTCGCTGAGTTCGGTTGATTCGCGTTTGACCAGAGAACTGACGTCACCCTTCAAAATATATGTTCCATTCGAACTCTGATCGGTCAGGATGAAGCGACCGCGCCTGTACTCAATGCCGGCGTGCCGGCGGGAAACCAGACTGTCATCAATGACAAGGTTGTTCTGATCGCCGCGACCTATGCTGAAGCGGCCGCTTTGCCGGTTGACATGATATTCCTTGCCGTCGCAGGTGATTACCATGACCGGACCTGTTTCAGGTTTCACGGTATCCGTTTCGCCGGCCATGATGGTCAATTCGTCCGTTTGCCAGATAACCTGGTACAGATCGATCATTCCGGCGCGGCCCTTGACCGTCATGGTATCCAGGTGGCGAACATTTCCACGATTGGCGGGGGACAGCTTTTCCACGGCATCTCCGGTAGTGATGACCTCGTCGCGGGCGGCCACCTTGGCGACGCGGGACGCCACGTTGACGACGTCCCCGTATACGTCGCCGGCTTCGGGGATTACCGGCCCATAGTGGAAACCTACCTTGATTGACAGAGGAGCGCCGATAAGGGCTTCCTGCATGGCCTTCGCCGCCTGAAAAGCGCCGTCGGCGTTCGGAAAAGTCATCATGATCTCATCGCCGATGGTTTTTATATGGGTTCCGCCCATGGGTTTTGCTTTTGAAACAAGCGTATGCAGACACTCGGAAACCAACGCAAAGGCGCGCTTGTTGCCTTCCTTTTCATACAGGCCGGTGCTTCCGGTAATGTCGGCGAACAAAACGGCCAGATTTTGCGTTGTTTTCATTTGCGTTGTTTTCTGTGGAATAGTTCTTTGATGATATATTAATGATAGCCCTCATCAAAGGAATGCTTTTAATCATGACTGCTTTAACGTCCCGAATCGAGTTCGTCGGCTTGACCGATTCCGGTCGTAAACGTCCTTACAACGAGGACAGCTTCGGCATGGACGCCGCATCGGGCCTGTTGCTGGTCGCCGACGGCATGGGCGGACACGACGCCGGCGAGGTCGCCAGTAAAATGGCCGTCGACAATATCTCTGAATTCCTTAGCCGGTTTAACGGCGGCGACGGTTCGCGCTCCGCGACGGCGGCGACGGCAATCGGCAGCGCCGTAAGCGCCGCCTGCCGCAAGATCAACGACGAAAACAAGAAAAACGATTGCCGCGACGGAACCGGCATGGGAACCACCATCGTCGGCCTGTGGCTGCTGGAGGACGAAAAAAAGGCCGCTGTTTTTCATGTCGGCGACAGCCGTGTTTACAGGCTGCGCGATCACAAGCTTACTCAGCTTACCCGCGATCACACCGCCTATGAGCAATGGATGGACGAGGGCGGCTGGGGCGACCCTCCGAAACGTAACGTCATCGCCCGCGCTCTCGGGCCATGGCCCGACGCCAAGGCCGATACGCGCATTGAGGAATTGCTCGGCGGCGATGTCTATCTGCTGTGCTCGGATGGTCTTTGCAACATGGTAGGCGACCGCTACATAGAGCTGATCTTGTGCTCCCAACCTGATCTGCGGTCGGCGGCAAGCGACCTCGTCACGATGGCTAATGAAAACGGCGGCAAGGACAACATCACCGTGATCCTGGCCCGTTATGCCTGATACCTGATTGTTCAGCCGTCGGCGGTGATTCCCGCGATCAGTTTCTTCAGAACCTCATCGGCGCGATCATTGTCGATCTGACAGGTGCCGGCGGCCTGATGGCCTCCGCCGCCGTATTTCAGCATGAGAGCGCCGACATTGGTGATGGAGCTTCGGTCTATAATCGATTTACCGACGGCAAAGACGGTGTTCTGGTCATTGCGGCCCCGCATTGCATGAATGGAAATATTGATATTCGGGTACATGGCGTAAATCATGAACCGATTGCCGGCGTATATGATTTCCTCTTTGCGCAGATCGAGAACGCCGAGGTTGCCATGAACGGTTATGCAACGCCTGATCTGCTCCTTGAATTTTTCCTGATGCTCCATGTAAAGGTCTACCCGTTCCTTGACATGGGGCTGTTTCAGGACTTCGTCGCCGGTATGGTCGCGGCAATAATCGATAAGATTGATCATAAGATCATAGTTGGAAATGCTGAATTCCTTGAATCGTCCCAGTCCGGTCCTGGCGTCCATAAGGAAACCCAGCAACACCCAGGCGTTCGGATGAATGATTTCCTCGGGCGAAAAGCGGGCGGCGTCGCATTTATCAACGGCCTCCATGATGTCGAAAAACTCAATATGGGGAAAACTGTTCTTGCCCCCGTAGTAATTGTAAATAACCCTGGCCGCCGATGGAGAGGTCGGGTCGATGATATAGTTTTCCGGCTTGTCGCGGACCCGCATCGCCTCGCTCAGGTGATGATCAAAGACCAGATGGGCGTTCTTGTTGTAGGGAAGGTTGGAAAGGATATCGCCGTCGGTAACGGGGACCGTCCCGTCCTGCATGTCCTTGGGATGGACAAAAAAGATGTCCTCAATCAGGTCTATTTCCTTCAAAAGGATGGCGCTGACCAGACCGTCGAAATCGCTTCTGGTGATAAGCCTGAACTTTCTGTCTTCCATCAACGGCGTCTCCCCGTCACGAGTGATCAAAATCAGCGCGGCGCGGCGCTTGACAGTTGAAAGCCCTGTTTGGGCGTTTCCGGGCTGTTTTGTATTGCTTGACGGGGAGCGTTCGGGAGTTGGGCGGCATGGCCGGCGGCCTCAATTCCGGTTTTAGCTTCTTTCGCCGTTTCCCGGCTGCGGTTGATTTGATCAGGCGTCATGCTGTGCGCCAGACGGTCCTTATTGGCCTGCGCTATCGCGTCATGGTCGTCGGCGGCGACCATGAACCAGGCAAGCGCGGCGATCCGGTTACGCTTGACGCCCAGGCCGTCGCGGTAAAGAAGCCCGAGATTATTCTGGGCCTTGGCGTCGCCCATGAGGGCGGCTTCGGTGTAATAGGAGAATGCCTTGACGTAATCGCGCGGCGCGCCGAGTCCCTTGTGCCACATCGATCCCAGCCAGAACATGGCTTCCGGATTTTGCTTCTCGGCGAGGCGGCTCATTTTCATGAACGCTGATCGGTAATAACCGAGACGGTAGTCCATGACCGCATCCTTGACGGTATCTCCCGCCGTCGCCGTCGGCGAAAAGACGACGGCGGTAAGCAGGGCGGCGAAGACGGAAACAGCAAGTTTTTTCATAACGGCCGGCTCCTTCGAAAAAAAGCGAATCGGTCCAACCCGCTATTTTCAAAGGAAATGGTTTCTAAATTATTTCTTTTTCTCTTTTATCGTACGAAATTTAAGCTGGTATTTTTCAATGCCGTTCGGCGTCTCTTTGGTCAGGAACACGCGATCGGCGTCGATGCCGATGATTTTCATGCCGTCAACCTTGTCGTCGATGTTGTAATCCTTGCCGTCGATGGTCGCGTAACGATTGTCGCCGACCTTGCCGATGCCGGACAGCTTGTTGACCCAGGTCAGGTCGATTTCCTGGAGAATTTTTTGCTGGTTCTTATTATAGGCAAAGCGCTGGAAGGGATTGCGCTTGTTCATCATATCGACTTTGACCCAAAGATCGTCAAGACGGGAACTCGACAGGGGTTCGGCGTCGGCGCGCGGCGTCAGTGAAAAGGAAATGGCGTGAAGCGGCGGCGTCTTGCTCATGTCGTAAGGATGAACCTGGATGTCATGAATGCTGACGTTCAGGGATTCCAGCATCGATGAGAACTTTATGAACTTGAAGTAATCGTCGATGATTTCGAGGGTGAACCGATACTTGCTGGTTTTATCCGGGGTCAACTTACGGATGATGACTTCCGTCTGTTTGGCGATGTTGTTGATGCGCTCCAGGAAAGCGGGCAGTGAGTTAATCGCCGTTTGTCCGCCGCCGTCTTGTTTAAGCGCTTCCTTTTTCTTGTTCAGGATATCCTGAAGCGCCTTGTTTTCAGCCGCGTAGACGTTATTGGCGGCTATGACTTTACCGGTATCGGCGCTGCGCGCCGAATACATGGTTACATAGCCGGCGACCAGAAGGGCGGCGGTCACATACAAAACGGAAAGCAGGAAGTTCCGGTATTGTTGGAAAAAGGCTTCCATTCAGTTGCCCCCGCCTACGGACTTATCCAGAAGTTTATTGTGCTTGTCCACTTTGCTCTGCATATTTTCGAGCGGCGAGGAACCGGCCTCTATTTCTTTCTCCAGGGCGTGCACCCGCTTGTTTTTGTCGTACCAGGCGGCGATGGCGAAGCGCACCACATGATCTTCCTCCGCCGCATCCAGCTCGGCGCCTTCAAAGGTAATTTCCCTGAAGTCGCTCATGAAGAATTCCTCGTCCTTGATCAGCCTGTCGATGTAATCGCCGATTTTCAGGATATGGCCGTCGAAGGAGGGAAGGACCGCGCCTTCCAGGGTCAGTTTCTTGCTGACCACCGCTTCGCTCCCTATTTCGCGGGATTCGTCGCTGAGATAAACGTCGGTAAGCCACATCGCCTCGTTCATGTCGGAGGCGATGGCCAGAAACTTTTCAGACCAAAGCACCTTGTTGAACTCCGGCGCCAGATTCGCCGGAAGGCGGCTTGACCGGTTCAGCTCCTTGCGGAGGTTATGACCCTTGGCAACCTCATTTTGAAGGGCGGAAATCTTACCCTGGTAGTCGGCGTCAACGGCATCGAACTGCATCCATGACAGATAAAAAAGTCCGACCACGACAATCCCGAAAAGCATGAAGTATTGCCGGTCGTTGTCCCTGGATTCGCCGCTGAGGTCGTCATCGTCGGAAACGGGTTCACCCTGTTTATTTCTGGAAAACAGCCTGTTAAATGAAAGGGAAAGCCCGCCGCCGGCTTTCTTTTTCGTTTCGCCGCTCGGTCTTTTTCCGGTCTTTCGCAGGCGGGAGACCCGGCTCTGCTCCTTTTGCTTGGATAGTCTGGCGTTCTCGACGGACAAGGTTTCCCGCGCCAGATCGGCGCTGGAAACGAAGCCTTCCCTGGAAAATGTATATTTCTTTTTACCGATGGTGAGCAGACTTTCGGTTGCCCCCGAAAGCAGGTTGACGGAAGGGCTTTGCGCGGATTTGTAAAAAAGGCTGATGAGGCTTTCTGCGGGGAAAGTCGCCGGAATGCCGAGGTTCCTGACCAACAGCTCCTTAAAACCCTTAAGCCTTTCAACGTCGCCGAATATCTCGATGCCGGAAGGGCGGCCGGAGATTCTTTGGGTTTCAAAAAAGTCCAGGGTCTCGGCAATCGTCGTGAAATAATTCTTCAACAGCGGCGCCAGGGTTCGCTGGTATATATTCTCTGTCAGCAAATCGGCGGCGGCGGTTTTATCGCCGAGCCTGATGTCGGAAAAATAATCCCGTTCGTGAAATTCGGCCAGGGCCTCCGCCGTCGTGACCGAATTGGCCTCCGCCGTCTTTTTGACCGGGGTCATCAGTCCGACGGGAATGGTTCGAACCAGCGCCGATCCCACCCCGGAGTTGGCCAGGGCGAGATAGCAGGCATCGGCGGCAATATAAAGGGCGGCATAGGCCGCGTTGGGGCGGGCTTCCGAGCGTCTGAGCAAAAGGTCGCCGACAGGGGTGACGGCGGCGACCTTAAGCGCCATGTCGTCCATCAGACTCAGATAGACGCGGATCTGCCGGGCGTCCATGAAGGCGTATATGCCGTCCTGTTTTCTTTCGCCGCTGATGAAATCGGTTTCCTGGGGAGGGCGGCTGTCGTCGCCGCGCGCGAAAATGCCGAAATTGCGGTTGCCGTAACAGGCGGCGGGGACATTAAGGTAACGGGCGCCGAATTCGCACAGGGCGCTCGGGTTGTGAATATTGACCGGAAGACTCTTGGCGTCGGCAAACTGGACAATGGGGTCATCAAGCAGAATATGGACGCTCTTTATGGCGTCAAGCTTGCGCCCGGAAAAGTTTCGTGCCGCCATCTTGATGATGGTTTCCATGCGCGCGGCGCCGGTTTCGTTGATGTTGACGGCCTCGCCGCTTTCTTCGGGCTTGAGGTCAGGCTGCGCGGGATCGTCCTGCAAGGCCGACCATCCGTCTTCGGAGAAATGGATGAACAGACGGCCGGAACCCTCGGTCTCGACTTTCTGCGGCGGCGGTTGTTTCTTGCGGAAAAACATGCGTTTCCCTTGTTGGATCAGGCGCAACAGCGAGTCTTTATAATTTATCTGTTTTTTATTGCAAGGCCGGGTCCGAACGCAGGACGTTGGTGATCAGGCTTTTGCCGTATCCCTCAGTGGTGAGGGCAGGGCATGTCGTTGTGTTGTTGGTAAGACAGATATCCACCCACATCCTGGCGCCCTTGATGCCGGAAAGGCTGTCGAAGGCGCCGACGTTGGGAGCGGGAACGCTCATCAGCAGGCGGAGCTTCCCGTCAACGGTATCTACATTTGACGCCTCTGCCTGAACGTTAAAAGAATAAGCCCCTCCGACATATTCACTGTATATCCAATTTCGTGAGCCGAACGCGCCAAGTTCCCTGAACAGGGCGGTAAAGGCGTCCGTGCGCGAGGCGTCCTTATTGATGCAGGTCGCCGCTACGCATAGATCGGGGTCTTTTTGCGACGCCCGGCTCAGCGCATAGTTGACGTGGCCCATCATCGCCCAGTTGGCCCGGATGTCGGCGAGTTGCTGTTCGATGGCTCCCGCTTCCTGGACGGCGAAGTGGTTGATCAGGGTGGAGGCCATCAGCATGGTTACCATCATCACCACCATGATGGTGATAAGTATGGCGCCTCTTTGGCTATGCGCCCGGCGGCGCATCATGGTGCGATTTCCTTGTTAAGGCCGATGATGGCGTAAAAGGAATCTGTGGCTTCTCCCCTTCCGGCAAAGCTGCTGCCGACAGTGCGGGGATCGATCAGCTTCACCTCCATCACCGCCCAAGGAATGGCGGGGTCTAACGGCTCAATCAGGGTCGGCGCCGCCGCCAGATATCCATCGACGCTTTTGATTTCGCCGCCGGCGAGGCAGTCGCCCAAGGGATCGCCGACGGCGGCGCATTTAACCTGATGAGCTATGAGCCGGCTGCTGAGGACGTCATTAGAGCCGTCGCTTATCTTCATGCGGTAACCCGACGTCAAGTTCGCTGCGGTAAGAAGAGGGTCACCTTTCTTGCGTCCCCGCAGCCCCGCCACCGCCTTGCCGGCAGAACCTATGTTGTCGTAGCCGACGCCGCCGTCGGTAAGAATGCGGAACATCTCGCGGGCCTGCTGGTTCATGACGATCTGTCCGCGCATGACCTCGGCCATGCCCGCCGACTGGTACATGATGGTCATCACCCCGGACATCAGCAGCAGACCGACGGTGGTCGCCACCAGCAATTCGATAATGGTGAACCCCCGTTGCGTATAAAGGCGAGCCTTCATCACTTCTTCCCGATGATCGTTTGCAGGCTGATGTTATTGACCGGGGCCATCGGCTGCAAATTCTGGGTGGCGGCGTCGAATCGATAAGGGAAGTCGATGTATAAAACCAGCAGAAAGCAGGCGCCGCCAAAGCATTCCGTCGCCCTTATCGCCGGGATGGTGGCAGGATCAGAGACTACCCAACTGACGGCGGCGACGATGTTTTTTCCTTTGTCCAGCCATATCAGGTTTTTATCGTCGGCGACGCCGGCGCCGCCGTTATGATAAAAAACCTCGCCGATCTGGAAATCGCTGTTGGCGTCGATAATGGCGCCGAAATTATAATCGCTTTTGTAGATCAGGCGAGGGTTGCCGTTGACCGTGACCGTTTCGGTTGTCGGCGCATCCAATTTGTAAACCATCGCCAGCCGTTCCATTTCGCTGTTGAGGGCAAAGACCGCCTTCTGGCGCAAGCCGAGGCGCAGGAACTCGTCGCCGACAAACGCCCACAAGGCCGTCAGGCCGAGGGCGAGGATAGCGGTCAACACGATCCCCACCATCACCTCGACCAGGGTGAACCCGGCTTGGCGACGGGCATCCTGCCCGCGAAATTCCTTGTTCATGCGTCCCCGCAATTTAACCTCTCCCGGCCTCCCCTTCGTAAGGGGAGGAGTTATTTTGAAGCGCCGCCGCCACTTTCCCCTCCTTACCAAGGAGGGGTTAGGGGAGGTCAGTCGCGGAGAGAGCATCGGAGTAGCTGGCGCCTCCGCTCCAGTCGTATCCGGCGCTGTCGATGCCGTCGCCCGGCGACGGATAGCGCATGACGACGATCCGTCCCTCTCCGCCCCGTCCGCCGGACTGGACCCAGCCCTGGGGCGGCAATTTGCTGTCGGCGACGGTGCATGACCCGACGGAAGCGCCGGAATCGGCGCGCAGCACCGCCCATACCTCCAGTTCGATGGCCGGATCGCCGGCCTTGGCCGCAGAAACATAATCGGCGGCGGTGACGGCGGCGACGCCGGCGCCGGTAGTGCAGGAGGCTTCGCAAACGACCATGAAACAGAAGTCTCCGGCGTCCCGCAGGTCAACGCCCAGATTGTCCTCTAAATCCTGTTCCAGGTTGCCGGCGCTGATATAGAATTTGCCGTTGCGCAGCTTGTAGATGCGCTCCTTGGAAGCGATCTGCATCAGGTACGGTTGCGCCTGGCTGAGGTCTCCCTTCAGCATATATATCTGCATGTAGGGCAACCCCAAGGCAGCCAGGATGCCGATTATCGCCGTCACCACCAGCAGTTCAATCAAGGTGAACCCGGATTGCTTCGCGCCGTAAGATGGGTCGCCGATCTTTGTCACGTCGTTAAAGCCTGTCCTGAAATTCAAGAATCCGCCTGTAGTCTTCGGTAATGTTGTAATATCATCGCCCGGCATTAGGGAGAAAAAAATATGCCGCCGATCCCTGAAGGGGTCTGGGCAGTCATTTTGGGAATATCGGGCGCCGTCATCGGCAGCTTTCTCAACGTGGTTATCCATCGCCTGCCCATAATGATTCTTCGTTCGCCTGAACGCCTCAATCTGGCGTGGCCGGCGTCAAACTGTCCCCATTGCGCCCATCCGATCAGGGCAATCGATAATATTCCCCTGGTAAGCTACCTGTTGTTGAGGGGGCGGTGCTTTCACTGCGGCAAGCCGATTTCTCCGCGTTATCCGTTGGTCGAACTGTCCGCCGCGTTGTTGGCCGTCGGTTCGGCGCTGCATTTCGGGATCACATGGCGATTGGCCTTTGCCTTGCCGTTCGCCTGGGCCTTGCTGTGCATTCTGGTTATTGACTGGGAGCATATGCTGATCCCCGACGCCATTTCCCTGCCGCTACTGGGGCTGGGTCTGACGGCAAACGCTTTCGGGCTTTTCGCCGGCTTTATTGACGCCCTGATCGGCGCGGCGACCGGTTATCTGTCCCTGTGGCTGATCTTTCAGGCGGCGCTGCGGCTGACCGGCAAGGAGGCGATGGGGCGCGGAGACTTCAAGCTTTTCGCCGCCGTCGGCGCGTGGCTGGGCTGGCAGGGTCTGCCCCTGACCCTGTTTCTGGCCTGCGCCGTCGGCTCGATCCTGGGATCGGCGCTTGTGCTTGCCGGAAAATATGGGAGAGGGCGGCATATCGCCTTCGGCCCGTTCCTCGCCGTCGCCGCCCTGATATCCCTGTTATGGGGCGCCGAAATTTGGCGTCTTTACGTCAATTTCATAACTGTTTAGTATGTCGGTCGCCGGACTGATCGGCAGCTTTGTTAAGTGACTGACTGGGCAATGATTTCAAACATTCGTAACATATCCCTGCGGGTAGGTTTTTGCTTGGCGGTGGTCCTCGGCGTCGGCCTGTCGGCGGTGAAGACGGACGCGGCCCAGAATGTCCCCTGGAAAGAGGAGATGTTCGAGGGCTTCTTCCAGGAAGAGGACGTCAAGAACGCCTTGCGCTCCGTTCTGCGCCAGAACGGCTTGCAGGTCATCTTCCGTCCGGGAGTGGACGGGAAGGTTTCCGGCGAATTCAAGATGCCGCTGCAAGGCGCCTTCAATAAATTGATCGAGGAAAACGGTCTCCAGTACGACTACGACACAACGACCAGGATGGTCACTATTTTCACCTCCTCCAAGCAGGGGAAGGCGCAGGACTTCGTGCCGATGGGACACGCCACCCAGGAAGGCGTCATGGCGGCGATGCGCGCCGCCGAACTGGGCGGCAGGGTATCCTTTATTGAGAACGCCAACACGGCGCTGGTCGAGGGCAGCAGCGATCAGGTGAAAACCCTGCGCAGCCTGATCGAAAGCATCAGCAGCGCCGGCGAAAAACGCGCCCAGATGAGCAAGTCGCAAGCGCAGGACAGTCTGGAACGCCAGCGGCTGGCGGTGGATCGGCAAAACGCCGACGTGGCCTCACAGCTCGCCGCGCAAAAGTCGGAAGTGCAAAAAAAGTTGCTCAGCCGACTGCTCGATAGCGACAGCCGGGTGATCCCCCTGCGCTTCGCCGCCGTCGCCGATACGAGAAAGGTTTTTCACGGCAAGGAAATTACCGTTCCCGGCATTGACGTGACCTTGAACAAGCTGCTCGGCGACCAGAAAAAGGCCCTGGAGGGCCTGAGCAAGGAAGACCTGGCGCTGATCAAGGAAATCGCCCCGGAAAAGACGATGAGCGGCATGACCATTTCCGTTGACGCCCGCACCAATTCGGTGATTGCGCGGGGTACGCCCGATGAACTGGATCGCATCGAAAAACTGGTGCGCCAGTTGGACAAGCCCGTTCCCATGGTCGAGATCGAAGTGATTATCGTCAAGGCGGAACGGGGACTCAGCGATACCCTCGGCCTCAAATGGGCGGCGGAGCGCAGCGCAAACGCGGCGAGAGTCGCCGGCGTTTCGGGAGCGACATATTCCGGGGCCAATACCGGCATAACGTCGGCTAATCCTGACGCCGTAGCGGCGGGACTTGGCGGGGCGGCGGCGGGAGCGGCGGAAGTAATCGCGGCGGCGACCCAAACCATTGTCGGCGGCTATGTCTGGCAAGGCACCGAATGGGCGCTTCAGACCCAGTTGAGCGCCTTTGAAAAAGACAACAAGGCCCAGACCATCGCCTCGCCCACCCTGGTGACCCTCAACAATGTCCCCGCCAGGGTCGAGCGCACGGGGTCGGAGCATTTCGTTTCCACCACCGGCCAGAACATGCCCTCAACTTTGCAGGAAATCAATGTCGGCCTGGTCCTGGACATCACGCCGTCGGTTATTCTCCGTGAAGATTCCTCGGACGAGGAGCTGGTTCGCCTGAGCGTTACCGCGAAGAACACCACCCTAAGCACCAGCGCCCTCGCCACCTCGGTCGCTTCCGCTTCCGGCCAGGAGGTGCAGACGGAAGTTATTATCCCCAATGAACGCACCTTCATGATGGGGGGATTGCTTGATGACACGCGCAGCGACAATACCCAGGGCGTGCCTTATTTAAGGAGAATTCCTTTTCTCGGAAAATTGTTCGGAACCGATACCTCGACGGATACCTTGGTGGAGACCATCTTTTTTATTACTCCCAAAATAATTTTCCCCGAGGAAATACTGCCCCGCGACATCGCCGAGAGACGCTATCTGCAAAGCCGGAAGATGGGCCTCTCTGAAATGCGAAAAGACGTTCAGGGCAAAAGCGACGTTTCGACAAACAATCTGCAATCCCAGGAAGAAGACGAATAAACCCAGGTGAATCGCTTGAAGGAATTTGATCTTAATTTCATCGTCATGGCCGGGCTTGTCCCGGCCATCCACGCCTTGTTTTCGAGTTGGGGCAAAAAGCCGTGGATGCGCGGGTCAAGCCCGCGCATGACGGATACACGGTATAGGGTCCGCTGAAATGCTTCGTTTGGTCACTTCCATAAACTGGGCGTTGGGGACGTTGATCCTGGGCGTAGCCGTCATGTACGCGCTGGTCGGCGACGTGTTTATTTCCGGCGGCGTCAACGCCTCCGCCGAGGCCGTGGTTAAAAACATCGCCAAGGCGGAAAGAGACCACTACGCCCAGCGCGAGAGATATGTTTATTTTTCCGCAGACGAGATTGCTTTGGCCAAGGCGATGACCACGCTAAGTCTCAAAATGCCGCCGGAGGATTTTCGTTTTGAAGCGTTCACGGACAACGACAATGCGCTGGTCGTCCGCGCCGTCACTTCGATGGGAACGTTGCGCGCCGGGTGGGTTCGTCCGGCGCTTTACGAATATAGAATAAAGTCCGCAGCCGATGTCGGAAGCGGTGGTTGGGTAAATTTGTGAAGATTTGATGGTTGATGGCATGGGAACTATGAGAATTTTGAGAACCGTCGGCATGTCGGCCGTCTGCGCCCTGATTGCGTCCGGCTGTCTGTTGCCCGGTCAAACCACGGAATCAGCCGTCATGGCGGCCCCGTCTTCCGACGTCTCGCCGAAGCCCGCCGCCGCCATTACCATCCCCGCTCCCCAGTGGAAAGTCGGCGATTCATGGACCTACAGCGACGGCTATGGGATGAAGGTGACCGAGGTCAACGCCGATGGAACCGCCGAGTTTACGCGACTGGATGACGCCGATCAGTGGTTTGTTCGCCGGGGATTCTTCACCGAAGAATCCAAATCCCGCACGATATACCGGCGCGTTGTCTTTCGCACCAGCGATCCCATGGACCTGCTGACTACCGGCATTAACCAGCCGGTCTCTTTCGTCCGCGAGTACATGCGCAATGATGAACTGGTTCGCCACCGGACCTCATGGGTGATCGAAGGCCGCGAAAAGATCACGGTCCCCGCCGGAACGTTCGATTGCTGGGTAATCGTTATGCGGACCCAGGGCCTGGATTCAAACTGGCGGGGATTCGAGCGCTGGTATTATAATCCCGATGCCAGAAACTATATTCGACTCGAATATAAATATGGGGAATCTCCCAATGGTTCCAGGGTGCTTATGGAGTATAAGCTTGCGGGTTAGCGTCAACTGTTTTATTGTTTAATTTGTGTGTAAAAATATGCAGGGAGAGATCGTAATGAAGGCAAGAATTTCCAGAGAACAGGGATTTACTCTGGTCGAGTTGATGGTCGTCGTCGCCATCATCGGCATTCTTGCCGCGATCGGCATTCCGCAGATGGTCAGGTTCATCAAGAACGCCGAGACCGCCGAGCCGATTTCCCAGGCGGCGCGCATCGAAAAGTCCATCCGTGGTTATGTTGACGCTCACCCCTCCATGACGGTAGCCGCCCTTACAACCGCCGTTGGAACCACCTACAACAAAGTGGAGGCATCCTGCGCCGCCGCCTGTATGACCGACATTATTCCGGAGGTCGTGCTGTCTGCGGGTCATGGATGGAAATATACGGTTTCCGTTGCTATTGACGCCGACAGGGCTTCGTTCGTCTGCATAAAGGCGGATTCAGCGGCGGCCGGCGCCGCCGCCACGGATGTTATTTACTATTCCACTCAAAGATCGACGCTTCCGGAATGGAACAACCATGCCCTGACCCGGATGTATGTTGCGGGATCGACCTTTACCGCCGGCGGCACCTGTAGCGGGGCCGGACCTGCCGCCACTTACAACGCCGCCCCATGATGACGGCACAGGCTTCGTCTTGATCGTAGCCTGAACGGGTGGGGCATGCCGACCGCAGGGCGTTTCACGGAATGGCGGCAAATCGGCAAAGGCGCCCACGGCGTCGTTCATGGCGCGTTTGACAACAAGCTCGAATGCGAAGTGGCGATCAAGCTGCTTAACAAGCAGGCCCGTGAAAACCGGCGTCTGGTCGAGGGCATGCGCCGCGAGGTGGTGATCTCCCGTCAGCTCCGTCATCCCAACATCTGTCCCATTCACGATATTTATGAGGGTCCGGAGGGCGTCGGGATCGTCATGGACCTTATCGAAGGCATCGATCTGAAGGAGTGGAGCGCGGCCCACAAGGGGCAAATGTCGGCCACCGCCCCCGAACGATTGAATCTTCTTATCCGCGTCTGCGAGGCCCTGGTCGTCGCCCACTCATGTATCGTGCATCGTGACCTCAAGCCCGCCAACATCTTCCTCAAGAACGGCGATATCGGCAAGCCGGTAATTATGGATTTCGGGATATCCGTTCTGGGCGGGCTTGGCGACGGAGAGATCAGCGGAACGCCGAGGTACATGGCGCCGGAACAGTACACGGCGCCGGGCGCGGTCGATCAGCGTTGCGATCTGTTTGCTCTCGGCATCATCGCCTATGAACTGTTTACCGGCAACGTCCCTCCCAATTCCCTTCGCAATGTCATGAAAACCAAGGAGCCGCCGCGCATTCCCCTTGAAGACATTGATCCGCCGAGCGTCTTCTGTCCGGTGATTCCTCCGGTTCTTGACCGGCTGATTTTGCAGCTTACCGCCTACGAGCGGGCGGATCGTCCTTCGTCCGCCGACGAGGCGCTTTCCGTCCTCAGGCGGGTAATCCTGAAAAGCCCGGATGTCACCCCCGGCGCCGGCGCCGCCTATGAACGCAAGCGGGTCGCCGTTCCCGGAGGAACGGACTACCTGGGGTCGCCGCCGACAAGCGCGAACGCCAATGAGAAACCGCCGAGGCGGGTCAAGCTTTCGCCCTTCCTCATTGACGCCTGTCCGGTAAGCAATCGGGATTACATGACTTTTATCCGGGCGACGGGCCGCCCCTTGCCTCCCCTTGCCGGTCATCCTGAGTTCGGGCGTGAGAATCATCCGGTTGTCAGCGTCACCTTTGAAGAGGCCGGTATTTTCGCCGTTTGGGCCGGCGGAAAATTGCCTACCGAGGCGCAATGGGAGCGGGCGGCCAGGGGAGGCGTCAGATTTGCGGAATACCCATGGGGACAGGACGCCCCGCAGCCGTCACAGGCGAACATCAATAACGTGTGGCGCGCCACCAGCCCTGTTGACGCCCATCCGTCCGGGCGCAATCCCTTTGGTATTTGGGATATGTGCGGTAATGTATGGAACTGGTGCGCCGATGTTTTTGACGCCGCTTTCTACCGTTCGCTGGAGAACGATTGTGTGGACCCGATTAATAACGCCCCGACAGGCCCCCGCAGTCTGCGCGGCGGAAGCTACCAGAGCTTTAGCGGCATGGGGCGTTGCGCTTTCCGTTCCTGCGCCGACCCCGGTGAGCGGCGCTCCGACATCGGCTTTCGCCTTGTCTATGACGAGTAACGCAACGTGACTGAACGACCCGACATCAGCCTGAGGATTCATCCCACCGACGGAGATGAATACCTGCTCGCCCTGCCCAACGCCAGAAAACGCCACGTCATCGGCCGCAAGGGAAGAGGCAAGTCACGCGGCATTCATGTGCAGATTCCCGACAAACATATTTCGCTGTGCCATTGCGAAATCAGGTGGGATAACGGCGACGGCTGGATAGTCAACGACCTCAACAGCACCAACGGCGCTATTTTCAACGGAGAACCTCTTCTCAATCCGCAACCGGTTAAAGATAAAGATGAAATCCTGATCGGCACGACCCGGATCATTGTCGAGTATCAGGCGATAACTGAAAAAAACCGCAGGGAGGCCATCGTCGATAGTGAGGAAATGACGATTCCCGGCGGCGCGGCGGCGACGGAAATTTTACCCGAGGCTACAGAGGGAGAGGAATCCACTATTGGAGCCAAAACCACGGTGATGGCCGAATCGTCAGGGGGCGAAGGAACGACAGAGGTCGCTCCCGAAGTTGATAAAACGACCGGCGACGGACGGCAGGACAGGGAACAACGCCGCCCCGTTACCGGCCTGACCGGCATTGCCATTGATCTTGTCAAAGCCAATCTGCTCGGGGAAGCGATGGCGAAAGCCCTGACGCAGACGGCCAGGGACAGCGGCCGCACCTTTTTTAAAACCCTCGCCGATGACGACTCGGTTCGTTTCAAGGACGATATTTTCGATTTTGTCGCCAAGAAGCTGGGAATTCAGTTGATCAGGGACGAAAGGTCGCTCGGCGATGAAGTGATCAGCGTTGACTGGCTCCCCATTGCCGCCGCCGAGACCATGGGGGTCCAGGTCCTGGAGCCGCGCCGTAAAAACACCGTCCGTTACGCGACCATCGATCCGTTCGATATCATGCAGGATGATTGGGTCGCCCGCTGCGCCAGGTCATCGGTAGAGAAGGTTCTGGCCTCGCCGGGTTCCTTCTTCACCACCATCAACCGTTTGAAAAACCTGGTAAGCGAAGAAGAGGCCGGCAAAATCGGCATCGCCATTGACATCACCATGGATCGTGAGCGGCAGATTCGCAGCAGGATCGAAAGCATTGACGTTCCGCAGATTGTTAATTTCTTTCTTCATCGCGGATTTATGCAGGGGGCGTCGGATATCCACATCGAGCCGACCGAAGACAGCGTTCTGGTGCGCAATCGCGTTGACGGCATTCTCCACGAAGACACGACGCTGCCGCAGCAACTTCATCCCGGAATTATTTCGCGGGTGAAAATCATATCGGGAATGGACGTGGCGGAAAAACGGCGGCCCCAGGACGGAAGAATCGGCGCCGTGATCAGGGGTACGCCGATTGACGTGCGCGTCTCCTCCTATCCGACCGTTCACGGTGAAAAGGTGGTGATGCGTCTGCTGGACAAGAGCGCCCTTAGGCCGTCGCCGGAAGCCCTGGGGCTGTTGGCCAGAGACCTGCGCGTGCTGAAGGACAAGATTAATGCCCCCTACGGCCTGATGATGATCAGCGGCCCCACCGGATCGGGGAAAACGACGACTCTGTATTCCTGTCTCGGCAGCATTGACAAGGACGCCAAGAACGTTCTGACCATCGAAGACCCCGTTGAATACCGCGTCAGGGGCGTTCATCAAATGCAGGTCAACGAGAAGATCAACCTTACCTTCGCTTCCGGCCTGCGCACCATTCTTCGCCAGGACCCCGATGTTATCATGATCGGCGAGTGCCGGGACGTGGACACCTCGTCGATGGCGATTCAGGCGTCGTTGACCGGACATATCGTATTTTCAACGATCCACACCAATGACGCCGTAGGCGTGATCACGCGCCTGCTGGATATGAATATTGACGCTTTCCTTGTTGCCAACGCGCTGTCGCTGGCCGTCGCCCAGCGTCTGGTAAGATGCATTTGCCAACACTGCAAGAATTCTGTTTCCGGGGAAAAATTATTGCGAAAGCTGGAGGAAGAAGGCATTTCCAACGAACGGCTTGCGGTGCTGGGAATAGAGATCGACCCACAGATGTATTATGTTCAGGGCGCCGGGTGCGTACATTGCCATAATACCGGATATTTGGGGCGTCAGGCGGTCTTTGAGCTGTTCGAGATGACCAGCGAGGCGCGGGCGATGATCATGTCGGCCAACTTCAACGCCGATTCCCTGCGCGCGCACGCCATCCGCAACGGAATGACGACCCTGATCAGGCACGGTCTGCATCTGGTCGAAGAAGGAATAACCACCCACGAAGAAGTCATTCGCGTTCTTGGCGAGACCCACTGATGGCAGCCGTTCGTTCGACGCATCTTCTTATTTTCACCCAACAGTTTGCCTCTATGATCCGGAGCAACCTGCAACTCGTTGATGTGCTCGACAATCTGGCCAGGGAAACCCCGCAAGTTAAGCTGCGTGAAGTCGTCGAGGCCGTCTCTCACGGAGTGAAGCACGGCGTCGATCTGGGCGACGCCCTGGCTGAACATCCCAATGTTTTCAGCGATATCTACGTCAATGTCATCAGGGCGGGAATGGCGTCGGGAAGGCTTGGGGAATCCATTGCCCAGATCACCAACTACCTTGCCGTGATGGATACGGTCAGCAGGAAAGTGCGGGGCGCCCTGTCCTATCCCGTTTTCATGCTCGTCGCCTTTTTTCTGGTCTTCAACGGGATGGTTATTTTTATCCTTCCCCGCTTTGCCAAGATGTTTTCCAGTTTCAACCGGGAACTTCCCGTTCCGACCCGAATTCTGCTGGATATCGGAGACTATTGGGTGAGCAATTGGTATTTGATTGTCGGCGGGATTGTTATCGGCGGCTTTACCTTTGCCGCATGGATTGCTTCCGAAGACGGGCGCGCCGTCTGGGACGAACATAAACTCAGGTTGCCGCTGATGGGAAGCATCTGGCGGATGGGCGCGTTGTCCAGATTCCTGCGCACCCTGGCCGTGCAGATCAAAAACGAAGTCCCTATCCTGGAAGCCCTCGTCCTTTCGGCGGAGGCGTCAGCCAATGTTTTTATCCGCGAAACCATCTATCAGATCGCCGAGGACGTCGAGCACGGCGCCGGCCTGTCCAATGCTTTTCGTGAACATGATATTTTCCACGGCATCGTATTGCAGATGATCGCCGCCGGCGAAGAGGCCGGAACCCTCGATGAACTCATGCTGTCTTCGGCTGACTATTTTGAAAGGCTACTCCACGACCGGCTTGAAACGGTTACCGGGCTGATCAATCCTTTGCTGACGGTATTCGTCGGCCTCGCCGTCGCCGGAATGATGGTCGCCTCGTTCCTGCCCGTTTTTCAGATCGGATCAGTGGTTTCCTGACAACTTGCGAGAATATGGGAAATTGAGAAAGCGGGTTCATCGTTCCGCCCGGCAAAATTCCGCATAATTGGTCGACCGTTAATAAGCCGGGTTGAGTGCTGATTGAGGCATTATTACGACCCATATGGCGGCGATGATTTTGTACAAAAGTTCCCTCAGCCACTTGAG
>Ga0156220_107_pt1 | contig 32367 bp, 42 predicted proteins | sample RifCSPlowO2_12_FD_107868 | JGI IMG/M metagenome (GOLD analysis project Ga0156220, IMG submission 107868) | Rhodospirillales bacterium RIFCSPLOWO2_12_FULL_58_28 | reverse complement strand
TTGGTCGGATAATGCTCTAAGGCCGGTTTCGCTGGTTTCGTTGCTTGCCACGTTGGTGCTGCTGTTCGGCTTCCAAGGCAATCAGATCATCTCCCAGCCGCTGATTATCATACTGCTGTCCGTGCCGATCATCGTCCAGGTCTATTTGAATTCCGGCCTGGCCTATCTTTTGAATCGCAAGCTGGGCGTGGCGCATTGCGTAGCCGGCCCCTCCGCCTTGATCGGCGCGTCCAATTTCTTCGAACTGGCGGTGGCGGCGGCGATTACCCTGTTCGGCTTAGAGTCGGGCGCGGCATTAGCGACCGTCGTTGGGGTGCTGATCGAGGTTCCGGTGATGATCTCGGTAGTCGGCATGGTCAATCGCTCTAAAGACTGGTACGAGGAAGGGATATGATCCAAGCGACCCGAAACAGACGGTGCGGGTGCTGACGGTTATGCTGGCGGAGGAGTATTAGGTCATGATATTTACTCCATTCTCGATGTGGAGGAGGTGTGAGAAGATCATGCTCGTTGCCCCCCCCTCATCCGTGATTTTGCATAAAAAATCTTGCGAAACCAATGGTGGCGGTTAACACTGCCCGGATGATAGGAGTTGACTTATTTTCAGGGGCAGGGGGGATGTCGATTGGCGCGACTATGGCGGGCGTTGACGTACGTTTTGCTGTGGAGGCTGATCCGCATGCGGCGGCAACCTACCGCTTTAACCATCCTGACGTCATCGTTTTCCAAGACGATATCCGCCGCTTAAAGGATTTTTCACATCTTCGGTTTGATGACGAGGTCGTTGTATTTGGGGGGCCGCCGTGCCAAGGTTTTTCTACCTCTAACCAGCGAACACGATCAGCATCCAACCCAAACAACTGGTTATTTAGGGAATTTTTGCGTGTCGTTTCTGAAATTGGCCCTGACTGGGTCGTCTTCGAAAATGTCCGTGGCATCCTCGAAACCGAACACGCCTTTTTCGTTAATTTGATCAAGAAGTGTTTAGAGAATCTTGGCTATACGCTTTCGTATACTGTTTTGAACGCAGTCGATTTTGGCGTTCCGCAACGCCGGTTAAGGTTATTTGTTATAGGGTCGCGGCAAGGTGTACAGGTCCCTTTTCCTGCCCCGACATGCAAGAAGCCTGTTTCGGTTATGGAGGCCATAGGAGACCTTCCTGATCTTGAAAATGGGGCAGCAGTCGATCTTATGGATTACAAGAGCGAACCCGTGTCTGATTACGCCTACCGGATGAGGGGCAATAAAAAAATCGCCACTAACCATCTCGTTACACATAATGCCAGTTATGTTGTTAAACGATATTCCCATATTCCACCGGGAGGCAATTGGGAGGATATCCCAAGTCGGCTAATGAAAAATTATGCAGATAAGTCGAGGTGCCATACCGGTATTTATCGTCGGCTCAAATTGAAAGAGCCGTCCGTTGTGATCGGAAATTACCGCAAGAACATGCTGGTCCATCCTACGCAGGATAGAGGGCTTTCTGTTCGGGAGGCGGCAAGGCTTCAATCGTTTCCAGACTGGTTTCGTTTCATGGGGTCTATCGGTTTTCAACAACAGCAGGTGGGTAACGCTGTTCCTCCTATGCTTGCAGAGGCAGTGTTTCGGAGCGTTATTGATGTTTCACGCGGAGTGAAAACCCGTGTGGCAGCATAGTAGAGGCAATTGATGGAATTGGTGGAGGGAAGTCTGGAAGAAACTCTGCAGCACCTCGCAAAAGAGAAGCCCGATGATTTTCCTACAGGTCACACCAATCTAAATTATTTTAAACGATACACTGATTTACGCGATAAGCTTAATGCTGAATTTCACCCACACGTCCGAACTGGAGCGATGATCACTGATGGCGGTCTCCTTACCGACCATGGTCCAGATCATATTAAGACGGTTATCAATCGCTCGGGTCAGTTGCTTCATATCAAAGATGACAAGCAAGGGTACGATCTTACTGGTTACGAGATTTATCTTCTTCTTGTCGCTATCCATTTTCATGACGTTGCGAACATTCTTGGTCGCGACGATCACGAGAAACGCATTGGCGATGTGATGGCAAAATATTCATCGCACCTGGGCGATAGCGTCGAGCAAGAATATATTCAAAAAATCGCTGGCGCACATGGGGGCAATATTGATGGCGATAAAGACACGATTTCTCGTCTACCGTACGAAGAGCCCGTAAATTGTAAGCGTATCCGGCTTCAAATTCTTGCTTCAATTCTTCGTTTTGCAGATGAATTAGCCGATGATAGTTCTCGTGCGAGTACGACCATACAAGAATTTAATAACATCCCTGGAGGCAGCGAAGTCTTTCATAAGTATGCATCTTGTCTTAATTCTGTCATGGTGGACCCGTCCGCGAAATCTGTTGAACTGCATTTCTTTGTGAACGTTGCGGACCTGACCCGTACCTTTGGGAAGAAAACAAATGATGGTGTTGAGCAGGTATATTTGTTGGATGAAATTTATTCTCGCACGCTTAAAACGCACATTGAGCGAATATACTGTAGCCGTTTCATGGTCCCGTTCGTAGATATAAGAACGATTTATGTCCGAGTTAAAGGGCTTCGAGCGGGTGAGGAAATCGGTGAGAAAATGCCAACGATTGATTATCGGCTTGAAGAAACGGGATACCCTGAAGCGAAGAAAGGCGGGGTGCTCAACATGTGCGGGATTAGCCGAAATTGGAATGGTGGTCCGAAGAAATTAACAGGCGAGGTTTTGGCAAAAAAACTTATAAAAGATGCCAAAAATAAGGGGAACGGCGATGCATAACCCATTCGACGTTCAAACGCCTGAAAATTTATCAACAGAAGATATGATTTCTCTTTTTGTGTCGGAAAATACGGACTACTACCAAATAGAAAAGGCTGGTCATACTTTCATTTCCGGTCCGCGCGGGGCTGGGAAAAGCATGATTTTTCGTTTCTTGGAACCGGACTGTCAGTGCCGACACACCGGGAAAAAACTGTCAAAACTTGAGTATTACGCTGCTTATATTCCTATCAAAGAAACAGACTTGAATCTGCCTGAATTAGCCCGCCTACAGGCTAAACATGCGACGATAGTTCTTAATGAACATGCTCTGGTGATACACGTCGCAACCAAGTTTTTTGTTTCGTTGGCTGAGCGAGCGCCGATTGAAGGCGCTAGCGAAAAAAAGAACATCCAGCAATATGAAAGTTTTTATTATGATAAATTATCGAAACTTTTATTCCGTAGCGGATGGAAGGATGAACTTCCGTCACTTAAATGCTGTAAAAACATTAAAGATCAATTGAAAATTACGCTGTCTCTATTTGATGATGTATTTGGACAATTGAATCATTATATGAGGAAATTGTCTTTCTGTTCAGAGGTTCTTCCATATGAAGGAACTTTATTTGGATACACAGATTTTCTTGTGCCACTAATTAAGGCGCTAAAAGAGTCCCCCTTTATGCCAGAGGGCCCAATTTTTTTACTTATTGATGATGCAGATAACCTGAATAAATCTCAGGCGATGGTGCTCAATTCGTGGGTAGCCCGAAGGACAACAGGCTTTTTATGCCTGAAAGTGTCTGCTCAGGAAGGAGAGTATAAGACTTATGCATCAGTAGGTGGGCAACGCATTGACGCGCCTCACGATTATTCAGAGTTCAATATCTCTGATAAGTACACAAGTCGATTTGATAATTTTAAAGTCCGAGTTCGAGATATTATTGCAAAACGCTTGACTCATCACGGGGTTGAAAAAACGCCGGAAGACTTTTTCCCTGTGAATAAAAAACAAGAAGAAGAGATAAAGGCTATAGGTGAAGAAATTGCGAAAGTATGGTCTGAAAGGGGGCGAGGTTATAGACCTAGGGACGATGTATTAAGGTATGCTAGGCCTGAGTATATGAAAAGACTAGCGGGGACGAGTAAAAGTGGTTCGACGTATAGCTATGCTGGATTTGAACAACTTGTTCACTTATCCTCTGGCATTGTTCGGCATTTCTTAGAATCAGCATCTATGATGTATGCTGAAACAGTATCAAAATCGGGTGGTGAGCCTCTTTCAAGCATTCCTCATGGTATTCAAAATCAGATAGCTAACGATTATTCAAATGCATTCCTTTTTTCTGAATTTAGCAAAGTAGAGAAAGATGAAGGTGATCCAAGTCTAACGTTGGATAAACCGGCAAAACTGAAAAACTTGATTAATGCGCTAGGTGGGATGTTTAGACAAATTCTAATGTCGGAATGCTCTGAACAGAGGGTATTTAGTATCGCATTCTCGAATGGACCTGATATGGAGGTTCAAGAGGTGTTGAGCCTCGGTGTAAAGTACGGCTATTTCCATCGTTCCACCATAGGCAATAAAGAAGGCACAGGCAGAGTGCCGTTATACATTTTAACTCGTCGCCTTGCCCCGACGTTCAAGCTCGATCCAAATGGGTTTGCGGGATACAAATTCGTTCAAAATGAAGCAATAAAACAGGCAATGTATAGCCCGAAGAAACTGACAAATATGGTGCAGAAGCAAGGCTTCGAAACAGTAATGTCTACAGGCGGCCAAGGGAGCCTTTTTGAAAATGACTAGCGCAAAAGGGCTTCCCCCTCTTCCTCTGGCAGAACTTCAGAAAACGATGAGTCTTGATTTAGACCTATTTATTTGTTCCGCGAGTTTTGAAAGCCGTAGCTTATCCGCCCCAAAATCGTTAATGCCAGAAAAAGTCAAAAAAGTTTTCATGATGCGAAATGAGAACGTACAAGGCAAGGGGGTGGAGTACGGAGAACAAATCCTTGCGCACTTTAGAAAGCGTGCTGAGATGGTTCTTGTCTCAAAAACGTCTCCAATCAAAACTGCCGATGGGCTTCTAGCTGCCATTTCTTCGATGGAATTAGGAGATAACGCCAGTTGCCTCGTTGATATCACAACGATGACACACGAGGCGCTTCTTATTCTATTTAGAATACTAAATAAACAATTACCAAAATCTGTGGACTTAAAATTCGTCTACTCAGCTGCGAAAGAGTACGATCCCGGCAAGGCGGATGAGAACAAATGGTTGAGTCAGGGATTGGGCGAAGTAAGGTCTGTTTTGGGTTATCCAGGCGAAATGCGACCATCTAGAAAGAGCCATTTGATAGTGTTGGTAGGTTTCGAGGAAGAACGCGCTAGAAAGTTAATAGAGACCTACGAACCTGCAGCGTTATCTCTTGGCATAGGAGAGCTTCCCCCCGTTAATGAAAGCCATTTACGCGTGAATCGATCACATTTTAAAAGATTGCTGTCGTCTAACCCTAACTCTATAGAATTCCATTTTTCGCCCACCGACCCTCTCGCCGTGAGGGATATTGTTCTCGAAAAGGTCAAACTGTTTGAGGGGTTTAATGTGGTCATTGCACCAATGAACAATAAAATTTCAACATTGGGGGTAGCCTTGGCAGCGATTGAAAATCCTGAGGTTCAAATTTGCTATGGTCGAGCTATGGCGTACAACGTTGACAACTATTCAACGCCAGCGGACTACTGCTATGTATTCTCACTGCCTAGCGTGATATGATCTGTCTGGTTTAGGTTACCCCCCCTTTCCATATGAATGTTTTTCCCAAGCAATACCGTTGCCGGACGTACCATTTCGTGGCGGCGTTCAGACGCCAATTGAAACTCAATGGTATTCAAAAAAACCGGGGGCGCAATGCTGCACGATTTGGAAATCTGCCGAAAATGATAATCGGCGGATAAAGGGTAACCGTTAAATCACCCCCGTTGCCACCGGACATCGTGGGGAGTAGTTTCGCGGCCATGAGTAATATCGAAAAACCGGCGCCGTACGCCTGCTCGCCGGAGCATAGCCGTGGGCGTCTTTACCGGGAGCCGGAAAGCGCGACGCGGAGCTGTTTCCAGCGGGACCGTGATCGCATTATCCATTCGGCGGCCTTTCGCCGCCTGGAATACAAGACCCAGGTCTTCGTCAACCACGAAGGCGATTTCTTTCGCACCCGCCTCACCCACAGCCTTGAAGTATCGCAGATCGCCCGTTCGGTATGCCGCAGCCTGTGGCTGAACGAAGACCTGGCGGAGGCCCTCGCCCTTGCCCATGATCTGGGCCATCCGCCCTTCGGCCATGCCGGCGAGAACGCCCTCAAGGAAAAAATGGAGCCTTACGGCGGCTTCGACCATAACGCCCAATCGTTGCGGGTCATCTCCTGTCTGGAGCAGAGCTATCCCGAGTTTGACGGCCTCAACCTGACCTGGGAAGTCCTGGAAGGAGTGGTCAAGCACAACGGCCCTCTGCTGACCATGCCGCGAGCCGTCGCCGAGTACACAAGGGTCCATGACCTGGAGGTCGACACCTTCGCCGGCGCCGAGGCCCAGGTGGCGGCGCTTGCCGATGACATCGCCTACAACAATCACGATATCGATGACGGCCTGCGCGCCGGTCTGTTCACCGTCGGCAGTCTGAACGACGTGCCGCTGGTCGGGCCTATTTTCGCTGAAACCAGAAAAGACTACCCGGACCTGGACGAATCGCGGCTGATCCACGAAGCGGTGCGCCGCATGATCGGGGCCATGGTCGGCGACCTGCATAAGGAAACGGCGCGCCGCATTACCGAGGCCGCTCCCAAATCCGCCGATGACATCCGCCGCCTGAAGACGCCGGTGGCCGGCTTCTCCGACAAAATGCGCGACAACGACAAGGCTCTCAGGAAGTTCCTGTTTGACAATATGTACCGTCATTACCGGCTTAATCGCATGACCAGCAAGGCGCGCCGAGTGGTCAAGGACCTGTTCGGGTTGTTGATTGCGGAGCCGGAATGTCTGCCCGATGAATGGCGCGAGCAGGCCGGAAAGCCGGAAAGCGAAAAAACGGCCAGGGTAATCGCCGACTATATCGCCGGCATGACCGACCGCCACGCCGAGGACGAGCATCGACTGCTGTTCGATGTTCAGGCAAGAATTTCATGAACCTGTTCAGGCATTATCAGAATACGATCATCGGCATTATCGCTGACCTGGCCGCCGCCGGCAGCCTTCCCCAAGGACTGGACGCAAGACGGGTGTCCGTGGAACCGCCGCGTGACGCCTCCCATGGCGACATCGCCACCAATGCCGCCATGGCGTTGGCCAAGCCGGCGGGCGTCAAGCCGAGAGACTTGGCGGAAATGCTGAAAAAGCGCCTCGATTCGCTGGACTCCGTCGTCTCCTCGGAAATCGCCGGTCCCGGCTTCATCAACATGCGGTTGGCTGATCGTTTCTGGCGTGATCGATTGATTGAAATTCTGAAAGCCGGGCCGGCCTACGGCGATTCCGCCATCGGCGCCGGCGAGACGGTGAATGTCGAATATGTGTCGGCCAACCCGACCGGCCCCATGCATGTCGGCCACGGACGCGGCGCCGTAGTCGGCGACGCCCTGGCCTCGCTGCTGGAAAAAGCCGGCTTTAACGTTACCCGCGAATACTACATCAATGACGCCGGCGCCCAGGTGGACACCCTGGCCCGTTCCCTCCATCTGCGCTACCGTCAGGCGTTGGGCGAGGATATCGGCAAGATGCCGGAAGGCCTCTATCCCGGCGACTATCTGATCCCGGTCGGCAGAGAGTTAGCCGAGCGCGACGGGCGAAAATGGATCGACAAGCCGGAAAGCCTTTGGCTGGAGACCCTGCGAACCCACGCGGTCGAAGCGATGATGAACCTGATCCGCTCCGATCTGGCGGCGTTGGGCGTAAAATTCGATAAATTCACCTCGGAAAATCATCTTGTGAACCAGGGCGAGGTACAGGCCGCTTATCAAATTCTTCATGACAAGGGCCTGATTTACCAAGGCGTTCTTGATCCTCCCAAGGGTAAAACGCCGGATGACTGGGAAGCCAGGCCGCAAACCCTGTTCAAGGCCTCTGAATTCGGCGATGACGTGGACCGGCCGCTGCAAAAGGCGGACGGCTCGTGGACCTACTTCGCCACCGACGCCGCCTATCACCTGGATAAGTTTCGCCGTGGCTTCAAGACCATGATCGATGTCTGGGGCGCCGATCACGGCGGCTACGTCAAACGGGTAAGCGCCGCCGTCAAGGCGCTTACCGGGGGCGAAGGCGCGGTGGACGTCAAGCTGTGCCAGATGATCAATCTGGTGGAGAACGGAGTTCCGGTGAAAATGTCGAAAAGGGCCGGCGCCTTTGTCACCCTGCGCGGCCTGATCGACGAAGTGGGCAAAGACGTGGTGCGCTTCATCATGCTGACCCGCAAGAACGATGCTCACCTTGATTTCGATCTGGTCAAGGTAACGGAACAATCCCGCGACAATCCTGTCTTTTATGTTCAGTACGCCCATGCCCGCGTATATTCGGTGTTGCGTCATGCCGCTTCAACTTTCAGCGGCGAGGAATTGGAGGCGACGGCATTGGCCGAGGCTCAATTACAACGCTTGACCGATGCGGACGAGCTTGCTTTGATCAAGGTCATGGCGGCTTGGCCGCAGCTTGTGGAAAGCGCCGCAGAGGCTCACGAGCCTCATCGTGTCGCATTCTATCTCAATGATCTGGCTTCGAGCTTCCATGGGCTGTGGAATAAGGGAAATGACGACGCCGGACTGCGATTCATCGTCAAGGACGACCATGAGCTTACCAGGGCAAGACTCGCCCTCATCAAGGGCGCGGCCATCGTCATCGCCTCGGGACTGAAGGTAATCGGAGTCACGCCGCTTGAGGAGTTGCGCTGATGATTGATCTCGAAAAACCGGAAGAGCCGCTGATCATCCCGAACGTCTCGGAGGCGCTGGCTTTCGAGCCGGTAACGGCTGTTGTCAACTCCAGCAAACGATGGGGGCGGCTGTTGCCTGTTCTGATTGTGCTGACCCTCGGCGCCGGCGCCGGCATGTACTTCCTTCTCGGCAAATACCAGAGCGGTTTCGGTATCGCCGAAGGCGACATTCCGACAATCAAGGCGGAGGAAGGGCCGGTTAAGGTGCGCCCCGTCAACCCCGGCGGCATGGATGTGCCCAATCGCGACAAGCTGGTTTACGGACGCATGGAAGGCGGTGAAGAAAATCCGCAAGTCGAGCGGTTGCTGGCGCCTGCGGAAACCCCTCTGCCGCCTCCCTTGCCGGCACCCGTTGAGCCGGAGATTCCGAAAATAGTTGAAAAAACTCCGGAAAAGATTGTTGGCAAGAAAGAACCGGAACCGCTGATTCCCACGCCCGCCGTCCCCACCCCGGCGCAGGTGGAAGCCGTCAAGCCGCCGTTGCCCGCGCCTTCCCCGCCGCAGTCGGCAGGGAAAGACAAGGGGAAAGCCGCCGTGGCCGAGACGTCTGCAACAGGCAAGGACACCAATTCATTCAGGGTCCAGTTAGGCGCCGTTCGCACGCCCGAACATGCGCGCCTTGAATGGGAGCGGTTATCCCACAAGCATCCCGAACTGCTCGGCGGATTGGAGCTTTTTGTCACCAAGGTCGATCTTGGTCCGGGAAAGGGTATTTTTTATCGTCTGCGCGCCGGTCCCGTCGCCGGCGAGGCCGTCGCCGGCAAGTTATGCGCCGATCTGACCCCCCACAAGGTCAACTGCCTGATCATCCGTCCCGGAGAATAGAATGCTGTCTGTAATCTACGGCTGTTCCGGCCGAGAACTTAATGAGGCGGAGCGGAGCTTTTTTCGTCAGGCCGACCCGCTGGGCTTCATTCTTTTCGAGCGCAACTGCGCCGACCCCGATCAGGTGCGCCGCCTTGCCGCCGACTTGCGCGGCTGTATCGGGCGCAACGACGCCCCCATCCTTATCGACCAGGAAGGAGGACGGGTGGCGCGTCTGAAGCCGCCCCACTGGCGGGCAAGGCCCGCCGCCCGCCGCTTCGCCGAGATGGCCCATGATGACATGGAACAAGCTGTTGAAGCGACCCGCCTGAACGCCCGGCTGATTGCCGCTGAACTGCATGATCTCGGCATAACGGTGAATTGCGCGCCGGTCCTGGATGTCCCCCAGCCCGATGCCGATCCGATCATCGGCGACCGCGCCTACGGCGATACGCCGCAGATGGTTGCCGTTCTAGGCCGGGCGGTCTGCGAGGGGCTTCTCGCCGGCGGCGTGTTGCCGGTAATCAAGCATATCCCCGGACACGGACGGGCCACTGTTGACAGCCACAAGGCCTTGCCGGTGGTCGAGCCGATGCCGATGGACCTTAGAACTATCGACTTCGCGCCGTTCAAGGCCTTGAGCAACATGCCGTGGGCGATGACCGCCCATGTGATCTACCGCGCCGTTGACGCAATTATGCCGGCGACCACATCATCTTCAGTGATCGGAGGGGTCATTCGCGGCTCGATCGGCTTTGAGGGCTTCCTGATTTCAGATGACTTGTCGATGAAGGCGCTGTACGGAAACATGAGAACCCGCACAGAGATGGCGCTTAAGGCCGGCTGCGACGCGGTCCTTCATTGCAACGGCGACATGGCCGAGATGGAGACAATCGCCGCCGCCGCTTCGCCGTTGAGCTTTAACGCGATAATGCATCTGGAATATGCCGAGACGATGAGGCGCCAACCCGAACCGCTGGATGTCGCCGATGCGGAATCCCGCCTGGAAAAACTTTTGCAACGATGAGGGACGCGGAGTGAACTGGAATGACATTCTGCTCACCGCCTCGATTTGGGTTATTCCGATCCTGATCGCCGTAACTCTGCACGAAGCGGCCCACGGTTGGGCGGCATGGCGGCTGGGAGACGACACCGCCTATATGGCGGGGCGGGTGACGTTCAATCCGCTGAGGCACATTGATCTTTTCGGAACGCTGCTGCTGCCGATGCTGCTGCTGTTCCTTTCCGGCGGACGAATGATGTTCGGCTTCGCCAAGCCGGTGCCGGTAAACTTCGGGAAACTCGGGCATCCGCGCCGCGACATGATGCTGGTGGCGGTTGCCGGGCCGGCGACCAACCTTTTACTGGCGGTGATTTCGGCGGCGCTGTTTCACATCCTGCCTTATCTGTCCGGTGACATTAAAGTCTGGACCGCCTATAACCTGAATAATCTGATGTGGATCAACATGCTGCTTTGCGTCTTTAATATGCTGCCCATGCCTCCCCTGGACGGCGGACGGATCGCCGTCGGGCTGTTGCCGCCGGCGCTGGGCATGAGGTTGGCGCGGCTGGAAAGGGCGGGCATCGGCATTATCCTCGGAGCGGTATTTCTTTTGCCGTGGATCGGCGGCAAACTCGGCGTTGACCTGAATGTATTTTGGTGGGTAATCGGCGCTCCGGCCGAGTACCTGAGCAACGCCGTTTTATCCCTGGTCAATGTCAGGTGACGCCATGATGGAAAAGACAGACGATTTCGAGGATGAACGACCCTCCGCCGGCGCCGGGACGCTATCGCCGTTTGTCATCGACATTGACGGCTTTGAAGGCCCTATCGACGTCCTGCTGGCTTTGTCCCGCACCCAGAAGGTGGACCTGACCCGGATCTCCATTCTGCAACTGGCCGACCAATATCTGGCCTTTGTCGCCGAGGCGCGCAGCGTCAACCTTGAACTTGCCGCCGATTATCTGGTGATGGCGGCATGGCTCGCTTATCTGAAGTCGCGCCTGCTGTTGCCCGCCATGGGCGGCGAGGAAGAACCGAGTGGCGAGGAAATGGCCGCCGCCCTGACCTTTCAGCTTCTCCGCCTGGAGTCAATGCAGGAGGCCGGCGACCGCCTTATGTCGCGCAACCGCCTGGGTGTTGACTTTTTCGCCAGGGGAGAACCCGAGAAATTCAAGTTCACCGGAGAAACCGTCTATGAGATTACCCTTTATGACCTGCTTAAAGGCTACGGCGATATCAAGCGCCGCGCCGCCGGAGGAAAAACCCTGCATATTGAGCCGTGGACGCTTTACACCGTCGAGGACGCTCTGGCGCGGATGAGGAGTCTGCTCGGCGACATGCCGGATTGGACGATTCTGTCACAGTTTCTGCCCGCCGGCATGGGCGACGGGTTAAAAGCCCGTTCGGCTGTGGCCTCCACCCTGGTCGCCGGCCTGGAGATGGTCCGCGAAGGCAAGATGCGGCTGCGACAAGACGGCATTTTCGCTCCTATTTATGTCCGCGCCTGCGGTGGAGACAATTCGTAATGAGCGCTGTTAACGCCCAACATCTGCGTCTTTTGGAGGCGATCCTCTACGCTTCCGATGCTCCGCTCGCCGAACGGGTTCTGGCCGCCCGCCTGCCCGACGGCGCCGACCTGACGGCGTTGCTCGGCGAACTTAAGAATCATTACGCCGGTCGTGGCGTCAATTTGACGACGGCGGGCAAATGCTGGGCCTTCCGCACCGCCCCCGACCTTGCCTCGCAGCTCAACATCACCGGCGAGGTTTCCCGCAAATTGGGCCGCGTGACCGTTGAAACCATGGCTATCATTGCCTATCACCAGCCGATTACCCGCGCTGAAATCGAGGAAATTCGCGGCGTCGGCCTGAGCAAGGGAACCATCGACGTGCTGCTTGAAGCGGGATGGATCAAGCCCCGAGGAAGGCGCAACACGCCGGGCCGTCCCATGACCTGGGGCACCACCGACGCTTTCCTTGATCACTTCGGTCTGGAAAGCGTCAAAGACCTGCCGGGCCTGGGCGACCTCAAGGCGGCCGGGCTTCTCGATAAAAGACCGGCAATCGAGGCTTTTCACGCCCATGACGAGGAAGACTCCAAAGACGACGACGGCCATGAAACTAACGACGATCACGGCGCCGAAACACCCGACCCCCTGGACCCCGATGACGGAATTTAGGGCGGGTCAGGATTGATTGGAATCGCCTTCGTTACGAATTGCCGCCATTGCGCAACAGGGTCATTCGGTTCTCCCCGCCGGAGCTTCATTGCCCATCCATCATCGTCATGCCCGTGCTTGTCACGGCCATGACGATAAAAACAGGATCAATCTCTTTCGAGCGATTACGCTGATGGACACGGATAGCAATTATGGGGAGACAAAAGCCGCGTTGACAGCCGGCGTTACAGTGTCCTAGCTATGGTTATGACGTGCAATCTTTCCATAGTCATGGCCCAGATCAACCCGACCGTCGGCGACATCGACGGCAATATCCGGCTGGTGCGCGCGGCGCGCGCTCACGCCGCCTCCCTCGGCGCCGACCTTGTGGTTACGCCGGAGCTGGCGGCATCCGGGTACCCGCCCGAAGACCTTGTTCTCAAGCCTTCCTTTCAGGACAAGATCGAAATATCCGTGAAAAAACTGGCGGCGGAGACCGCCGACGGCGGCCCGGCGGTTCTTGTCGGGGCGCCGTGGCGGCGAGGCTCCGTGCTGTACAACGCGGCGTTGCTTCTGGACGGCGGCGTCATGGCCGCCGAAACCCATAAACACGAGCTTCCCAACTATGGGGTCTTTGATGAAAAGCGCATATTCACCTCCGGTTGCCTGCCCGCGCCGATGGCGTTCAGGGGCGCTCGCCTCGGCGTCATGGTCTGCGAGGACATGTGGAAACCGACCGTCACCCGTCGTCTGAAGGAAAAAGGAGCCGACATCCTGGTGGTCCTCAACGGCTCCCCCTTTGAGGACGGCAAAACCGACGTCCGCCTCGCCCTCGCCCGGCAGCGGGTGGCTGAGAGCGGCATGGCGTTGGTCTATATCAACATGATAGGCGGGCAGGACGAGTTGGTGTTTGACGGCGGCTCCTTCGCGCTGGCGAATGACGGCGCCATCAGCGCCCGCGCCCCGTGGTGGAAATCGTGTCTGCTTGACGCCCGCGCCGGAACCATCGCTGCGCCTGCCGAACGATTGGAGTCCATCTGGCGGGCGATGACGATGGGGCTTGGCGATTACGTCGCCAAGAACGGTTTTCCCGGCGTTGTTATCGGGCTTTCCGGCGGCGTGGACAGCGCCCTTTGCGCCGCCGTCGCTGTCGATGCCGTCGGCGCCGACAGGGTGCATCTGGTAATGATGCCCTCGCCCTATACCTCGACCGAAAGCGTGGAGGACGCCGCCCGAACGGCGGAAATGCTCGGCGTCCGTTTGATGACCGTGTCTATCGAGCCGGCGATGAAGGCCTTCGCGGCGATGCTCGGCGACCAATTCGCCGGTCTTGACGCCGACGCCGCCGAGGAAAACATCCAGGCCCGTTCCCGCGCCATGGTGTTGATGGCCCTGTCCAACAAGTTCGGCCACATGGTTCTGACCACCGGCAATAAATCGGAAATGTCGGTAGGGTACGCGACTTTGTACGGCGACATGTGCGGCGGCTATTCGGTGCTTAAAGACGTTTACAAGACCGACGTTTTCAGGCTGGCCCGTTGGCGCAACCAAAATCCGGGGCCGGCGATGCCCGAGCGCGTCATTACCAAGCCGCCGTCAGCCGAACTGAGACCCGACCAGACCGATCAGGATACCCTGCCTCCCTATGAGGAGCTGGACGCCATTCTTCAATTTTTGATCGAAGAAGAGCACTCCGCCGCCGAAGCCGCCGCCGAGGGCTTTGATGAAAAAACAGTGCGTCGGGTCTGGCGCATGCTGGATAAAGCCGAGTATAAACGTCGTCAGGCCCCGCCGGGGGTCAAGATCACGCGCCGCTCATTCGGCCGCGACCGTCGTTATCCGATTACCAATCGCTTCACGGATCATGTATGATACTAATAGTTCACACGGAAGTAACCTGGAGACCTTTATGAAAAACATCCGATTCGCCACCTTAGCCCTCGCCATAATCACCATGGCCGGTCTAACCGTAGCGGCGCAAGCCGCCGATCCCGTCACCCGCACCATAACCGTAACCGGCGTGGGAGAAATTGCCTCAAAGCCCGATATGGCGGAAGTACAGATTTCCGTGATCTCGGACGCCAATAACGCCGGCGACGCCATGGCCCAATCCTCCGAGAAGGCGAAGAATCTGGTCAAGACCGCCATCGGCAACGGCGTCGCGGAAGCCGACATTCAAACCGGCACCGTCTCGCTGGCCCCGCTCTATAAGGTCAATAAAAACGAGAAAGGGGAGGACATTACCCCGCCCGTGATCGTCGGTCATCGCGCCGCCCTTTCCACCCGCATCATGGTGCGCAACCCCGGCACCGTCGGCACGCTGCTGGATAATCTGGTCAAGGCCGGAGCCAATCGTTTAAGCGGCATCCGTTTCAAGGTTTCGGAACGTGAAAAGCTGCTTAACGATGCGCGTCGCCTCGCCATCGCCAACGCCAAGTCCGTCGCCACCCTGATGGCCTGGGAGGCCGGAGCCGTAGTCGGCAAGGTGCTGAGGATAGAGGACGCCGGAAGCACGGTTCCTCAAGGACGCATGATGGACATGGAATCCGAGAGCATCGGCATGCCGGTAATGCCCGGCGAGATCGAAGTCGCCGTCCGCGTCAACGTCATGTTCACCCTTAACGACGTGCAGTGACGCTCTATCTCTACAACACGCTGAGCCGTGAGAAAGAGCCGTTCAAGCCGCTAAACCCCGGGGCCGTAGGCATGTATGTGTGCGGCCCCACCGTTTATGACTACGCTCACATCGGCAATGCCCGCCCGGTAGTGGTGTTTGACGTTCTGTACAGGCTGTTGAAGGAGTTCTTCAGCCGGGTTACCTATGTGCGCAACATCACCGACGTTGACGACAAGATCAACGCGGCGTCACTGGCGAGCGGCGAAAGCATCCGCTCCATCACCGAGCGCACGGCCAGGGCTTTCCACGAAGACATGGCGGCGCTGGGCGCTCTTGACCCGGATGTGGAACCCCGCGCCACCGAGCATATCGCCGAGATGATCTCCCTCACCACGGAGCTTCTCAAGGCCGGCAACGCCTATCAGGCCGAGGGCCACGTTATGTTCAACGTGCCGTCGTGGGACGGCTACGGCGGTCTGTCGCGCAACAACCGCGACGACATACTCGCCGGCGCCCGCGTCGAGGTGGCCCCCTACAAAAAAGACCCCGCCGACTTCGTTTTGTGGAAGCCGTCCGCAAACGATCTGCCCGGCTGGGAAACGCCGTGGGGCCGTTGCCGTCCCGGCTGGCACCTGGAATGCTCGGCGATGAGTTGCAAGTACCTGGGTGAAACCTTCGACATTCACGGCGGCGGCCAGGACCTGATCTTTCCCCATCACGAGAACGAGATAGCCCAAAGCGCCTGCGCGCACGGCAAGCCTTTCGTCCGCTACTGGGTGCATAACGGCTACCTGATGGCTGAGGGCGAGAAGATGTCCAAGAGTCTGGGCAACTTTTATACCGTCCACGATTTGCTGAAGGAATTCCCCGGCGAAGCCATCCGCCTGGTTCTGCTCCAGACTCACTACCGCCGGCCGCTGGATTTCACCAAGGCCGGAATCGCCGAGGCGAAGCATATTCTGGATAAGTTCTACGGGGTGTTGCGCAATGCCGCCGGCATAAAAACGGAACCGGCCTCAACTCCCGCCGAGGTGATCCTGGCCCTGGCCGATGACCTCAATACGCCGCTGGCCCTCACCCATATGCACGAGATGGCGGGCATCCTCAACAAGGTCGATAACGATGATTCCAGGGCCTTCGTTAAAGGACGGCTGCTGGCGGCGGGCAAGGCGATGGGTCTTTTGCAGCAGAACCCGGAAGACTGGTTCAAACGGCAACCCGAGGGCGTCGCGTCTATAGACGCCGCCGCCGTTGAAGCCCTGATTGCCCAACGCGCCGAGGCCCGCAGGAACAAGGATTTTCCCGCATCCGACCGCATTCGCGATCAACTCGCGGCGCAGGGAATCGTCCTGGAGGACGGCGCCGGCGGCACCATCTGGCGGCGGGAATAACCGCCGGTAACTTCTAACGATTGACGATCATGTTAAGGGTTTTGCCGTCGCGTTTTATGGAAATGCGCCAGTGATTGGTCGGCGCCGGCAGCACCTTCTTCAGGTGCTCCACCGACTTGATGGTTTCGTCGTTGATGACGCTTATCATATCTCCGGTGCGAAAGCGCAGGCGGTTGGCGGCGCCGCCCTGGGTCAACCGCAGGATGATAACGCCGGGTTCAAATGATTCCATGCCCAGTTCATCAGCCAACGCAGGAGACATGTTGGCCACCGTCGTTCCTGAAAGCGGATGCTGGCCGGTGAGATCGCTGATGTCGCGCAAAGGCGCTTCCGGCGGCGCCACCAGATCAATTTTGACCGGCGCCTTTTTACCCCGCCTCCACATAGTCAGATTCGCCGAGCCGCCCACCGCCAGGGTAGCGATGCGATAATTCATGGCCTGAGGGTCGCTGATCTCGTGTCCTTGAACCTCAAGCACAACTTCGCCCACCCTGATCCCGGCAAGATCGGCGGGGCCGCCCGGAAAAACCTTGCTGATGAGCACGCCGAAGGGGCGGGGCAAATTCAATGAAGCGGAAATGTCGGCGCTGACCCCCTGTCCCCAGGCGCCGAGCCACGGTCGCACCAGACGCCCCTCCAAAAGGACGCCGGTTATCACCGTGTTCACCATATTGGAAGGGACGGCGAACCCGATGCCGAGCGAACCGCCGCTCTTGGAGAAAATGGCGGTGTTGATCCCCACCAGCCTGCCGTCCATGCCGACCAAGGCGCCGCCTGAGTTGCCGGGGTTGATGGCGGCGTCCGTCTGAATAAAGAAGTTAAGGTCGGAAATGCCGACCTGGGTGCGGGCCAATGCCGAGATAATGCCGCTGGTCACCGTCTGACCGACGCCGAAAGGATTGCCGATGGCGAGAACCATATCCCCGACCTCAACTTCATCGGAGTCAAGCATCTCCAGGTGAGAAAACTTCTCGCCGTTGGCTTCTATCCGCAGGACGGCCAAATCGGTATGCTCGTCCGTACCGACAATCACCGCATCGAACTCACGCCTGTCGGACAACACCACGGTAATCTGATTGGCCCCCTCGATAACGTGGCGGTTGGTGACGATCAGTCCTTCGGGACGAACGATAACGCCGGAACCAAGTGAATTCTGAACGCGCTCCCTGGGGGACTCAGGCCCTAAACCGAAGCCTTCGCCGAAAAAGCGCTGAAAGAACGGGTCGTTAAACAACATCGGCGACTGGCGCGACATCACCACCTTGCGGCTGTAGATATTTACTACCGCCGGCGCCGATTTTTTAACCAGAGACGCAAAGGAAAATTGGGCTTGATCCTTGGAAGTCGGAACCTGCTTATCGACCGCCGCAGCGTTTGCCGACGGCGACAGGGAAAGCCACGTCACGGCGAACGCGGTAAATAAAACTCTTATACCACCGGCCTTCCCGCACTTTCCCCTCCTTACCAAGGAGGGGTCAGGGGAGGTTGCCGCAACGACCCCCTCTAACTCCCCCTTAAACAAGGGGGAGGATTTTTCAGAGTCATTTTTTATGGCCGCTGGTATTAAAATGGCCGCTCCACCCATAGCTTTATCTAAGCCGCTCAAGTTTGCTGAATGGCTATTCAGAGGCGGCGACGGCGGTCTCCCCGGCGGCGATGCGCTCCCGATCAGCGGCGCCTTTGGCCCCCAAGTCCCTGTCCACCAATTCGATGATGGCCATAGGGGCGCAGTCGCCATGACGGTTTCCGGCCTTAAGCACCCTGGTATACCCGCCGTTGCGCTCCTTATAGCGCTCGGCCAACGCCCCGAACAGCTTGCCGACAAGCAGCTTGTCCTGAAGGTTAGACAGCGCCTGACGCTTGGCGTGCAGAGTGCCGCGTTTGCCGAGCGTGATCATCTTATCGGCAAACCGCCGCAATTCCCTGGCCTTGGGCAAAGTGGTTTCGATCTGCTCATGACTCAACAACGCCACCGCCATGTTGGAAAACATTGCCTTGCGGTGAGAGCTGGTGCGGTTCAGTTTGCGGCCGCTAAGGCGGTGGCGCATCGTATAATCTCCTAATTATCGCGCACGGGCATAATTATCCCGTACGACCGGTCATTCAACTTAAAAAGGGTCTTCCAGCTTCTTCGCCATATCCTCAATATTTTCAGGCGGCCAAGCGGGAATATCCATACCAAGGTGCAACGCCATATGAGTAAGCACCTCCTTGATCTCGTTCAAGGACTTACGTCCGAAGTTCGGCGTGCGCAGCATATCGGCCTCGGTTTTCCGGACAAGATCGCCGATATAGACGATATTGTCGTTCTTGAGGCAGTTGGCGGAGCGCACCGACAACTCCAACTCATCCACCTTGCGCAGCAGGTTTCTGTTGAAGGGAAGGTCTATCCTCTCCTCCATGTCCGCCGCCGCCTTCGGCTCGTCAAAATTAATAAATAACTGCAACTGATCCTGAAGAATCCTGGCCGCCAACGCAACGGCGTCCTCAGGCGTCACGGCGCCGTTAGTCGTCACATCAAGAGACAGCTTGTCATGGTCGGTAACCTGACCGACGCGGGTATTTTCAACCTTATAGGTGACCTTGCGCACCGGCGAGAACACCGCGTCAACGGGGATCAGTCCGATCGGCGATTCCTCGGCGCGGGTTTGGGTCGCCGGCACATATCCCTTGCCGTGCTCCACCGTCAACTCCATAGAAAGCTTCGCCTGCTTGTCCATAGTGCAGATAACAAGATCGGGGTCCATAATTTCGATATCGGGTCCGGTCTCAATCATGCTTGCCTTGACCTCGCCCGATCCGGACGCCTTAAGCGTCATGCGCCTCGGTCCCTCGCAATTCATGCGCAACCCCATCGACTTGATGTTGAGCACGATATCGGTGACGTCTTCACGAACTCCGGGTATGGACGAGAACTCGTGCAGCACGCCGTCAACCTGGACGGAAGTCACCGCCCCCCCTTGCAGGGATGACAGCAATATCCGCCTCAGCGCGTTGCCCAGGGTCAGACCGAAGCCCCGTTCCAGGGGTTCAGCCACGATAACGGCCCTGCGCGCAGCATCAACGCCGGGGACTATATCGAGCTTGCCGGGTTTAATGAGAGCCTGCCAATTTTTCTGGATCACGGCGACTTTCCTCACTTCAAACAAAAATTACGGCCCCAAGAACGAAGCCTTACAAATTACTTCCCGATCCCAACAAGGATCGAAAAAACTAAAACGGCGATCCCGTCGCCCTGTTTTGCCTAAACGCGACGACGCTTGCGCGGGCGGCAACCGTTATGAGGAATTGCCGTTACATCGCGGATGGCCTTGATCGTAAAGCCGACGGTCTGCAATGCGCGCAAAGCCGATTCCCTTCCCGACCCCGGCCCTTTTACCTCGACATCCAAAGTTTTCATGCCGTGTTCCATCGCCTTGCGCCCCGCTTCCTCGCCGGCGACCTGGGCGGCGTAGGGCGTGGACTTCCGCGACCCCTTGAACCCCTGAGACCCGGACGACGCCCAGGCAATGGTATTGCCCTGGGCATCGGTGATGGTGATCATGGTGTTATTAAAAGATGCGTTAACGTGAGCAACGCCGGAAACAATATTCTTGCGTTCGCGCTTGCGCGGACGTTGCGTGGTCGGTTTCGCCATGATCTGTTTTCTCCGGATTCTTTACTTGGTGGTTTTTTTCTTGCCGGCGATAGCCTTGGCCGGTCCCTTGCGGGTGCGCGCATTGGTATGAGTGCGCTGCCCCCTTACGGGTAAATTGCGACGATGGCGAACGCCGCGATAGCATCCCAAATCCATGAGCCGCTTGACGTTCATCGCCAGCTCGCGCCGAAGCTCGCCCTCAACCTGATAGTCACGATCAATGACGTCGCGGATGCGGGTCAGCTCATCATCGGTGAGGTCCATCACCCTGCGCCCGACCGTAATGCCTACCTCTTTGCAGATTTCACGGGCCTTGGTCCGACCGATTCCAAAAATATAAGTAAGTGAAATTGCAACCCGTTTGTTGGTCGGAATGTTCACACCCGCGATTCGCGCCAAAGTCGTTTCTCCTTAACCTCAAGTTTTTAAACGATAAAAAGACCGGAAGGGGTCAAAAGAGCGGCGATTATAAGCTCTTGCGCCCTCAAGTCAACATGGTCTCTTTATCCCAGAATCTCCCAAATTTTATTCGACGCATCTTCAATAGAATTACCGCCGGCGACCGTTCTTACCAGTCCCTTCTTTGCATAGTGACTGATGATCGGTTTGGTTTGCTCATGATAGGCCTTAAGGCGGGCAATCACCGTCTTGACGTTATCATCAGCGCGGCGGATAAATTCGGATGATCCGCATTTGTCACAGACATTTTCCACCTTGGTCGGCAGAAACTTTTCATTATAACCGGCGCCGCACTTTGCGCAGGTGAAACGCTTGGTGATGCGCTCGACCAAGGCGTCATCATCGGCCTCGATAACGATCACATGATCAAGTCCGAGGTTTTTATCGGCGAGCATTTCGTCCAGGGCTTCCGCCTGTGGAATGGTGCGCGGGAACCCGTCAAGAATAAAACCGTTCCCGCAATCATCCTTGCCGATGCGCCTTGATATCATGTCGATGATCATTTCATCAGGGGCCAGACCGCCGCCGTTTATCACGTCCTTGATCTTTGCTCCGAGCGCGCTGCCTGAATTCACCTCGACGCGCAGCATATCGCCGGTGGAAAGTTGAACGACGCCGAACTTTTCCTCAATTCTTTTAGCCTGAGTTCCCTTGCCGGCGCCGGGAGGTCCCAACAATATGAGATTTGTCACTTGCGGTCTCTCAGCCTGGACTTCTTGATCAGTCCCTCATATTGGTGGGCCAAAAGATGAGACTGCACCTGAGTCACCGTGTCCATGGTCACCGTAACGACGATCAGCAGACTGGTGCCGCCGAAATAGAACGGAACCGAATATTGGGAAATCAGTATCTCCGGCAATAAACAGACTACAGCCAGATAAGCGGCGCCGATCACCGTCAGGCGCGTCAAAATCCTGTCCAGATGCTCGGCGGTATTCTTTCCGGGCCGGATTCCGGGCACAAAGCCGCCGTGCTTTTTCAGATTCTCGGCCGTCTCATGGGGATTAAACACCACCGCCGTATAGAAAAAGGCGAAAAACACAATAAGACCGAGATAGATTGTCAAATAACCCGCCTGTCCGCGCCCCAAAAAGGCGGAGACCGTCGTCAGCCATTCCGGCCCCTGTCCGGCGGAAAAACCGATCACGGTAATCGGCAACAGCAGAATCGAGCTGGCGAAAATAGGCGGGATCACGCCCGATGTATTGATCTTGAGCGGAAGATGCGAACTCTCGCCGCCGGTCACTTTATTTCCCTGCTGACGCTTGGGATACTGCACGATGATGCGCCGCTGGGCGCGCTCGATAAAGATAATGAAAAAGATTACCCCTACCGACATCGCCAACAGGAAAATAATGAATATCGTCGACAGCGCCCCGGTGCGTCCCAACTCAAGGGTGCCGGCGATGGCGTGCGGCAGATTGGCGACAATTCCGGCGAAGATGATCAACGAAATGCCGTTGCCGACGCCACGGGCCGTGATCTGCTCGCCGAGCCACATCAGGAACATGGTTCCGCCGACCAGCGTCACCACCGTGGTGAAACGGAAAAACAAGCCGGGATCAATAACCGCCGAACCGGAACTGGAGGTCATGCCCTCAAGGCCGGCGGAGATTCCGTAAGCTTGCAGGGCGGTAATTATCACCGTTCCATAACGGGTGTACTGATTGATTTTCTTGCGTCCGCTTTCGCCTTCCTTTTTCAGCGCTTCCAGTTGCGGAGACACCGAAGTCATCAACTGCATGATAATAGAGGCCGAGATGTAGGGCATGATGTTAAGGGCGAAAATAGTCATCCGGCTTAACGCGCCGCCGGTGAACATGTCGAACATGCCGAAGATGCCGCCGGCGTTTTGCTTGAAAATATCCTTAAGGACAACCGGATCGATGCCGGGAAGCGGGATATAAGTGCCGAGACGATAAACAATAAGCGCGCAAAGCGTAAACCAGATACGCTTTTTCAGCTCGGTGGCCTTATTAAAGGCGCCAAAGTTCATATTACCGGCAAGTTGTTCGGCGGCGGAAGCCATGGGCGTTTTCCTGCCTTAGTCTTTATTAACCTTGATCCACGGCTCTGGCTTTAGCCTTAGCGGCCTTGGCTTTTGCTTTGGCGGCGTCGCCGGCGGTGGCGGCGAGGATATTAACCTTTCCGCCCGCTTTCTCGACGGCGGCAATGGCGGCCTTTGAAGCGCCATTAACGTCAAAGGTCAATTTGGCCTTGAGTTCACCCTTGGCCAGCAACTTTATGCCGTCATGGGAACCCTTGATCAAGCCAGCGGCGCGCAGAGTCTCGGCATTGACGACGGCGGAAGCCTTAAGCTTGCCGGCGTCAACGGCGACCTGCAAGCGGCCCAGATTGATCTCGGCCAAATCCTTGTCGTAAAGATTATTGAATCCGCGCTTGGGCAGCCGCCTGAAAAGCGGCATCTGTCCACCCTCGAATCCCAGCAGAGAAACGCCGCTGCGCGCCTTTTGTCCCTTATCGCCGCGACCGGCGGTTTTGCCGGTGCCCGAGCCGATGCCGCGCCCGACGCGCTTACGATTCCTGACGGCGCCGGGGTTATCACGAAGATCGTTTAGTTTCATGCCTTAGGTATCCCTCGCCCCGAAATTACGCCTGTTTTTCAACCCGGACCAGGTGACTGACCTTTTTGATCATGCCGCGCACTGACGGCGTGTCTTCCAACTCGCGGGTTCTGTTCATCTTGTTAAGTCCAAGACCGATCAGGGTTGCCCGCTGATCATTCTCGCGACCGATGGGGCTTCCGATCTGAGTGACCTTAACGATCCCCTTTTTCTGAGCAGTCATCGCTACTACTCCTTCGACGCGGATATTGCGCCGGTGCGGCGCGCCACGATTTCGCCCACCTTCTTTCCACGCCGGGCCGCCACGATACGCGGCGACATGGAACAGCTCAAGGCGTCGAAAGTCGCTTTGACCATGTTATGAGGGTTAGTCGAACCGAGAGATTTAGCAACCACATCCTGCACCCCCATCGTCTCGAAAACGGCGCGCATAGGACCGCCGGCGATGATGCCTGTGCCCGGCGCCGCGCTGCGCAACACCACCTTGCCTGCGCCATAGCTGCCCGTAACGTCATGGTGAATGGTGCGTCCATCGCGCAACGGAACGCGGATCATCGTGCGCTTGGCCTGATCGGTAGCCTTGCGGATGGCCTCGGGAACCTCACGCGCCTTGCCGGAGCCGTAGCCGACGCGCCCGTTGCCGTCCCCGGCGACGACCAGAGCGGCAAAGGAAAAACGACGCCCGCCCTTGACCACCTTGGCGACGCGGTTGATATGAACCAGCTTATCGGTAAATTCCGAATCCTCGCCGGATTCGGTTTGCGATCCACGGGACCTTCCCGAGGGCTTCTTTGTCGGTGTTTGAGACATATATAAAGAACTCCCTAGAAAGTCAGGCCGGCTTCACGGGCGGCATCGGCAAGCGCCTTGATTCGGCCATGATACCGGTAGCCGCCACGGTCGAAGATGACTTCTTTGACACCCTCGGCCAGCGCCCTCTCGGCGATCATCTTGCCGACTTTGTCGGCGGCGGAGATATTGCCGCCGGTATTGAGTTTATCGCGCATATCCTTCTCCATGGTAGAGGCCGACGCCACGGTCTTCCCCAGGATATCATTTATGATCTGCGCATAAATATGGTTGCCGGAGCGAAACACGGACAACCGTGGCTTCCCCGCCGCCCGTTTTTTGATCCGAAAACGGATGCGCCTCTTGCGACGCTCCGTGAGTTCATTTGAATTCGTCATGGCTTACTTCTTCTTACCTTCCTTGCGCAGGATAAATTCATCCTCGTACTTAACGCCCTTGCCCTTGTACGGCTCAGGAGGTCTGAAAGCGCGTATTTCGGACGATGTCTGGCCGACAAGCCGCTTATCGATACCGCTGACCTCGATGTGAGTCTGGTCCGGACATACAATAGTTACGCCATGCGGAATCGGATAGCGCACTTCGTGAGAATACCCCAACTGCAAAACCAGATCCTTGCCCTGAACCTGCGCCCGATAGCCGACGCCGGTGATCGCCAGTTTACGAACAAACCCTTCGCCGACGCCACGCACCATATTGTTGATAACGCTCCGTGCGGTTCCCCACATCATGCGGGCGCGTTTTGAATCTCCGCGCGGACTGATCGTGATAAGGTTCCCGGCGTGCTTGACCTCGACCTCGTCCATCAGCGTCATGCTGCGTTCGCCCAGCTTTCCCTTGGCGGTCACCGTCTGCCCGGAAACGGCGATGGAGACGTTGCCGGGGACTTCAACAGGATACTTTCCAATGCGCGACATCGATATTACCTCAACCCTCTCTAGAATACCCGGCAGAGTACTTCGCCGCCGACGTTGGCGTCACGCGCCTCGGCATCCGAAAGTACGCCGCGAGGCGTGGACAGGATAGAAATTCCCAGTCCGTTATAGACCTTGGAGAGGCCCTTGATTTTTGAATAAACACGCCGACCCGGCGTCGAAACCCGAGTGATCTCACGGATCACGGGGGCGCCGTCATGATACTTAAGCTCGATTTTGATCTCGCTCACCCCGGAACGAACATCATGCAGTGAGTAGCCGCGAATGAACCCCTCGCGCTTAAGAACATCAAGAACGCTGCTGCGCAACCTGGAAGCCGGCGAAGAAACGCTGCTCTTGCCGACCCTCTGCCCGTTGCGGATGCGGGTCAGCATATCGGATAAGGGATCTGTCATTGTCATGTTTTAATTCCCCCTTACCAGCTTGACTTGACCATGCCGGGAATCTGCCCGGAAGAAGCCAGATCACGAAGAGCAATGCGCGAAACCTGGAACTTGCGGTAATTCCCGCGCGGACGACCGCTCAACCGGCACCGCAGACGAATGCGCACCGGCGATGAGTCGCGCGGCAACGTCGCCAGTTTCATCCGAGCTTCAAAACGCTCCTCGGGAGACAGGGCCTGATCCTTGGACATGCCCTTCAGCCTCAACCGTTTGGCGGAGTACTTGGCGGCCAATCGAACCCTTTTCTTGTTTCTCTCGACGACGCTGGTCTTAGCCATTCTTCTTTTCTCCGTTATGTGATTCATCGCCGAAGGGAAAATCAAATCCCTTCAGCAACGCTCTCGCCTCTTCGTCATTGCGGGCGGTCGTGCAAACCACGATATTCATGCCGCGAACTTTATCGACCTTGTCATAATCGATCTCGGGAAAGATGATCTGTTCCTTAAGGCCCAATGCGTAGTTTCCGCATCCGTCAAAGCTCTTATCCGAAAGCCCGCGAAAATCACGGACCCTGGGCAGGGCGACATTAACCAGACGATCCAGGAACTCATACATCCTGGCGCGCCGCAACGTAACCTTGCAACCGACCAACATGCCGTCACGAAGCTTGAATACGGCAATCGACTTCTTGGCCTTGGTAATCACCGGCTTTTGGCCGCTGATCAAGGTCATGTCCTCGACCGCTCCCTGAATCTTCTTTTTATCCAGAGCCGCCTCGCCGACACCCATGTTGATGACGACCTTTTCCAACCTTGGAACCCGCATCGGGTTATCAAAGCCGAACTGTTTGATCAAAGCCGGTTTGACCGTTTTTTCGTAATGCGTTTGCAGGCGTGTCATTGACCTTTTACCTTCTTAAGCGTCCAACATTTCGCCGGATTTCTTGGCGTAGCGAACCTTGCGCCCGTCCTTGAGCGCCTTGTATCCGATGCGGGTCGGCTGATTAGACTTGGGATCAATATGAGCAATGTTCGAAATATGAATGGTCCCCTCTTTCTCAACAATGCCGCCGGCGCCTCCCTGGCGCGGCTTGGTGTGATGCTTGGCCATATTCACGCCCTGAACGATGGCGCGACACCGCTTGGGAAATATCTGCAGGATCTCGCCCGTCTTTCCCTTGTCCTTGCCGGTCCTGACAATAACCTTGTCGCCCTTCCTGACTTTTAATTTTGCCGACATCACAGCACCTCAGGCGCAAGAGAAATAATCTTCATATACTTTTTCGCGCGCAACTCGCGGGTCACCGGCCCGAAGATACGGGTGCCGATCGGCTCTCCCTGCTTGTCGAGAAGCACGGCGGCGTTCTTGTCGAAACGGATCACCGAGCCGTCGGGACGGCGGATATCCTTGGTCGTGCGCACCACTACCGCACGCGACATATCGCCCTTTTTGACGCGACCGCGAGGAATCGCCTCCTTGATGGCGACGACAATAATATCTCCCACCGAGGCATACTTGCGCTTGGAACCGCCAAGCACCTTGATGCACTGTACCCGGCGAGCGCCGGAATTGTCGGCAACCTCCAGATTTGTTTCCACCTGTATCATCGTCTACTTCCTTATCCGTTTACCGGCGGCGCTATCAGGCGACATCGGTTACGACCTCCCAGCGCTTGCGTTTGGAAAGAGGCCTACATTCGCGAATCTTGACCGTGTCGCCGGTCTTGGAAACGTTGTTCTCATCATGAGCGGCATATTTCTTGGACCGACGAACAACCTTCTTGTAAAGCGGATGCATGATTCGCCGCTCCACCTTCACAACGATGGTCTTGTCCATCTTGTCGCTGACCACGACCCCTTGCAGTACTCGCCTTGGCATAAATCCTGTGCTCCCTCTAGGACGCCGCCCGGGCTTTCGCCCGGCTGCGTTCTTTTTGAATGGTCTTGATGCGGGCTATGCCGCGCCTCACCCGGCGTACGCGCGAGGTGTTTTCAAGCTGGCCGCTACTCCTCTGGAAGCGCAGATTGAAGGCCTCCTTGCTGAGAGCCATCAGTTCTTCCCTGATTTCGTCGTCGCTCTTGGCGCGAACATCCACCGCTTTCATTTTCTAGAACTCCTCGCCCATGCGCGTTACAACGCGGGTCCGCACGGGCAGCTTGGCCGCCGCCAATTCAAAGCCGCGCTTGGCGACCTCGGCCGACACGCCGTCCACCTCAAACATGATGCGGCCAGGTTTGACGCGACACGCCCAGAACTCGACGGACCCTTTACCCTTGCCCTGACGCACCTCGGCCGGTTTCTTGGTTACCGGAACATCCGGGAAAATACGAATCCACACGCGGCCGACGCGCTTCATGTGACGGGTAAGCGCCCGTCTGGCGGCCTCAATCTGACGCGCGGTAACACGGTCGGGCGTCGTCGCCTTCAACCCGAAAGAGCCGAAATTAAGCACGGTTCCACCCTTGGCCTTTCCGTGGATGCGGCCTTTGTGCATCTTGCGAAACTTGGTGCGTTTGGGACTAAGCATATTAAATCTCTTTCCTGGACGACTTAGCGGGCCGGCTGCTGCTCAATAGCGATTTTTTCCACCGCCATCGGGTCATGATCTAAAATCTCGCCCTTGAAAATCCATACCTTGACCCCGCAGGCGCCGTAGGTCGTGTTGGCGGTGGAAACGCCGTAATCCATATTAGCCCTTAACGAATGAAGCGGCACCCGCCCCTCGCGATACCATACCGTGCGGGCAATCTCGGCGCCGCCGAGGCGGCCGCCGCAGTTGACGCGAATACCCTCGGCGCCGAGGCGCATGGCCGACTGCACGACACGCTTCATGGCGCGGCGGATAGAGACGCGGCGCTCCATCTGCTGGGCGATATTCTCGGCCACCAGTTGGGCGTCGATCTCCGGCTTGCGTATCTCAACGATATTAACGTGCACATCGGAGCCGGTCATTTTCATAATGTCGAGGCGCAGCTTTTCTATGTCGGCGCCCTTTTTGCCGATAATGACGCCGGGCCTGGCCGTATGAATGGTGATGCGGGCCTTCTTGGCGGGGCGCTCAATGACGATCTTGGAAACCCCGGCCTGAACCAGACGCTTGCGGAGATACTTGCGGATAACCAGATCCTCGTGCAGCAGGTTCGCGTAATTATTATCGGCATACCAACGGGAATCCCATGTGCGGATAATTCCCAGACGGATGCCGATAGGATTTACTTTTTGCCCCATTATACGCTCTCCTCGCTCTCTCGCACCAAAAGACGCAGGTTGCTGAACGGCTTTTGAATCCGTCCGACGCGACCGCGCGCCCGCGCCCTCCAGCGTTTCATAACCATGCTCCGACCCACGGTGGCCTCGGCGACGATAAGCCGATCAACATCGAGCTGGTGATTGTTCTCGGCATTGGCAATCGCTGATTCCAGAAGCCTGGCCACATCTCCTGATATGCGCTTTTTGCAAAACTTAAGTTCAGCCAACGCCGCTTCACAGGTCTTGCCGCGAATGCTCTCGGCGACCAGATTAAGCTTTTGCGCGCTGATGCGGATATGCTTGGCGAAAGCCATCGCCTCATTGTCGGCCGCCTGCCTGGGTAACGGTTTTTTGCTCATTTCAGCTTCTCTTAACCTTTTTGTCCGCAGAGTGGCCGAGAAAGGTGCGGGTAGGCGAAAATTCACCCATCCGGTGGCCGATCATATCCTCGTTCACCATAACCGGGACAAACTTGCGGCCGTTGTAAACGCCGAAGGTAAGCCCGACAAACTGCGGCAGAATCGTCGAGCGCCTCGACCATGTCTTGATGATATCGTTGCGACCGCTACGGCGAGCCGTTTCGGCCTTCTTAAGAAGGTATTCATCAACAAACGGTCCTTTCCAAACGGAACGAGCCACGGCGCTACTCCTTCTACTTCTTTTTATGACGGCGGCGCATAATCATCCTGTCCGTCATCTTGTTGTTACGTGTCTTCTTTCCCTTGGTCGGCTTGCCCCACGGACTCACCGGATGACGGCCGCCCGAGGTGCGGCCTTCGCCGCCGCCGTGGGGATGATCGACGGGATTCATTGCTACGCCGCGAACCGCCGGACGCTTGCCGATCCAGCGTTTGCTCCCGGCCTTGCCGATCTTGATGTTCTGGTTATCCGGGTTGGAAACAGCGCCGATGGTGGCCATGCATTCGGCCCTCACCATGCGCAATTCCCCGGAAAACAGCCGCAATTGGGCATAGCCCTGATCCTTGCCGACGAGCTGAACGTAGGTGCCGGCGGAGCGGGCGATCTGCGCGCCCTTGCCCACCTTCATCTCCACATTGTGGATGATGGTGCCGACAGGAATGTTTTTCATCGGCATGGCGTTGCCGGGACGTATGTCGACGCTGTCGCCGGCGATCACCTTGTCGCCCGGCGCCAAACGCTGGGGAGCGATGATGTAGGCCAACTCGCCGTCATCATAACGAATCAAGGCGATGAAGGCGCTGCGATTGGGATCATATTCCAGCCGCTCGACCGTCGCCGACATGTCAAACTTGTTGCGCTTGAAATCGATGATGCGATAACGCCGCTTATGACCGCCGCCGCGACGGCGAGCGGTGATTCTTCCGGTATTATTGCGTCCGCCCTGCTTGCGCAGACCCTCGGTCAGGGACTTCTCGGGCTTTCCCTTCCAAAGACTGCTGCGATCCACAAGCACCGTTCCGCGACGGGACGGAGTGGTCGGTTTATAATGCTTCAACGCCATAACCTAGATCCCCGTGGTTATATCGATAGACTGGCCTTCGGCCAGAGTAACAACCGCTTTCTTGAAGTCGCTCCTCTTGCCGAGACGACCCTTGAAACGCTTAAGCTTGCCTTTTTGGCGCAACGTGTTCACGGCGTTGACCTTGACCTTGAACAAGGCCTCGACCGCCGCTTTGATCTCCGGCTTGCAGGCGTCAAGCGGCACGCGAAACGTCACCTGATTGAACTGCGAAAGCAGCGTCGCTTTCTCGGTAACTACCGGAGAATGAATAACTTTATACATCCGCGCCATTACGGAATCCGCGATTTTGGCTTTTGACTTGCTCATTTCAGCCGCTCCACGAGTTTCTCAACCGCATCCATAGTCAGCACCAAAGTACCGCTGCGCATAATATCGTAAACATTGGCCCCTCGGCTCGGCAGCACGTTAATCCCGACAATGTTCGCGGCGGCGAGGGCGAAATTGCCGTCTACCTCAGCCCCGTCGATCACCAAAGCCGATACCCAGCCCAGCTTGGCCAACCGCTTGACCAGGTCAGCGGTTTTAGGCGCCTTCATCGCGGTCGACTCGATAACCACCAATTTGCCTTCAGCCTGTTTGGACGACAGGGCCGACTTGAGGGCCAGCACCCGCACCTTCTTTGGAAGTTTGTGGGCATAGCTGCGCACTACGGGACCGAACACAATGCCGCCGCCGCGCATCTGCGGCGCCCTGTGCGTTCCCTGACGGGCGCGGCCCGTCCCCTTCTGTTTGAAGGGTTTGGCGCCGGTGCCGCTTACTTCGCCGCGTCCCTTGGTCTTGTGAGTTCCGGCGCGGCGCTTGGCAAGCTGCCACTTGACCGTACGCGCCAGAAGATCGGCGCGCACTTCGACGCCGAACACCGACTTGTCCAGATCAATGCTGCCTACCTTCTTGTTATCGAGGCTTATGACATCAAGATTCATGACCGTTTATTCCTTCGCGCCGTCAGCGGCGGTCGCATCGACCGGGACTTCTTGTTGTATTGCCTCACCGGCAGGAGATTCCTTGGCGCCGCGAACGGCCGCCGGGAACGGCAAGTCTTCCGGAGCGGACTTTTTCACGGCGTCGCGCACCATGACATAGCCGCCCTTGCTGCCCGGAACCGCGCCCCTGACCATGATGATGCCCCTATCCGCATCGACGCTTACCACTTTCAGGTTCTGAACGGTCGCCCGCTTGTCTCCCATATGCCCGGCCATCTTCTTTCCCTTGAAGACCTTGCCTGGGTCCTGTCCGAGACCGGCGGAACCTGCCGAGCGGTGCCTGATGGAAACGCCGTGGGAAGCGCGCAACCCGGCGAACCCGTACTTCTTCATGACGCCGGTGAACCCCTTGCCGATGGAACTGCCGGTAACATCCACATACTGGCCGACGGCAAAATGCCCGACCGAAAGCTCGGCCCCCACATCAACGAAAGCGTCCGGGCTTATCCGAAATTCCAGCACCTTGCGCTTAGGCTCGACCTTGGCTTTAGCGAAATGACCGCGCATGGCTTGGCCGACATTCTTGACCTTGGCGGCGGAGCATCCGAGCTGGAGGGCGTCGTAGCCGTCATTCTCGGCGGTCCTGTGGGCCACCACCTGACAATTATCCACCTGCAATACGGTAACCGGAACGTGAGTTCCATCGTCACCGAAAAGGCGGCTCATGCCTATTTTACGCGCAATTAGACCGGTTCTCATGGTCTCATTCCCTACAACTTAATTTCCACGTCAACGCCGGCGGCCAAATCCAGCTTCATCAGCGCATCCACCGTCTGCGGCGTCGGATCAACAATATCAAGCACTCTCTTATGGGTGCGGATTTCAAACTGCTCACGCGACTTCTTGTCGATGTGCGGCGAGCGCAACACCGTAAAACGTTCGATACGGGTAGGCAGCGGAATGGGACCGCGAACCTTGGCGCCCGTCCGTTTGGCGGTGCTGATGATCTCACGCGCCGATTGATCGAGCACGCGATGATCAAACGCCTTCAGGCGGATGCGTATATTCTGACTTTCCATGGTCCCGTTATTTCCCTACTCGATAATCGAAGCGACGACGCCGGCGCCGACGGTGCGTCCGCCTTCGCGGATGGCGAACCTCAAGCCTTCGTCCATGGCGATCG
>Ga0156220_170_pt1 | contig 33600 bp, 32 predicted proteins | sample RifCSPlowO2_12_FD_107868 | JGI IMG/M metagenome (GOLD analysis project Ga0156220, IMG submission 107868) | Rhodospirillales bacterium RIFCSPLOWO2_12_FULL_58_28 | reverse complement strand
CAGCCGAAAAAATACGATTTCTTGCAAATCCGACTACGTCAAATCGCTAAAACCGCCCGGCAAATCAAGGGCGTTCGGAGTTTTTAACAGGGGACTTGGTAAGGAGGGGAAAGTGCCGAGGCCGCTATGGGTCAATAATTATTGCCGCTGGTATTACAGCTTGGCGATGTCGGCGACGAATCTGGCGAAGATTTGACTCAGAGCCTTGTCGATGGCGGCGACGGCGGCGGCCACGGTGTTTGAATCGGCGTCGGCGCCGATGCCGTAAGTTTCGAGAATCAGCAGTTTGCCGGAAGCGGTTTCCGTCAGCGCCATTTCAAGCTCGACCATGGCCCTGGGCTTGTCGCCGACTATCTTTTCCAGGCGCTTGATCTTGCCGGTGATCACATATTTGGGATCAGCGCGTATTTCATGAGTAACCACCTTGGGAGCGACATTGGCGGCGCGCAGGTAAGCGATTAACTGATCGCGCACCATGATCTTAGGCGGCTCGGCCCAGAAGTGATAATGGTATTCCTTCAACTCGTTGGGCTTTGACGCTTCGCTGTGAATGACGTTGCGCCCATCGACCAGGCCGTCGGCGGAAAGCTCCACCTCCACCGTTCCTTGCAGCAAGGGCGCGCTGAAAGGAGCCTCGGGCATGGAAGCCCGCAGACGATAGAAATAGTCCGTCGGCACCTCGGGTTGGGCGCACGCCGCCGCCGCGACAAGAAGGACGACGGCTAAAATCAAATTCTTCAATCCGTTTTTCCCTTGCGAAATCATTTAACGGTCGCCTCGTCCTTGGGCGGGACGCCGCCCAGCAGCAGACCGGGATTTTGCCGTATTTGCCGACTGAATTCATACATGTTTCTGGCGGCGCCTTCCATATTCTGGTTCACCGAGTCGATATGACGGGCCACCGAGTCCACTACATGACGTAAATCGGTAAGCGATTTTTTGATATCCGACTTGTTTTCGACGACCGTGGAATTTATGGACAGAAGCAGATCGTCCACCGCGCCCCGCGTTTTGCCGAGATCGCCGGAAAGCCTGGCGAAGTTTTCAGAGGCGGCGTTCATGTTGGTCAGCAAGGCTTCCATCTTCACCCGGTTATCCGTTGACAGGAAGGCGCTCAACTCGTCGCTGCTGCTGTTCATCTTGCCGGAGAAACTCTCGATATCGGCGGCGATCTTCGGCAGCCGTTGCGACATTTCCCGGGCCAGAGAACTGAGTTCCTTCAACAACACCTCGGCGTTTCCTTCCATCAGGCCGCCGAAAGACTCGGTGGTCTTTCTGACGCTTTCAAGCAGCGGCCTGAGACTGTTTTCGGCCAACTCGGTGATCTGGCCGGCGACGGAGGACATGACGGCGAACAGATTTGCCGCTTCCCTGCCGGCGATGATGTCGCCCGGTTTCAGGGCTTGCTTGCTGACTCCGGCATGGATGCTCAACGTGATGGCGGAAAGCAGGCCGGGAGCGGCGATTTCGGAGATGCTGTCATCGGGGATGCGCCAGCCCTTCTTGACGTTAAAGTCAACGCGAAAGCGCATGCCGCCATCCTCGACGACGGGAGTAACCTCCTCCACCTGACCTATAGGAAAGCCTTCGTATAATACCTGGGTGCCGAACTTGACGCCGGTGACGTTCTTGTAGATCACATAGTAGGCGTCGGTGGCGATGGTCCTGCCCGACAGCATGGCGATGGAATACACCAGCCCCACCAGCATGATCAGGACAAAACAGCCGACGACCAGATAGTTGATTTTATCATTCTTCATGGAGCGGCCCCCCTGCCCTCTTTTTCGCCGGTAAGTCTTCTCAAATATTCGTCGGGATCAAGTATTTCTTCTTCGGTGCTGCGACTCAGCAAATTCTGTATGCGTTCATTTTTGCTTGCCTTCAACTCGGCGACGGCGCCGACAAAGAGAATATCGCCTTTATCCAGAACAGTTATGCGATCAGCAATCTTGAAAGCGCTTTCCAGCTCGTGAGTGACCACCACGATGCTCATGCCCATGGCGTCGCGCATACGCAAAATCAGATCGTCCAGCGCCGAAGCCACCACCGGATCGAGGCCGGCCGACGGCTCGTCACAGAACAGCACCTTGGGGTCCATGATGATGGCGCGGGCGAAGGCGGCGCGTTTTATCATGCCGCCCGACAGCTCCGACGGCATCAAATTCTCGAAGCCGGCCAGGTCCACCACTTCCAGCTTCATCCGCGCCATGATTTCCATGGTCATCCGGTTCAGTTCGGTGTGTTCGCGCAGCGGCAGCATTATATTCTCGCCCACCGTCATCGAACTGAACAAGGCGCCGCCCTGAAAAGCGACGCCGATCTTCTTGCGCAGTTCAAACATCTCCGCAACGCTGAGCGAGCCGACATCGACGCCCAGCAGATGAATGGAGCCGGAAGTGGGCTTCTCCAGCGCCATCAGGTGGCGCAGGAAGGTGCTCTTGCCCGAACCGCTGCCCCCCATGATAACCATGATCTCGCCCTCATGGATGTCCAGGTTGATGCCGTTCAGAATTCGGCGCGTCCCCCAATGGGCGACCAGATTCCTGACCTGGATCACCGGAGTGCGCCGGGCGTTTTCCGCAGACGCGCCCATTACTGAATCGCCACGAAGGCGAATATCATGTCGGTGATCACGATAGCGATAATCGCCTGCACCACGGCCCGCGTCGTCACCTTGCCCACGCCCTCGGCGCCGCCTTTGACCAGGGCGCCGTTGGTGATGCCGATAACGGCGATAAGGACGGCAAAGATAACGCTTTTGCCCAAGCCGTGGATCAGATCGTCAATCGACAGAATATCGATGGTCTGATCCACATAGGCGGCCATGCTGATGCCCAGATCAATGTTCACATACAGCCCCGCCGCGTACAGGCCGATAAAGTTGTTAAACAGGGTAAGGGAAGGAACCATGATCACCATGGCCAGCAGCGCCGGAACCACCAGATAACGCACCGGGTTGATCCCCATGACGTTAAGGGCGTCAATCTCCTGGTTGATGGTCATGGTGCCGAGCTTGGCGGCCAGCGCCGAACCGGAACGACCGGCGACCAGGATGCCGGTGATCAGGGGCGCGAACTCCCGCGTGACCGAAAGAGCGATGCCGAAAACCACCCGCGATTCCGCGCCGAAAATCCGCAGCGAGTAAATACCCTGGATGGCCAGCATAACGCCGATGGTGCTTCCCATCAGAGCGATAATAGGAATGGCGAAAATGCCGATCTCCATCATCTGGGCGAATATCGCGTTGACGCGCACCGGCTGACGCATGCGCGGCCCCATGAACAGCCAGTATACGCTTTCGCCGAACAGCGCCCCGTAGGTCCCAAGCTCCTCAATGGCGGCAACGGTAGTCCGCCCCAATTTCTCGATGAAGCGGGCCGTAAAATTCCAGGCTTTGCTGAGAGTTATGGACATTCGTCAGGAGTTTGCCGCCAGACCGTCTTTGATGGTTTTGTGGATGGTGAATATCTTGTCCAGACGCGCCAGATGAAGAACGCGCAATGCTCCTTCGCTTACATGGGCAAGGGCGAAATCGAGGCCTTTCTTGCGCGTGCTTTGCAGCGCCTCGACCAATGACGCAACGCCGGAACTGTCGATATAGCCGACTTCCGACAGATCAACCAGGATCGGATGGCCTTTTTTCACGCACTCCATAAGTATCTTGCGCGCCGCCGGCGAACTTTCCAGATCAACATCGCCCTTGAGGCAAACGATGGTTGTGTTGTTTTCTTCCCTGATTTCATGTTTCATTGCGGATACTCACGTTAATCGTTTTACCATCTTCAAAAGGTTACCGCCATCAACCGGCGGCGGCAAGAAAACTACTTCATCCATGATCTCGCGGATGAGATGGGTGCCGAGGCCTCCCGGACGCACGTCGCTCAATTTTCGCGGCTTGACCCTGGAAACATCAATTACATCGGCGAAATCCCTGAGCAAAATAGTTATTTCATTTCCGCTACGGCGAATTTGCAGGATGATATCTCCGTCCGTCCGCCCTTTATAGGCATGGCGAATGACATTTTGACAGGCTTCATCGACGGCGAGAACAATATCCTTGGCCGTTTTTGAGTCATAGCCGTACAATTCAGCCGCCGCCAGGACCAAAGAACGAACCAGCTTCAGGCGATTGGGGTTGGAGGGGAATTTGAGTTTAAGCAGGCGTTCGCCGTCATAGTTTTCCGAGGGGATTATCTCGACGCCGGCGTGCATCTCGGAAAAACCATGTTGAGGATTATCCTCAATGACCAGAAGCGTCAGGTCGTCGCGCAACGCGCGTCCGCCGCAGTCAATGCGGGAGACGATCGCTTCCAGGCGTTCAGGCGCCGTAAGCATGCCGTTATCGGCAATGAATTTTTTCAGGCCGTCGACCTGAAACTCGCTTCCATCCTCAAGATAGCCCTCGGTCACTCCGTCGGTGAACACATAGAGAGCGCCGCCGTCAAGGTTCAGTTCCACCTCAGGAAACCCGTCTTCCCCCGCCGGCGGGAGCAAAATTCCAAGCGGCGGCGCCTCCGCCGGCAACGCCGTGAAATTGCCGTCGCGGTCGTGATAAAGCGGCGGCTCGTGACCGGCGTTGGCGAGGCGGACAATGCCGGTCTTGGGATCGAAAACGCCGCCGACCATGGTCACGAACATGCCGCGAGTGGCGGTCTCGCAGATTTCGGCGTTGATCTTGGCGAGCAGCCGTCCCGGCTCGTGAATGGTCTTGCCCAGGCAACGGAACAGGCTGGCCGTCTTCGCCATCATAAGGGCGGCGTTCATGCCTTTTCCGGAAACGTCGGCAAGATTGAAGCAGATGCGTCCGTCTTCCAGCGGAAAAAAGTCATAGAAATCGCCGGAAACCATGCGCGCCGGGCGGTTGACGCCATGCACGGGAAAAGTCTCGTCGCGGTTCTCGGGCAGAAGGCTGCGCTGGATTTCCGCCGCCAGTTCCAGTTCGCGTTTCATCCTTTCCTGTTCGACCAGGGCCTTGGCCATGCGGGCGTTGAGAACGGCCAGGGCCGCCGATGAACTCAAGGCGTGGAGAAGATGCAGATCGGCATCGCTGAACAGGCCGTCGCCGTCCACCTTGTTGACCAGTTCGATGGCGCCGATACGCTGGTTCTGAACGCGCATCGGCGCGCACAGGATGGAGCGGGTGGTAAAGCCCGTCTTCTCATCAACCGACTTGTCGAAGTTGGGGTCTTGGGAAACATCGCGGACGATCTCGGCGACGTTGTTCTGCACACAGCGCCCGACGATGCCCTCGCCGCTGTTAAGGGTCAGGCCGGTTATCTCGGTTGCGCCGGAACAGGCGTGGCAGCGCAGGACGGCGCCGGTTTCATCAAGCAAAAACAAGGCGCCGCCGACGGCGTTCAGATGCCGGGTGATATGCGCCAGAGCCTTTTTAAGCGTGTCCTCGATATCGAGGGAGGCGGCAAAATTCTGCCCCATAAGAGCCAGCAGCTCAAAATGGTCGGCAATATGCTCCCCGTCCCCGACCACGGGAGATTCCCCGGTTGTCTGCGTATCCATGGCGACAATATGCTATGAAAAGGACGCCTTGGGCAACCAAAGGAAATTTTCGATACCATACTTAATTCCAGACGCGGACTTGTTTACTTCGTCGCTTATGTCTAGTCGAAGGTTAACGGACGGGATTGAAAAAACAGCTTTGAATTTCCCTTAGTTGCTTAACGCATCCGTTTTGGGGCATATTGTCGCCTTGGCCGACGGCCCCCGCGAAGTCTGCGGCGGAAGTCCAAGACGTTCAAAACCAAGCCCCGCCGCTCTGCCACGGCTTGCCCTCGGCTTTTGTTGAAATTTTTGGGGAAAGTCCTGTCACAAATAGTTCTTGAAATAATATTCTCGAGTCACTACCACGAAAACGAGTCTCGATAAGGAGCAGAGCATGGGACAATTAAATCGCATTACCCAACAGCCCGATGTGATGGGCGGAAAGGCGTGCATCCGTGGAATGCGCGTTACGGTCGGCATGGTCGTGGGACAAATCGGCGCGGAGCACAGTGTCGATGAAATCCTTACCGACTACCCCTACCTTGAGCGTGAAGATATCATGCAGGCGCTTCGCTACGCCGCATGGCGAGCGGAAGAACGCGAGGTCATGCTGGACATTGCGTGAAGTTGCTCGTTGATATGAACCTTTCGCCGCGCCGGGTCGAATTGCCGGCCGACTCCGGCATTGAGACCGCGCACCGGTCAAGGCTTGGGGCGAAGAATGCGCCGGACTCGGAAATCATGACCTACGCCGGCGCGAACGGCTATGTGGTGTTCACTCACGATCTGGACTTCGGCGCGATCCTCGCCGCGAGCCACGGCGAGAAGCCCGGCGTCGTGCAAGTCCGCGCCGACGATGTCAACCCGGACATGATCGGGAAGCAGGTCGTTGTCGCCCTGCGGCAGATGGCATCTGAGCTGGAAGAAGGCGCGTTGCTCACCGTTGATCCGAACCGCACGCGCTTGCGTGTGCTTCCTTTGCGCCCCAAGGAATCATGGTGATCTGCAAACCGCAAATTCATCGCAATAACGCATAGTCCGCACGTTATGCACTGGTGAGTCCATCACAAAGGCAGGGCCGAATGTTATTGCCCGACATGTATGTCTCGCGATAGGACCGCATAAATTCAACCTGATGCATCACCAAATTCAAAATGCTTTTCCCAATGGCGTTAATTAATCTTAGGCTTGATATAGCCACAGTGTAATGGTTAGCTGTTGAATGAACAAAGAATCCACGGTCTCCGGCGGCGATCATAGCGCCATCGCCTACAACGAAGAAGTCATTAAAAAGTTCGTTATTGCCGCTGTTTGCTGGGCGCTGGTCGGTTTCATGGCCGGGGATTTCATCGCCTTGCAACTGGCCTTCCCGGCGCTGAACCTGGACCTGGAATGGACCACGTTCGGGCGTCTGCGCCCGGTGCATACATCGGCGGTTATCTTCGCCTTCGGCGGCAATGTCCTGCTCGGCACCTCGCTGTATGTGGTGCAGCGAACCAGCCGGACGACGCTTTTCGGCGGGCCGGGCGTCGCCGACTTTATCTTCTGGGGCTACCAGATTTTCATCGTGCTCGCCGCCTCCGGGTATGTGCTGGGCATCACCCAAAGCAAAGAATACGCCGAGCCGGAGTGGTATGTTGACCTGTGGCTGACGATCATCTGGGTGCTGTACCTGGTCGTCTTCGTCGGCACCATCGTCAGGCGCAGGGAACCCCATATCTATGTGGCCAACTGGTTCTATCTGGCCTTCATCATCACTATCGCCATGCTGCATATCGTCAACAACCTTGCGGCACCAGTGTCATGGACCGGGACCAAGAGCTACATAGTGTCCGCCGGGGTGCGCGACGCCATGATCCAGTGGTGGTACGGACACAACGCCGTCGGCTTTTTCCTCACCGCCGGCTTCCTGGGCATGATGTACTATTTCATCCCCAAACAGGCGGAGCGTCCGGTCTACTCATACCGGCTCTCCATCATCCACTTCTGGGCGGTAATTTTCCTTTATATATGGGCCGGTCCCCATCATCTCCATTACACGGCGTTGCCTGATTGGACGCAGACGCTGGGCATGACCTTCTCGATCATGCTGTGGATGCCGTCGTGGGGCGGCATGATCAACGGCTTCATGACGCTGTCGGGGGCCTGGGACAAGCTGCGCACCGACCCGGTGCTGCGCTTCCTGGTGACCTCGGTCGCCTTCTACGGCATGAGCACCTTCGAGGGGCCGATGATGGCGATCAAGGCGGTCAACAGCCTCAGCCATTATACCGACTGGACGGTAGGCCACGTCCACGCCGGGGCGCTGGGCTGGAACGCCTTTATCAGCTTCGGGGCGCTGTACTACATGGTCCCGAAATTATGGAAGCGCGAGCGCCTGTATTCGATCAGGCTGGTGACGCTTCATTTTTGGATCGCCACCCTGGGAATAGTGCTCTACATCACTTCCATGTGGATTTCCGGCATCATGCAGGGACTGATGTGGCGGGCCTATGACGAACTGGGCTTTCTCCAGTATTCGTTCATCGAGTCCGTTTCGGCGATGCACCCTTACTATGTGATCCGGGCTGCCGGCGGATTCCTGTTCGTCATCGGCGGCTTTATCATGGCCTATAACCTGTGGCGGACGATTCGCGGCGACATCCGCGATGAGGTCGCCTATGAGGCGGCGCCCCACGCCGTTCATCAGCAAGGCGGCGCCGCATGAAACACGAACTGCTGGAAAAGAACGTCATCCTTCTGGCTATTTGCATTCTGGTCACGGTGTCGATCGGCGGACTGGTGCAGATCGTGCCGCTCTACACCATCGAAAACACCATTGAAAAAGTGGACGGCATGCGCCCCTACGCGCCGCTGGAGCTGGCCGGCGCCAATATCTATATCCGCGAGGGCTGCTATCTGTGCCATAGCCAGATGATCCGCCCCTTCCGCGACGAAGCGGAACGCTATGGACATTACAGTCTGGCCGCCGAAAGCATGTACGACCACCCCTTCCAGTGGGGATCAAAACGCACCGGGCCGGATCTGGCGCGGATCGGCGGCAAGTACTCTAATGATTGGCATGCCGCCCACCTGATCAACCCGCGCAACGTTGTTCCGGAATCCGTCATGCCGCCCTATGCCTTCCTGGCGAGGAAGGAGCTTGCCTTTAACGATGTCGCCGAGCACCTGAAGACATTGCGCGCCGTCGGCGTCCCCTATACGGACCAACAGATCGACGAGGCCGCCCATGACCTGAAAGCCCAGGCCGGCGGCGACGAGGACGGCGCAAAAGAGCTTATGGCGCGTTATCCCAAGGCGCCCATCGGCGACTTCGACGGCGATCCGACGCGGCTGACCGAGTTGGACGCCGTCATCGCCTACCTGCAAATGCGGGGCGTCCTGATTGATTTCACCACTTTCGATCCCGAACAGGCGAAGCGTTAGGAACATGGAATCCGTATATCAATTCATCGGAACGGCGTGGGTATTCTGGATGATGGCCGTCTTCTTCGGAATTGTCTTCTGGGCCTTGCGCCCTAAGAACAGGAAGCGCTTCGAGGACGCGGGGATGATCCCGTTCAGAGACCATTTGAACGGAGGCGCCGGTCATGGCGGAAACTGAAAAGGACGCCTTGACGGGAAAGACTATTTCCCGCCTTGAAAGCGAAATCGACCTGCTCACGAATACCGCACCCGCCTGATCATGCCGACGCCACCCGATCAACCGAAGATTTACCACATCGTTCATATGGATAGGCTCGCTTCGATCATTGGCGACGGATTCTTGTGGTCCGACGCGGAGATGACCCGGCGCACCGAACTGGGGACCTCTATCGGTATGCTCAATATCAAACAGCGGCGCCTCACTTTGCCGGTCGATTGCCATAAAGATACCTATGTCGGAGAGTATGTCCCGTTCTACTTTTGTGGTCGCTCCGTCATGCTCTACCTGATATACAGAGGAAACCATTCTGAATTAAGCTATCGGGATGGGCAGGAGCCGATCATTCACATGGAGGCCGATCTGCACAGCGTAGTTGCGTGGTTAAAGGGTGAAAACAAGCGATGGGCGTTCTCGTTGTCCAATGCCGGAGCCAATTATACCCAGTTCCGCTGCGATCTGGCGTGTCTGGGTGAAGTGAACTGGCCTGCTATTGCGGCTACGGATTTCCGCAAGGCGGACATCAAGGAAGGGAAACAGGCTGAATTTCTGGTGTACGGTTCCTTTTCATGGCAACTGGTGAGCCGCATCGGCGTTCATTCGCAAGCAGTGGCGCAAAAGGTGGCGACTGTGCTGCGAGACGTACCCCATCGGCCAGCCGTCGAGATTCGTCCCGAATGGTATTATTGATAGAGGTGTCAGCATGGTGAAATACACAAAAGGCGATATTCTTGCTGCCGACACCGAAGCCTTGGTCAATACAGTCAACTGTGCTGGCATCATGGGCCGTGGCATAGCACTTCAATTCAAAAACGCCTTCCCGGAGAATTTCAAGGCCTATGAGCTTGCCTGCCGGAAGGGCGAGGTGCAGCCCGGTCGGATGTTTGTCTTCGACACGCATAGCTTGACAAATCCGCGCTATATTATCAATTTTCCTACCAAGCGTCACTGGCGCGGCAAAAGCCGGATGGGGGACATTGACTCCGGTCTGACGGCGTTGGCCGGTGAGATCCGTGCGCGTGGTATCCGCTCTATCGCCATCCCGCCGTTGGGTAGCGGCCTTGGTGGACTCAACTGGTCTGATGTACGTTCGCGCATCGAACAGGCGCTGCGGGGCGTCAATGACCTCAATATTGTCGTCTATGAACCGGGCGGTGCGCCGGATGCAAAAACCATGGCCGTGTCACACGAGGCGCCAACGATGACACCCGGTCGGGCGGCGCTGGTAGTCCTGATTGACCGCTATCTGAGAGGGCTTCTTGACCCTTTTGTCACTCTGCTGGAAGTCCATAAGTTAATGTATTTCATGCAGGAAGCCGGGCAACTGCTGAGGTTGAAGTATGTGCAAGCACCTTATGGCCCCTATGCTGAGAACCTTCGCCAAGTGCTGAAGAAGATCGAAGGGCACCTCATCTCAGGCTACGCCGATGGCGGCGATGCGCCGGACAAGCAGCTTGAACTGGTGCCAGGCGCTGTGCCGGATGCAGACGCATTCCTTCATGGCAACGTCGAGACTCGCGCTCGATTCAACCGTGTTGCCGACCTCGTCGAAGGGTTCGAGACGCCTTTCGGTTTGGAGCTTCTCTCAACCGTTCATTGGGTCGCCGCCCATGGTGGCGCCATATCCGTCAAGGACGTGATCGCCAAAACCTATGCCTGGAACGAACGCAAGCGCCAATTCAATCCGCGCCAGATCGAATTAGCGGTGCTGGTGCTGGCCAAGAAGGGCTGGATCACCTCCGATATCGCTGCGGGCCACGCATGACAATCGACACCACTTTCGATCCCGAACAGGCGAAGCGTTAGGAACATGGAATCCGTATATCAATTCATCGGAACGGCGTGGGTATTCTGGATGATGGCCGTCTTTTTCGGAATTATCTTCTGGGCCTTGCGTCCGAAGAACAAGGGGCGCTTTGAGGACGCGGGAATGATCCCGTTCAGAGACCATTTGAACGGAGGCGCCGGTCATGGCGGAAACTGAAAAGGACGCCTTGACGGGAAAGGCCACCACCGGCCACGAATGGGACGGCATCAGGGAACTGAATACGCCCATCCCCGGATGGTGGCGGCGCACCTTTTATGCCTGCATCCTGTGGTCGATCGGATATTGGGTGTTGTATCCGGCCTGGCCCGGCTTCAGCAGCTACACCAAAGGGATTCTCGGCTACTCGGCGCGGGGCGCGCTGACCGAGGAATTGTCGGCGGCCAAGCAGAGTCGCTCGGTCTGGCTTGACAGGTTCAAGACGACGCCGATCAATGACATCGTCAAGGATCAGGAATTGCTCAACTACGCCATGGCCGGCGGACGGATGATCTTCGCCGACAACTGCGCGCCGTGCCACGGCGCCAACGGCTCCGGCAGGCCGGGCTTTCCGGTGCTGGCCGATGACGACTGGTTGTGGGGCGGCGCCCTGGACGACATCAAGACCACCATCACCTTCGGCATCCGCTCCGCTCACGCCGACGCCAGAAGCAGCGAAATGCCCGCCTTCATCGCCGTCGCCGAACACGACGGCAAGGATGACGATGACGGCCTCAAACAGAAAGATATCGAGGCTGTCGCCGACTATGTCATGTCTCTCGCCAAGGGCGGGAAAGACAATGGCGAGGGCAAGGAAGCCTTCGAGAGCAACTGTTCAGCCTGCCACGGCGAAGACGGCAAGGGACTTCAGGAAGCCGGCGCTCCCAACCTGACCGACGGCATATGGCTGCACGGCGCGGGCAGGGATGCCGTTATCAGGCAGGTCACATCTCCCAAACACGGCGTCATGCCGACCTGGGAAGGCCGTCTGGACGAAGCGTCCATCAAGCAGGTCGCCATCTATGTTCATTCCCTGGGCGGCGGAAAATAGGAAGCCCATTGAATCAGTGTGTTACAAATTCTGTCATGCACGGGCTTGACCCGTGCATCCACGTCTTCCTGACACGAAAACGGCAAAAAGAAAGACGTGAATGGCCGGATCAAGTCCGGCCATGACGATTCTGCGTATGTGTAATGACAACGGTCAACATCAATGACCGTTGCATTTACTTCCGACCGGGACGCGCCGCTTTACGCCCCGCATGAAAAAATCTATCCGCAAAGCGTCAAAGGAACTTTCCGCACCCTCAAATGGAGGATCAGCCGGCTGTTGCTCGGCATCTATTTTTTGACACCGTGGCTGCGCTGGGAGCGTGGACCGGGTGCGCCGACTCAGGCGGTCCTGATGGATATCGACGGACGACGCGCCTACTTCTTCATGTTCGATATATGGCCGCAGGAAGTCTACTACCTCGCCGGACTCCTTATCTTCGGAGCGGTGACGCTGTTCCTGGCGACGGCGTTGTGGGGGCGGGTGTGGTGCGGCTTTACCTGTCCGCAAACGGTGTGGACCGACCTCTTCATGTTGGCGGGGCGCATCATCGACGGCGACCGCAACAAGCGCATGAAGCTCGACAAAGCGCCTATGTCGCTGAACAAAGCCGCCAAAAGAATCCTCAAACACGCCGTCTGGCTGGTTATCTCGGTTCTCTCCGGCCTTACCTTTTTGTTGTATTTCAACGACGCGCCGACGGCGACTATCGACATCCTGACCGGCCACGGCGGTCCCTGGGTCAGCGCCATCGTCATCCTGCTGACGGTAACCACCTATGTCTTTGCCGGAATGCTGCGTGAGCATTTTTGTATTTACATGTGCCCATGGCTGCGCTTCCAGGGCGCGATGTTTGATGAAGATTCGCTGCTCGTCACCTACGAGGAATGGCGAGGCGAACCTCGCGGCGTCGCCAAGGTCGGCTCTTCATTTGACGGACGCGGACATTGTATCAATTGCTCAAAATGCGTCCTCGTCTGCCCCACCGGCATTGATATCCGCAACGGCCAGCAGGTGGAATGTATCGGCTGCGCTCTGTGCATCGACGCCTGCAACGGCGTCATGAACAAGTTCGGACTGCCGCCCGGCCTGATCACCTACGATTGCGAAACAACACAGGTGGCGCGGGCCAAGGGTCAATTGAAGAAAAGCCGCCTGCTGCGCCCGCGCACCGCCGCCTATGCAATTATCCTCGTTCTCATCGCCGGATACATGTCTTATGACTTTATCTCACGCAAGAATCTGGCGATCAATGTGCAGGCGGACAGGTCGCCGCTGTTCGTCAGCCTGTCGGACGGCAGCATACGCAACGGATATACTTTCAAGATTCTCAACATGGAAAACGAGTCAAGAAACTTCACCTTGAGCACGCGGGGAATAAAGGACGCCGCCCTGCACGTCATCGGCAATGAGGTTGACGAAGCGGACACCGTCAATCTTGCGGTCGGCCCCGATAAAGTCGGCGCCTTTCGGGTTTTCATCAGGGCTGTTCGGAAAAATTTATCCGGCAAGGCCACCGCCGTCACCTTCCTGCTCAAGGACAAGAAAACCGGTGAAGTTTTTGAACATAACGCCAAAGTCAGAGGGCCGGGAGGATGACCGAAATACGCGAAAAAGGATGGTGGTATCCGTGGATATTCGTCGGCTTCATGGGGTTTGTCGTGGCGGTCAATATGCTGCTGCTTTTCCTGGCCGTCAGTACATTTTCCGGCCTTGATACGGAACGCGCCTTCGAGAAGGGCATCGACTATAATAAGGCCTTGGCGGGAGCCGGAGCGCAAGCCGGGTTGGGTTGGAGCGTCGCCTTCGCCTTTCGCCCCGAACGCGACGCGACGCGACGGGGCAAAATCGCCGTCTCGGCCAAGGACCGCGACGGTCAGGCGCTTTATGACCTGACGGTAAAGGCGTTTTTGATCCGTCCTACCTCCCAAGGCTCCGACATGTCCGTCGATCTTGAGAACCTCGGCAACGGCGACTACGCCGCCGCTGTGAGTCCGCCCCTGCCGGGACGCTGGATCGTCCGCGTCCACCTCTGGCGCGGACAGGACAGTTTTCAGATGAAACAGGAAATTATGGTTCCGTGAATAACTGTCTGCATTGCGGCTTGGAGATTCAAGAATCCTCCGGTTTTTGCTGTAACAGCTGCAAGGCCGCTTACGGATTGATCAAGGGAATGGGGCTTGAAAACTACTACCAACGCCGTGGTTTTTATTCCGCCATCCGCCCTTTGCAACACGAAGATACCGCCGCCATTGATTACTCAAGCCATGTGATAAAGGGGGCCGGAGGCAAAAACCGACTCCACCTGATGGTCGAGGGCATGCAGTGCGCCGCCTGCGTATGGCTGATCGAGTCGGTTCTGACGCGCCGACCCGGCGTACTGTCGGCGCGCCTCAACATGAGCACCCGCAGGCTTGTCCTTGAGTGGCGGGACGGCGAGGCTGACGCCGGAGCGCTGATCAATGCCGTAACCACCCTCGGCTATCGGCTGGTTCCCTACGATCCGGCGCTGCTGGACAGCGAAGACAAGCGACGGGAAAGGGAACTGCTGCGCGCCCTGGCGGTGGCCGGGTTTGCCGCCGGCAATGTCATGCTGCTGTCGATTTCGGTATGGGCCGGTCACGCCGAAGGCATGGGACCGGCAACCAGGGGACTGTTGCATTGGCTGTCGGCGTTGATCGCTTTGCCGGCCGTCGCTTATGCCGGGACGCCCTTCTTCCGCTCCGCACTGTCGGCGCTGAGGGCGAGACGCCTCAATATGGATGTGCCGATCTCAATCGGGGTGATTATGGCCTGCGGCATGAGTCTGTACGAAACCATCACCGGCGGCGAACACGCCTATTTCGATTCCGCCATTTCCCTGCTGTTCTTCCTGCTGGTGGGCCGCTATCTGGATCATCGCGCTCGCGGACGGGCGCGTTCGGCGGCAGAGCACCTGCTGGCGCTGGGCGCCGTCGCCGTCACCGTCATCAAGCCGTCGGGCGAGCGCGTTATCATGCCGCCGCCGCAAGTGGTCAAGGGGATGACGGTGCTGGTCGCCGCCGGCGAGCGCATCGGCATTGACGGAACCGTCATCACCGGCGACAGCGAAGCCGACATGTCGCTGATCAACGGCGAGAGTATGCCGGCGAAGGTGAGTCCGGGAGATCGCGTCTTCGCCGGTTCCCTCAATCTGTCCAACCCGCTGACCATCCGAAGCGACGCGGCGGGGACGGATACCCTGCTGGCGGAAATCGTCCGCATCATGGAAGTCGCCGAGCAGGGGCGAAGCCGCTATGTCGCCCTCGCCGACCGTATCGCCGGGCATTACGCGCCGGTGGTTCATGTGCTGGCGCTGACCACTTTTCTCGGCTGGCTGCTGATAGGCGGAGCCGATTGGCGCCAGGCTATGGTCAACGCCATCGCCGTGCTTATCATCACCTGCCCTTGCGCGCTGGGTCTGGTCGTGCCTGTGGTCAACGTCATCGCCTCGGGGAGGCTGTTTCGCCGTGGCGTTCTGATCAAGTCGGGGACGGCGCTGGAGCGTCTGGCCGAGACCGATATCATTGCCTTTGACAAGACGGGAACGCTGACCACGGGCCGTCTCGAACTGAAGAAAGAAAATGCCGCCGATGATGAAGCCTTAATCATGGCCGCCTCCCTGGCCGGAGCCAGCCGTCACCCCCTGGTCCGCGCCCTGACCCGCGCCGCGCCGACGACCAAGCCGGCCGACGGCGTCAAGGAAGTTCCCGGCTGCGGCCTGGAATTGGGCGAAGTTCGCCTCGGCAGCCGCTCGTGGTGCGGGGTCGGCGAGGACGAAAGCGCCGATCCGGAACTGTGGCTGACCCGTCCGGGGGCGGCCCCGGTTCGCTTTGCCTTTGAGGATCGCCTGCGCGCCGACGCCGCCCGAGTAATAACGGAACTGAAGAACATGGGCTATCAAGTGGCGTTGATCTCCGGCGACCGCCGTTCGGCGCTGTCCTCGGTGGCCGACGCCCTCGGCATAACAGACCGGCAAGCCGGCATGACCCCCCAAGATAAATGCCGCCGCCTCGATCAACTGGCCGCCGAAGGAAGGCGCGTGCTGATGGTCGGCGACGGCCTTAATGACGCTCCGGCGCTGGCTTCCGCCTACGCCTCGCTGTCGCCGTCAACGGCCATGGACATCAGCCGAACCGCCGCCGACGCGATATTCCAGGGCGATCTTCTGGGGCCGGTCGTCGAGACCCTGAAGGTGGCCGTCCGCGCCGGTAAACTGGTCAGGCAGAATCTGGCCCTCGCCCTGCTTTATAACGGGATCGCGGCGCCGCTGGCGATGGCCGGGATGGTGACGCCGCTGATCGCCGCCGTCGCCATGTCGGCGTCGTCATTGATGGTGATCGCCAACGCCTTGCGTCTGAACGAAAGGCAGGCCTCGTGGATAAGATGATCGAGCGACGGCAGAAACACGAGTATATCAAACAATGATCACGATTGATTCCATAATCAAAGGGGATTAATTTATAGGAGGAGCACACGGAAACATGGCGGAAAGAGGCGGAAAACGCGGACTTTCTCCAATCTATTTGGAAGAAAGCGACGTTCCGGAACAACCAAACGTCATATACCTACGCAGCAATCGCCGGCGGCGAATTGTTTTCGGCTGGTATGGTGGAAAGTTTTCGCATCTTGATTGGCTTCTGCCTCTGCTTCCCCCATGCCATCACTATTGCGAGCCATTTGCCGGCTCCGGGGCTGTTTTGCTCAACCGGCAATCATCGCCCGTCGAAACCTATAATGACATTGACGGCGACGTGGCGAGCTTCTTTCGTGTGCTGCGAGATCAGCATGAGGAATTGATTAGGGCAATTGCATTGACCCCTTTTTCCCGCGAGGAATACCACAAAGCAATTCATGGACCGACCAACGGAATCAGCGAAGTTGAAAGAGCGCGGCGCTTTTATATCAAGGCCCGGCAGACTCGCACCGGTCTAGCTCAAACTGCGTCGCTTGGCCGGTGGGCGAATTGCAAGGACACTAGCCGCGCCGGAATGTCGGGCGTTGTATCGCGCTGGCTTGGCGGCATTGAAGCCCTCGACGGCATCGCTCAGCGGCTTATTCGTGTTCAAATCGAGAACCGCCCGGCTGTTGATATCATCCAGCTCTATGATAGCTTGGAAACTTTGTTCTATTGCGATCCGCCCTATCTTCATGCGACTCGTGGAGATTCCAAGGCCTACGGTTTTGAAATGGATGAGAGTCAGCACCACGAATTTGCGAAGGCCGCAAATCAATGTCGGGGAAAGATTGCCGTGTCCGGTTACGATCATCCGTTGATGGATGAGCTTTTCAAGTCGGGAAAATGGTTCAAGACGCATGGCGCGGATAAGACGATTCACTCCACGAAGGATAAGCGCCAAGAGGTTCTTTGGACTAACTACAATCCCAAAGGCAAAAAGGATTTGTTCGGATAATGAGCAACAGCCGATCACTTGACCAGATTTTGCAGTCTGTTCACAATCAGGCCGCTGCGTCGCTTGAAAAAACCGTTATCACAGATGCAAGCATTCGGGAGCGCGTCGATTATGTATGTCACTGCCCATCCAATCGCGCTGGCGTTCGCTTGCTCATGTCTTGCCTACTCGGCAATCTGGAAAACTCGGCAGTCGATCCGCGCAAGCCCTATACGGAGATTGGCACAGCCGATAGTTTTTCTGGACGTACACTTGATGAACGATACCTAACGTCCTTCATTAACAAGCATCGCCTGCCCTGCAATCCGACAACAGCCTTCCTCACACCCACGCTGCGGAACATCAATCACCCACTTATGCCCGATACCGAGCTAATCGGACGGCCCCGCGACCTTTATGTTAAGACGTTACAATTGCTGGACGACGTGGCGACCGGGCGGATCAAGGCCGAGTTGCTATTCGTCGAAACAGTCCGCGTCCTGCTTATCATACGGGACGAAAAACTAGCGCGGATGCAGTCGCTCATCAACTCGCTCGAATGCTCAGAAGATGCGTTGCCGTTATCATCGGAACAAATCGTTACTCTTATCGGTCAACACTTGGCTTGCAAGGGGGCAAGCCGCGTTCCGGTGCTGGTCGTGGCAGCCGCCTATAAGGCTGGCGGCGAGAAGATCGGTGAATCCGCCCGCCCTCTTCTCTCTCACAATGCCGCCGACTTGCAGACCAAGGCAATCGGCGATGTAGAGGTTTACATGATCGGTGAGGACGCAATAGTCACCGCTTACGAAATGAAAATGAAGTTGGTAACGGTCGAAGATATCAATGCGGCTCTTACAAAAATCGCCCGGTCCATGGAACCAGTTCACAACTACATTTTCATCACGACGGATAAGATCGACCCCGCCGTTGTCGAATATGCCGCAAAATTCTATGAAGAACTTGGCGGCGTTGAAATCTCAATCCTTGACTGCATCGGATTCCTGCGTCACTTCCTGCACTTTTTTCATCGGTTGCGTACGGTTTACCTTGACGTATATCAGGCCCTCGTGCTGGCAGAGCCTGATTCAGCCGTCAGCGGCACTCTGAAAGAGGCATTTCTGGCATTGCGGCAGGCCGCCGAGAGCGGCGACTAAAAAGTTCCATCAATGCTCAAAAAAATCATCGCCATCAAGAATGTCGGCAAGTTTCGCAATTCCGCTTGTGGCGGCGATACGACATTGGCCCGGTATACGCTCATTGTCGGCGCAAACGGTTTTGGCAAAACCACAATATGCGCGGTACTGCGCTCGCTCAAAACCGGGGACGTAGAACATGTTATCGGGCGGAAAACCTTGGGCGTGACGGAACCAGCAAGCATCGAATTACTGTTGGGCGACGGCGTTGTTCGTTTCGATGACGCCACATGGAACAACACCCACCCTGACATTACTATTTTCGATGGTGTTTTCGTCGCCGAAAATGTCCATTCCGGCGAAGTTGTCGAGATAGATCACAGGCGGAATCTCTACCGCGTCATCATCGGTGACGCTGGCGTGACGCTGGCGGAAGAAAACGCAAAACTGGCAAGTGACAGCCGTGCCAAGACCATGGAGATCAGCGCCACCGAGCAAGCAATCAAGTCCCATATCCCGGCAAATATGACGCTGACCGACTTTATTGACTTGCCAAAGCTCGACGACATCGACAACCAGATCACGACACAGGAATCGAAACTGACAATGATCCGTCAGGCCGCCAGCATTGCCGCCAGGGCCGTTTTGTCGGAATTGGTGTTGCCGTCCCTGCCGGACGACTTCATGGAATTATTGGCAAAGACCATCGACGACATCGGCCAGGACGCTGAGCAACACATCAACGCACATCTAGCGGCACATGGTATGGCGGCGGATGGTGGCGACTGGATCGTGAAGGGCATCGACCACATCACGGTAGAGTCCTGCCCTTTCTGCGGACAGAACATTCGCGGCTTGCCGCTTATTGTCGCCTACAGGGCCGTATTCGGCGACCGCTACAAGGCCCTGGGAACGACCATTACCACAATGAAGACCAGAATTAGTCAGGCGTTCGGAGATACGGCCCTGGCCCGGCTTGACACAGCCGCCGAGCAGCATAAAAACGGCATTGAATTTTGGGGCCGCTACTGCACTTTTGACGTAGCACCCCTCGCCTACCCCGCCGAGCTAGCCAACGCGATTTGTGGCCTGTCCCAATCCGCACTATCCTTACTTGATAGCAAGGCGCGCACACCGCTTGAAGCGATCACAACAGACGAGACTTTCACTAGGGCCATTGCCGCCTATAGCACGGTGCAGGCCCAGGCCGCCGCTCTGAATCAAGCAATCCGCCAGATGAACGCCCACACCAATGCCAAGAAGGCTGAAACAGGTTCCGCCGACGTTCTTCGTGCGGCCGAAGCCGATCTTGCCCGTCTTAAAGCTACAAAGACACGCCACGGCGCGACGGTAACGGTGCTGTGCGACAACCACAAATTGCTTTCGACCAAGAAGGACGACATTGATAAACGAAAGACCGCTATACGTAAACAACTCGACAAACATACCAATAGCGTAGTGAAACCCTACGAAAGCCGCATAAATCAGTACCTGGACGCCTTCAACGCCGGATTCTCGATCACCAAGACGAAGCATGGCTATCCTGGCGGCGTCGCCAGTTCGACCTATCAGCTTGTCATTAATGATACCACTGTCGATGTTGGTGACGGCAAGACGCCCGGCAATATGCCGAGTTTCAAGAACACCTTGAGCGCTGGCGACCGCTCGACGCTGGCCCTCACATTCTTCCTGGCCCATCTTGAACAGGACGAAGGGCTTGCCAATAAGATCGTGGTATTCGACGATCCATTTAACAGTCAGGACGCCTTTCGTCGTCGGCGAACGATCAATGAAATTATGAAGGTGGCGAGACAATGCGCCCAGGTGATAATCCTCTCGCACGACGCGACATTCTTGAAACAGATTTGGGATAAATGCCCGGCCGCCGAGCGGGTGGCAATGACCATCGCGGATCACCGCAAGCAAGGATCAAAAATCACGCCCATAGACCTTGAGAAAGCATGTCAGGGACGCACGGCGAACGACATTGACGATCTGCATACTTACCTATCCAACAGCGAAGGACAGCATCTCGACATAATCCGCAAAATGCGCGTGGTGCTCGAAACCTACGCCCGCACCACCTACTCGGCCAACTTTGACGTCAATGATTGTCTTGGCAATATTGTCCGCAAAATCCGCGAAGGCGGCGCAAATCATCCCGCCCAGGCTCTTTACGATGAATTGGATCAGATCAACGACTACACCAAAAAATACCATCACGGGGAGGACTTAACAAACATCACGCCCGACCAGATCGACCCCATAGAGCTAACCGGCAACACCAAACTGACACTTAGAATCGTGAATGCATTGCAAGCATGATTTTCAAAAACGACCGTTTTCAGGAGGGTCGCCGTCAACGGCCATGGACATCAGCCGAACCGCCGCCGACGCGATATTCCAGGGCGATCTTCTGGGGCCGGTCGTCGAGACCCTGAAGGTGGCCGTCCGCGCCCATAAACTGGTCAGGCAGAATCTGGCCCTCGCCCTGCTTTATAACGGGATCGCGGCGCCGCTGGCGATGGCCGGGATGGTGACGCCGCTGATCGCCGCCGTCGCCATGTCGGCATCGTCATTGATGGTGATCGCCAACGCCTTGCGTCTGAACGAAAGGCAGGCCTTTGTGAACATTCTTCTCTATCTCATTCCGGGAGCGCTGTTCCTCGGGCTGATCGGGCTGGCGGCGTTTCTGTGGGCGTTGCGCTCCGGGCAGTTCGAAGACCTGGACGGCGCCGCCGAGCGCATCCTGTTCGACGACGACCCTCTGCCGCCGCCGGGGCCGCCGAGTTGAGCAAATATAGAACATTACATATTTTTAAGATCAGGAAACTCGTTGTAAAGCTCTTCCAATTCATCCTCATCCATTCGTGGCGGCGGGAGTTCTTCGCGCCGTATTGTTTTTTCGTAATGATCGTCTGGCATTAATATGGTTGCCGCCCTGTCTAGACAAAACCTGCTCAAAACGGCCTCAATTTTCTTATCATCGCATAAAAAAATTTTCGAGGCGTAAAGAACAAGGTCGGTGCGGTTGATGGCAACGACTCTTCCCCGTGAAATGTCTGAATAGTCAAGATTGGCAAATTCCGGTACGATTTTTTGCAGGTTGGGCCAAGCATCAACATGACACACTGCCCCATTAGCGAAACCTTCCACTTCCTCAGCCTCGGACAACGGCGAGGAGAAGTCAAAAATGCTTCCCTTCCACAACCACCAGACCCCGACCCTTGGCTCTTCTCGGACCATCATTACTTTCCTTTGTAATTGCGCCTATTTTACACCATTACCAAGTGGCGGCGTTACCAATTTCAAAAACTAATAGCCTTTCCCTGAACGTTTCTCTACCATTTTCCCTAGTGCCATCCGGCACCGTGGCGGGAGCACATGTAATACGGGGGGCGCGATGTTTAAATTCAAACGAGGGATCAGCACCGATTTCGTTAAAAGGCTGAATGACGAATACAATAACGGCGGGTGGTGGCGGTCCATTGCTGATGACCGCAAGTTGTTCATCGCCATCCGCGATGGTTACCTCAACGTCTATTGGAAAGGCAATAGCCTGCTGAGGCTTACCCTAGATGAGAAGAAGAGGCTGGTCGGCGAAACCCATTACAAATACCTGCTACGGAGCGAATTGGTTGATAATAAGCAATACATTCTGTCTTATAACGGTAAGGTGGAATCGTTCGACGCATCGAAGATGTTTCTTCCCGACCTATCCAGCATAGCGGCGTTGACGCGGGCTGCCGACGCCTATAGCGGTGATGAAAAGGCCGGTGTGCATCAGATCATTCTGAGCAACCCCAATATTATTGATGTCGAAGTGACCTTCGGCTTGGAGGGCGATAACGAGAAATCCCCAGCGACCCGGCGTATCGACTTTGCCGCACTACGGCCTACCGCCGATGGCGCGGAAATCGTATTCTATGAAGCCAAGCTGTTCTCGAACAAAGAGATTCGCGCCAAAGGCAATGCCATTCCCCCCGTCGTCGGACAAATCAAGGACTATCAGGAGCTTCTGATCACCCATACCAAAGATGTGGAACATTCTTACCGCACCATCTGCGGCAATCTGGCGGCCCTCGACGGTGTGCGGGGTAGGTATAATGCAGACCTCCTTGCCTCCGGTAATGCGGCCCTGCATGTGAGCAAGAACGTGTGGCTGGTGGTATTCGGCTTCGATATTGACCAACGCGACGGCAAGGTATGGAGCAAACACAAGAAGAAGCTGGAAGAAACCGCTCTCAAGGACAGGCTTTTGTTCAATGGCAACCCAAAAGAAATTACTCGCGGCATTCCCTCCACGTTGTGAAGGGAGGCCGATACAGTGGCCAAAGTTTGCCTGACCATTCATCGCTCCGCCCACGAGATTGGCGGCAACTGCATTGAACTCGCCACTTCGGACGGACACAGAATCATCATGGATGCCGGGCGTCCCCTGGATGCCCCCGAAGACGTCAAGGCCGGGTTGTTGCCGCTATCGCTGGACACGACACGCCCGGTCGATGCCGTGCTACTCTCTCATTCCCATCAGGACCATTGCGGACTACTTAGGGAGTTACCTGCGAGGTGGCCGGTCTACTGCGGGGCCGCATGCGAAAAGCTGGTGCGATTGACCGGTGGTATATTCGGCAATGCGCCGCCACAGCCGTTCACGGCCTGGGAAAGTGGCGCTCCCTTCAGTGTCGGCCCCTTCACCATTACTCCGCATCTGACCGATCACAGCGCGTTCGATGCTTTCATGCTGCTGATCGAGGTTCATGGAAAGCGCCTACTCTATTCCGGTGATTTTAGAATACATGGCCGCAAGGGGGCGCTGGTCCGCGCCATGATGGCTCGTCCGCCGGTCGATATAGATGCCCTGGTAATGGAGGGAACCAACTTGGGCAGCGACAAACCCTGTTCCAGCGAAAACGATATTGAGGCCCGGTTCACCGATCTGTTCAAGGCAACGGCGAACAGGGTGTTCGTGACATGGTCGGCGCAGAATATTGACCGCACGGTGACGCTGTACCGAGCTTGCCTCCGCACGGGGCGTACGCTGGTAGTCGATTTGTATACCGCCGAGGTTATGGATACGCTGGCGACATTCGGTCGATTGCCGCGACCGGGGTGGAAAAATCTCAAGGTAGTCATCACACATTCTTTCGCCAAGATGTACCGGAACACCGGAAGGGAAGCATTTGTCTCCCGGATGGCGAAGTTCGGCATCTCGGCGGATAAACTGGCCAAAACGTCCTCGCAGTGGGTGGTGATGACCCGGCCCTCACTGATACGGGACTATGAATTCAAGGGGGTTGCACCAACGCCGCAGGATGCGTGGTCATGGTCCATGTGGCATGGTTATCTGCTAAATGAGGACGGGCACAAGGTGCAAGCGTGGTTCGAAGGCGGCCAGTGTCCGGCAGCCCACATTCACACCTCGGGGCACGCCTCGCCCACCGATCTGCGCCTCTTTGCCCGCAAGATCAGCCCGAAGACATTGATCCCGGTTCATGGGGTGAATTGGGACAGCGAAGCGGACGGGTTCCCGCCCATCCGCAGGCTGGCCGATGGCGAGTCTGCGATCCTGTAAACGACGATCACACGATCAAAAATCTCCGTCTGCACATTGCAGACAGGTAATGCCTTCATCGCGCCACATCTGAACTACGGTATTTCTGTCCTCAACTGCTACCCATGGATGATATCCATCGTTTCTCATTTTCTGAAGAAGTTCACGTTTAACAATGACATCATCGCGACTGTCGCCCGTATTGCGAAGATAAAGAGCTTCATACGATATAGATTGGCGAGCAAGCCATTCGACCGTTTCCGGTCTGTGACTTTCTGGGCGGCCCGAGCATATGACGATTGCATGATCGTGTTTAAGAGTGTCGAGCAGCCTAACTACCGTCTTGATCGGCTGATCGTCACGCAGATTATCAAAAAATTTGTCCCAATCGGATTGAATCTTTATAGCGGAGATACGGCATTCAACATTCCGGAGTTTAGACGCACGAATCTCCACAATGACAATATCAGGTCCTGACAACTTCCGTATCGTGCCTGTGGACCCTTTCTTTACGGCCCCGACAGATTCCTGAAACGTCACATAGGCGCCCGTGAACGGAGAGCCATCTACAAAGTGAACTCGATGAGTAAGATCAGCCAATGTTCCATCAAGGTCGAATACAACGCAACTACCGCCGATCTGATGGCTTCCCCTGTGAATGCAAGCGAGCATTAATTAGAACAATCCAATGACTTTTGCAATAATTACAGCAATTGGCTGTCTATTACGATCATAGGTATTTGATGATTTTGCACCAGAATACGGCTTTACTTGGGTCGCAGTTACCTCCCACTTATTTGATGAATTTGCTCCGCTGTAAGGCGCGATAGATTTTCCGTCATATATCCATGTGTTAGAAGAACTTGACCCTGAATATGGCTTAAATTTCTTGCCATCAAATTCCCATTTATTCGAAGAATTTTGGAGGTATTTACCATCCCACGTCCACCCCTTCGGCAGTTCAATTGTATTACCCATGACAATCCTTTCATTTAATAGGCTCGTTGCAAACGTCCGGTGAATCTTTGTTAACCATGCTGTGATTAAGTAGAGGAAGGGTAAAGGGGGTTCTTCCGATGGCGAAGTTTAACAGCGCGTGGTTTATTGGCAAGAGGCAGTTCCGGCCTCTTACGGGTGTCGAGGCGTAGATGTTCCGTGTTTTGGTCGAGCGTCCGCGCCCATAAACTGGTCAGGCAGAATCTAGCCCTCGCCTTCCTTTATAACGGGATCGCGGCGCCGCTGGCGATGGCCGGGATGGTGACGCCGCTGATCGCCGCCGTCGCCATGTCGGCGTCGTCATTGATGGTGATCGCCAACGCCTTGCGTCTGAACGAAAGGTAGGCCTTTGTGAACATTCTTCTCTATCTCATTCCGGGAGCGCTGTTCCTCGGGCTGATCGGGCTGGCGGCGTTTCTGTGGGCGTTGCGCTCCGGGCAGTTCGAAGACCTGGACGGCGCCGCCGAGCGCATCCTGTTCGACGACGACCCTCTGCCGCCGCCGGCAGATGAAAGGAAAAAAGAATAGGGAGGGAGTAGTTACAGCAACCTCCCCCTGCCCCCTCCTTGGTAAGGAGGGGAAAAAGTGGGCGGCCTCCTTCGCAAGGATGGGAGAAAAGCTCCTCCCCTTACGAAGGGGAGGCCGCTCGGGGTTAAATTGCGCGAATTGCTGTAAACATCCGCAGGAATCACTCCGCCGGCGTTATCCCCGACAAGCAGGTAGGAAATTTTTGCCTAATTCACCGATTATTAACATTGCTGCGCGATAATGCGGCAACGAAGAAACAGTCGTGCCGATAAGGAACTTTGCGCATGGACCTTAAAAATATCACTCTCTTCGGCGTGGTGAAGAAGCAACTGGCATGGCTCAGTCAACGTCAGGAGGTTCTTGCCCAGAATATCGCCAACTCGGACACGCCGAAGTTCAGGCCGAGCGATCTCAAGAAGTTCAATTTCAATGAACTGGTCCGTCAGGAGAATATGCAGATCAATATGGCGTCATCGGGGCCTAACCACCTGGCCGGACAACGCAAGCGCCTTCGTGATTTCGCCTCGGCGGTCGAGAAGCGCCCCTTCGAGACGGCGCCGGACGGCAACGCAGTGGTGCTTGAGGAACAGATGGGAAAGATCAACGAAACCACCATCTCTCACAGGCTGACGACCGAAATTTACAGGAAGCACCTCAACATGATCCGCATCGGCCTCGGCACTGCAAAATAGGACGGAGTGAGAGCTTATGGATGATCTTATGAAAACAATGCGGATTTCCTCGTCCGCCATGAAGGCGCAAGGAACGCGCCTCCGCGTCATTTCCGAGAACGTCGCCAACGCCGACTCCATGGCCAAAGGGCCGGGACAGCTTCCCTATCAACGCAAGACGGTGACCTTCAAGAACGTGCTGGACCGCAATGTCGGCCTGAATGTGGTCAAGGTGAATAACATCGGAACCGATAAATCAGAATTCGAGAAGCGCTTTGATCCCAATCATCCGGCGGCGGACGTTGACGGCTATGTCCAGATTCCCAACGTCAATCCGTTGATCGAGATGATGGACATGAGGGAGGCTCAACGCTCATACGACGCCAATTTGAACGTCGTCAAGGCATCCAAGCAGATACTTAAAGACACCATCGACCTTCTTCGCTGATTACCGACGCGCCCCGGCGCTTATCCAATAGAACCAGGAGATCATAATGGCACTTCCCGTTCAGAACATAACCGGCGCCATCAACGCCTACGCAAGCACCCAGCGGGGAACCGCGCTCGGATTGGGCGCCCGCGACGCCGTTCCGGTCAACACCTTCGGCAATCTGGTTCAGAACGCCATACAGAAGGCTATCGATATCAACAAGCAAAGCGAGTCCCTCTCCATCGCCGCCATTAATGACCGCGCCGACCTGAATCAGGTAGTGACCGCCGTCAGCGAAGCGGAGTTGAGCTTGCAGGCGGTGACGGCGGTGCGCGACAAGGTTATCGAAGCCTACAGGGAAATTCTCAGGATGCCGATGTAAGGCGCCGGTTACAGGGCGGGATAATACGCTATGGATGAGGTGGCCGTACTTGAAATCGGGCGCGACGCCCTGGGCGTTATCCTGTGGACATCGGGGCCGATCATGGTGGCGGGACTTATCGTCGGTCTGATTATCTCCCTGTTTCAGGCACTGACCACCATTCAGGAAATGACGCTGACTTTTGTTCCGAAGATTCTGGTTATTTTCGTCGCCATTATTATTTTCCTTCCTTACATGATGACAACGGTTCTTGAATTCTCCCGGCGGCTTTTCGATCACATGACCGCGTTAAGCTGATCAGGGCATGCTTTCGGAATTCCTCAACCTCAACATCTTTAGTTTTTTACTGATTTTTGCGCGGGTCGGCACTTCCCTGATGATCCTGCCGGGGTTCAGCTCGCCGGTAGTCAACCCCCAGGCCAGGATTTTTGTCGCCCTCGGCGTCAGCCTGGTATTGACGCCGATTCTGTCCGCCGACTTGCCCGCAGCGCCGCCGTCGGCGCTTGGTCTGCTGGCGCTGCTTGTCGGGGAGATCATCATCGGCGCTTTCCTGGGAACTATCGGCGTTATCCTGGTGAGCGCCCTGCAGATAGCGGGAACAATCATCGCCCTGGTTTCTTCTTTGGCTAACGCCATGATCCAGGACCCCATCGCCGAGCAGCAAAGTTCGGTGGTTTCCAATCTGATCACCACCATCGGCGTGCTGTTGATTTTTTCCACCAACATGCACCACCTGATGCTGTCCGCGCTGTCTGACAGCTACACTATTTTTGCTCCCGGTAAACCTCTTCCCATCGATGATTTCACCGAATTTTTGTCCCGTCAGGTCGCCGCCAGTTTTGCGCTTGGAGTGCAGCTTTCGGCGCCGGCGATGATCAGCGGCCTTGTCTATTATGTCGGCGTCGGTCTGCTTGGGCGCCTGATGCCGATGTTGCCGTTGTTCATGTTCGCCATGCCGTTCCAGATCGCCGCCCAGCTTTGGGTGGTGATGATAGCAATGTCCTCGATCATGATGGTGTTCCTGGCTCACTTTAACGAAGGCTTCAGCGCTTTTCTGGTAAAATGACATATCTCCATAACCCCTGAGATGATCCATGGCTGAAGACGATTCACAAAAAACAGAAGACCCTACGGGCAAAAGGCTTGATAAGGCCCGGGAAAAGGGTCAGGTCGCCAATTCGACCGAGGTCAAGAATCTGGCGATCATCATGGCCGGCACGGCGGCGGTGTACATGATGATTCCCGATATGATGCGCGGCGTAACCACTATGTCGTACAAGTTCATTGAAATGCCTCACGCCGTGCCCATGGATTTCGAGCATCTTCGCTTTATGTTTGCCAATGTCGCCATAGACGCCGGAATCCTTATGTGGCCGTTTCTGGTCCTGCTGGTCATTACCGCCATTGTCGCCAACGTGGCGCAAGTCGGCCTGCTGTGGGCGACGGACAAGATCAGCATTAAATGGAGCAATGTCTCCCTTCTCGGCGGCATCAAGAAGAAATTTTCGATGACCACCGTCACTGAGTTCGTCAAAGGAATCATGAAGCTTATCGTTACCGGAGTGGTGTCTTTCAGTTTGGCTTTGCCGATGCTTGACGATCTTGCCGTGATCGCGGAGATGGAGTTAAGCCTGTCCCTTGAGCGCATCTATGATATCTCCATCCTGCTTTTAATGGGCACCATCATGGTGATGACGGCGGTCGCGGCGATGGACTATGCCTACACAAAGTATTCGCACACAAAGTCGATGAAGATGTCCAAGCAGGAAGTCAAGGATGAGAACAAGGAATCCCAGGGCGATCCGCTGATCAAATCCCGCATCCGCAAACTTCGTTATGAGCACGCCCGAAAGCGCATGATGGCGGCGGTGCCCAGGGCCGACGTGATTATCACCAACCCGACCCATTACGCGGTTGCTCTGGAGTATAAGGTAAAGGACATGACGGCGCCGAGGCTGCTTGCCAAGGGCGTCGATTCGCTTGCTTTCCGCATTCGTGAGGTTGCCGAGGAACATAATATTCCGATTATCGAGAACCCGCCTCTGGCGCGCGCCCTTTACGCCACCGTCGAGCTTGATGAAGAAATTCCGGAAGAGCATTACAAGGCGGTGGCGGAAGTTATCGGCTATATTATGCGCCTGAGGGGCGATCTGCCCATGCAGTGAGTGAAAGCGGGGAGCCGAAATTGACCACGCAAGCGGAGAAGTCTCATGCAATGATCGGACGCCGGCTTCCGGGCGGAAAGCCGCTGTGGCGAAGGCCCGAGATATGGGGCGCCGTCGTCTGCGTGCTTTCGGCGGCGGCGGCGGGCGTCTGGTTGTGGTCGGGCGACGGCGGGATTACGGTTATGATGCCGGGGGGGCTTGCCGTCATGGCCCTGCTCGGACTTTCCTGGTCGCTGGGCCAGGCCAACGCCAATCCGGTGGCGGAATTGCTGCTGGCCGCTGCCGAGAGCAGCAAGGACGCCCGCATGATCACTGCTGCGGACGGCGTATTCATTTACGCCAACGCCGCTTTTTACCGCTTGTTCGCCCTGGCGGTATCGCTGGATTCCATCGCCGATATCCTTAAGGGGAAGGAAGCCAGGAAAGCGTTCGCCCGCCTCAGGGCCGGCGCCGAAGCCGGCCTGTCCGAACATATCGAGGTTCCTTTGCATATGCCGGCGGGGCCTGTCGAGTGGCTGCGGATTTCAATATCGCCGCTGCCTCATGGTTACGTCCTGTGGCAGGCGGAGGACATCACCGCACGTCGCGAGATTGACGCCGTGCGCAACAGCGACCAAGAAATGTCGGCCGATTTTCTGGACAATCTGCCGGTCGGTTATTTCTCGGTCGATGGCAACGGCAACATCATTTATGCCAATCAAATGCTGGCGTCCTGGCTTAGAGCGGAATCGGGGGGAGCATTAAGAGGGAGAACTTTTGCCGACTTCGTCATCGCCGAGGAGAGCATCTCGCAAGGCAAGGACGGCGGTTCCGACCTTCATGGCGAGGTTACGCTGCGTAACGACGACGGCGGCTCCTTCAGGGCCTGTCTGGTGCAATCACAGCGGCTCAACCGGGGCGGCGACATGATCTACAGCCGGTCGGTGGTGTTGCGCGACATGGCCTGGCGCTACGGCGACTTCCGTGGACCGGAGCAGACTCTGCACTGGCTTTTCGACGAAGCGCCGGTGGGGATCGTTTTGCTGAACGTACACGGCAACGTCACCGATTGCAACCGGGCCTTCCTCAAGCTGCTGGGCTTGCACCGCGAGGCGGCGGTCGGCCGCCTTTTCGTCGAATTGCTGAGCAAGGAGGACGGCGGCGATGTGGGAGGCCAACTCTCCAAGGTGGTAATGGGCGCCGTGCGCGCCGTTCATCTGGATGTGCGCATGCCCGGTTCAGGACAGCGTGAACTGGCCGCTTCTCTGTTCGCCAGCCGCATGGAAGACGCCGACGGCGAGTTCTCGGGGCTGGTTCTGCATTTCATCGACACCACCGAACAGAAGAATTTAGAGGTTCAGTTCTCCCAGTCGCAAAAGATGCAGGCGGTAGGTCAACTGGCCGGCGGGGTTGCCCACGATTTCAACAACCTGTTGACCGCCATGATCGGCTTTTGCGACCTGTTGCTGGAGCGCCACGGTCCTGATAATCCGTCCTTCGCCGATATCATGCAGATCAAGCAGAACGCCAACCGGGCCACCAATCTGGTGCGTCAATTGCTGGCCTTCTCGCGTCAGCAGAAGCTCAAGCCCGAAACGATTGACGTCACCGACGCCTTGTCGGACCTGTCTAATCTGCTGAGCAGGCTGATCGGCGAGAACATCACTCTGATGATGGAACATGACCGTGATCCGGTTCTGATCCGCACCGACCGGGGTCAATTTGATCAGGTGATCATCAATCTGGCGGTCAATTCCCGCGACGCCATGCCCGGCGGCGGGATGCTGACCATCCGCACTTCCAACGTCATCATCGACAAGGACGTGCAGCGCGGCCATGAGTTGGTTCCGGCTGGCGCTTATGTGCTGATCGAGGCCTCCGATACCGGGACCGGCATCGCCAAAGAGGACATCGGGCGCATCTTCGAGCCGTTCTTCTCCACCAAGGAGGTGGGGCGCGGCACCGGACTGGGCTTGTCAACCGTCTACGGCATTGTTCACCAGTCCGGCGGGTTCATCTTCGTTGACAGCGCGCCGGGCGAAGGCGCCACCTTCAGCATTTATTTCCCCAAGTGCAGCCGCGAGGGCGGCGAGTCGGCGGATGAAGGCGTTACCCCGCTCAGGCCTCCGGTCAAGTTGCGGGCGGAACACGCCGACGGCGTCGATTTGACCGGCGACGGTTGCGTGCTGCTGGTCGAGGACGAAGACGCGGTGCGCATGTTCGGCGCCCGCGCCTTGCGCAACAAGGGCTACAACATTCTCGAAGCCAGAAACGGCGAGGAAGCCCTGGACGTTATCAATTCTTCGGGCCGGACCATTGACCTCATCGTCTCTGACGTGGTCATGCCGGGAATGGACGGCCACACCTTGATCCAACTGGTCCGCCATGAATTGCCCGACGTAAAGGTGATCCTGATGTCCGGCAACGAGGAAATAGCCCGCGACCCCGGCATCCACTTCCTGCCCAAGCCGTTCAGCCTGAAAGACCTGGCCGGCAAGGTAAAGGAAGTGCTGGAGGGGTAGAGGATTTCGCTACCATGGTGGTCGTCTGATCGCGGCTTTTTTTGCCAAGGCTCCGATTTTAGTTTGTCGATTGAACATGAAAATGACCAATGTAAGTAGAACATTGGTTGACCGCTCGGTTGTTCAGTGACCGGCGCCGCTGGTCTTTGTATAAATCATGTATAAAAATACTCAGTATGTCGATGGCCATTGCAATAAATGTGTTTACTTATTATTATTCTTATTACGCTAAAACTATGAGAAGTGATTCTTCTGCCGTTTAATTCGGAAGGCAGAGGGGAATAGTAATGCAAATGGTTAAAAATTCAAATGAAGGCGCAGTCGTTACGAATGCAGCCTTGGTGTCGCTATCGTCCGGCGGCAATGCCGTCAATGGCGGGTTTGTTGACATCCCTAACGCATCGTGGCTGACAAGCGCCAACTTCGTGCGCGCCGGCCAGGATTTGTTGCTTAAGAACAACAATGGCGAGCAGGTGTCTGTTCGCAACTTTTTTGCCCTGGAACATCCGCCCGGACTACGCGCCCCCAGCGGCGCCTTCGTTTCACCGGAGATGGTGATTAAATTGGCGAGACCAGCGGCGCCGGGGCAATACGCACAGGCCGGACCGGCGGCGCAATTCGCGCCATTTGTTGAACTGCCGGCAGAGCCGGCGGCGGCAATTAGCGAGCCTGTCGACCATGTTGATGCGATCCCCGTCAAGCAACAAGCGGCGGTGACCAAGGAGGAAGCGTCCAGGGAAGACGAACCGGGTGGACCGGAGGGGGCCGGCCCCGAGGGTGGGTTCGGCGGTCTTGGACTTGGCGGTCCCGGCCCCGGCCTAGGCGGTCCCGGCCCCGGCCTAGGTGGCGGCGGTATCTTCAACACCGGCCCCGGCCTAGGTGGCGGCGGTATCTTCAACACCGGCCCCGGCTTAGGCGGCGGCGGTATCTTCAGCACCGGCCCCGGCTCAGGCGGCGGCGGTATCTTCAGCACCGGCCCCGGCTCAGGCGGCGGCGATATCTTCAGCCCCGGCCTCGGCTTAGGCGGCAGTAGTATCTTCAGCACCGGCCCCGGCTTAGGCGGCAGCGGTATCTTCAGCACCGGCCCCGGCTTAGGCGGCGGCAATCAGAACCACGATCCCCACGGCGGCGGCGGCGAACCAATTAACAGGCTACCGCTGCTGCCCCCTTCATTTGAGGAGACTCTCACCGGGACCGTGGGCGACGATACTTTTCACGGCGCCGGCATAAAGACCAACTTCTATTTCGCCTATGACAAGCTCGACGGTAACGACAAAATCACCGACTCCGGCGGCGCCAACCAGATTTCTTTCGATGGTCTGAATGATATCAAGTTTAGGCTGACCGCAAGCGCGACCCCTAACGCCGGCACGTTCGACATCTGGAGCGGCTTTAACGCTTCCATCGGCAGTCCGTCCCTTTCGACCATCATCTTTACCGATGTCGGCCAGTATCTGTTCGCCGACACCAACGGGACAGGTATGCAGAACAGGTACACCCCGCAGAGCGCGATCGATCTCCAAAACGCGACCGCCGCCGGCGACATCATCGTGTTGCCGTCCCTTGGCCTAAGCGAGATTGGCTATGTCATAGTCGGCACCGCCGGCAACGACACCATCACCCTGAACAACTTAACCACGCCTGATCTAGCCGGCGCTCTCGTCTTCGGCAAGGGCGGCGCCGACGCCATCACTCTGGGCGTCGGCGGACAGACAATTACTGTGTCCGGAGTCGAGACCATCACCGGCGGCACGGGGAACGACGCCATCACGCTGGGCGCCGGCGGACAGACAGCTACTGTATCCGGAGTCGAGACCATCACCGGCGGCACG
>Ga0156220_105_pt1 | contig 36405 bp, 37 predicted proteins | sample RifCSPlowO2_12_FD_107868 | JGI IMG/M metagenome (GOLD analysis project Ga0156220, IMG submission 107868) | Rhodospirillales bacterium RIFCSPLOWO2_12_FULL_58_28 | reverse complement strand
AATCTTTAATTATAATAACTTAAAATAATAGCGTTACGCTAACCTCTCCCTGCCCCCTCCTTGGTAAGGAGGGGAAAGAATTTCTCCCCCTTAACAAGGGGGAGGTCAGGAGGGGGTATCGAAGGGGGAATTGTCAGTCTGTGTGCTTTTGTGGTTAATAAAACAGCGCTTCTTTTCATTGTGTTTTAATCACAGAGGCACAGAGACGCAGAGAAGATTAAGTGAAGTTTTCTTCCTGCTTTTTCTTTTCTTTCTACCTTCCTCTGTGTCTCTGAGCCTCTGTGGTGTATAAAACAGTGTGGTTCATAAAACAGCGCTTCTTTTAGTCAACGCGCCGATTGAAGATCGGCATCGGCAGTAAGGGCTGGCGGGACGCCAAGGCGTGTCTATACTGCCGCCATGAGCCGGCAGACTACCGCTTCCGAGAAAAATTTCCGTCCCGCCGCGCTGGTCGCCGGGGTGCGCGGCGCGTTGTGGCTGACGGAAGACGGCGAGGTGGAAGAGTTGTCCCACGGCGCGGCGGCGCAGCGCCTGGGCAAGGGCCTGCCGGTGCTGGTTTGCCATTCCGTCGCCGTCGCCAGACGGCTCAACATTAAAAAATTCCCTGCTCTCGATTTACTGGAGTTGTTTGCCTTCGTCCGTCCGGCGCGGTTTTGCCTTCCGACGGCGCGGGGTCTGGCCCAGGCGTTGGGGCTGCCGATACCGGGAACGCCGGAAAAAGAGGCCGCCTCTCTGTTCGCCGCCGCCGAGGCGTTGCTTGATGAATTATCCGACCTTACCGACAAGGCGCGGGGCGAGGCCTTGCCCATCGCCTTCGCCATGACCCCCGTCTGGCCGTGGGGGCCGATGGTGCTGGAGGCGTTAGGGGGCGCCGCCCTTCCTCCCTCACGCACGGCGATGACCGGCCTCGCCGTATGGAATCGGCTTGAGGAGTGGAGCGAGACGGGACCGCCGCCACCCCCCGGCAACGAACCGGTAAAGCCGGAAGAAGCGCGCAAACGGCTTAAGCAACTTCTCGGCTCCGATGCGGAGGAACGCCCCCAGCAGGCCGATTACGCCGGGGCGGTTACCCACGCCTTCGCGCCCCGTGACCGCGAGGGGGAGCCGTGTCTGGTGCTGGCCGAGGCCGGCACCGGCGTCGGCAAGACGCTGGGCTATATCGCTCCGGCCGGCGTGTGGGCCGAAACCAACAAGGGCTGCGTGTGGATCAGCACATTCACCCGCAACCTTCAGCGCCAGTTGGACGGCGAGTTGGACCGGCTCTATCCGGACGCCGCCGAAAAGGCCCGTAACGTGGTCATCCGCAAAGGCCGGGAGAACTATTTCTGTCTGCTGAATTTCGAGGAAGCGGTGAACCGTTTTGCCGGCGGCGGCAACCTGATGCTTAACGGCAATGAAACGACGGCGCTGGGGCTGGTGGCGCGGTGGGTTTCGGCCGGCCGCGACGGCGACATGGCGGGAGGCGACTTCCCGGCGTGGCTGGCCGGGTTGCTGGGGCGGGAACTGACGCTGGACCTCACCGACACCAGGGGCGAATGCGTTTATTCGGCCTGTTCCCATTACCGCCGGTGTTTCGTCGAGCGCTCTATCCGTCGCGCCCGCAACGCCCGCATCGTCGTCGCTAACCACGCACTGGTGATGATCCAGGCGGCGCTGGGCGCCGGCGGGGAAGATTCTCTTCCCGTCCGCTATGTCTTTGACGAAGGTCATCATATTTTCGGCGCCGCCGACGGCGCTTTTTCGCTCCACCTCACCGGCAACGAGGCCGCCGAGTTGAGGCGCTGGATATTAGGCGCCGAGGACGGAATGCGCTCACGCTCACGCGGACTTAAGGCGCGCATCGGCGATCTGGTGGAGGGCGACGAGGCGGCAAGTTCGGCCTTGGCCGAGGCGCTGCGCGCCGCCCGCGCTCTGCCCGCTCCCGATTGGCGCCGGCGTTTGGCCGGAGGCGAGCCGCGAGGCCCGGCTGAAACCTTTCTGTTCCTGGTGCGTCAACAGGTTTATGCCCGTCATTCTGAAACTAAATCCGCCTACAGTCTTGAGACCGCGACCGCCTCGCCGGTTCCCGGAATGACCGAGGCGGCGCAGGCTCTCGAAGAGGCGCTGATCCGCATGTCCGGGCCGCTGAACGTGCTGGGCAAGGCGCTGGGCGGCATTCTCGACACAAAGGCCGCCGAGCTGGATACCGCGTCCAGGCTGCGCGTCGAGGCGGTGCGCCGGGGACTTGAGCGCCGCGCCTTGGTCTATGTCGAGGCATGGCGAGCCATGCTCGGCGCTATCGGCAAAGCCGCTCCGCCCGAATTTGTCGATTGGTTCGGCGTCGAGCGCATAGCGGGGCGCGACGTTGATATCGGCCTGCATCGCCACTGGCTGGACCCGACCATTCCCTTCGCCGAGACGGTAGCCAAGCCGGCGCAGGGCCTGCTGGTGACATCGGCGACGCTGCGCGACGGCACCGGCGACGAGGATATCGACTGGGCCTGTGCGCTGGCCCGCACCGGCGCCGCTCATCTGGCCTCGCCACCGGTTCTCAGCGTTGTGCCTTCGCCGTTTGACTATAAGGAACAGACGCGGGTGCTGGTGGTAGGCGACGTTTTGCGCACCGATCCGGCGGCGGTGTCCGCCGCCTACCGGGAGCTTTTCCTCGCCGCCGGCGGCGGGGCCTTGGGGCTGTTCACCGCCATCAACCGCCTGAAAGAAGTATACAAGCGCATTGCGCCGGCGCTGGAGGCGGCGGGGCTGGAACTGTTGAGCCAGCATGTGGACGCCATGGATACCGGCGCCCTGATCGACATCTTCCGCGCCGAGGCCGATTCGTGTCTGCTCGGCACCGACGCGGTGCGCGACGGCGTCGATGTGCCGGGCCGCTCGCTGCGTCTGATCGTCTTTGATCGCGTGCCGTGGCCCCGGCCCGATATTCTGCACAAGGCTCGCCGCGAGGCTTTCGGCAACGGACGGCGTTTCGATGAGATGCTGACCAGGCTGAAGCTCAAGCAGGCTTACGGGCGGCTGCTCAGGCGCGGCGATGATCGCGGGGTTTTCGTCATGCTGGACGGGGGACTGCCTTCAAGGATGGCCGGCGCTTTTCCGGAAGGCGTGGAAATCCGGCGCCTCGGTCTGGCCGAAGCGATAGAGGAAACCCGATCATTCCTTGATAACAGTCTGCATTGAGGAGGATAGAGAAAAAAAGCAGGAGGAACTTCGCTTAATCTTCTCTGCGCCTCTGTGCCTCTGTGATCAAAACACACAGGCCGATAATTCCCTCTTCGATGCCCTTTAACTCTCCCTTTATTAAAGAGGGGGATTGATTGTGCGGCGTTGCCGCAGCGACGGAAACTTTGGCGCCTTATTTTTTTTGCCGCTTGATCATGGATCGGATTATACTCGTCGGCGCGGCTTCCTGATGAGGTCCAAAGTGGTTAAAAACAACAACGGGGCAAATGCAACCGTGATCGCCGCCGAGGTTCTCGGAGACCTTATCAGCAATCTCAACAGGGGCGGCTATCCGGTCATCGGCCCTCGGGTCAAGGACGGCGCCGTAGTCTATGAGCCGGTAAGCGGCGCCGCCGATCTTCCCCTCGGCGTCATCGACCGCCAGCAGCCCGGCGCCTATCGCCTGAAAAAGAAGAACCGGGCCGGATTCTTCGATTTCACCCTTGGGCCGCAATCCTGGAAACGCTATCTTTTTCCGCCGTCGCAGCGGCTGTGGAAAGCTACGCTCGATAAGGACGGCTTCGTTATGGAGCCTGGGGCCGCCGTCCCCCGTCAGGCCTTTATCGGAGTCCGGGCCTGCGAACTGCGCGCCATGGAAATTCAGGACCGGGTGTTTGCCGACGGCGCTTACGCCGACCCCGCCTATCGGTCGCGCCGCGAAAAGACTTTTATCGTCGCGGTGAATTGTCGGCGGGCCGGCGCTACCTGCTTTTGCGTCTCCATGGGGGCCGGGCCGAAGGCCGAGAAGGGATACGACATCGTACTGACCGAACTTACCGACGGCGGTCGTCATGATTTTCTGGTCGAGGCCGGATCAAAACGCGGCGAACTGGTTATCGGCAAACTGTCTTCCCGCCCTGCCGCCGAGGCCGACCGCAGGGCGGCCGCCAAGGCTGTCGCCAAGGCCGCTGCGGCCATGGAACGCAAGATGCCGGGCAACGCCCGCGAGATCATGCTCGGCAATCTGGCAAGCCCGTATTGGGACAAGATCGCCGAGCGTTGCCTGTCCTGCGGCAACTGCACCATGGTTTGTCCCACCTGTTTTTGCTCCACGGTGAGCGACTTAACCAGCCTCGACGGCAGGACGGCGGAGCGTCGGCGGCGCTGGGATTCCTGCTTCACCATGGATTTCAGCTACATCCACGGCGGCAGTCTTCGCCGCAGCGGCGGCGCCCGCTTCCGCCAGTGGATGACCCACAAGCTCGCTCACTGGCGCGATCAATTCGGTACGTCGGGCTGCGTCGGTTGCGGGCGGTGCATCACTTGGTGCCCGGTCGGCATCGACATTACCGAGGAAATACGAAACTTCGGAAAGAACGGGAGGAAAACGTAATATGGTCAAGATCGAGGGTTTCGACAAGCTGATGAGAGAGCATCATTTCTTCAGGAATATGGCGAAGGAATCGTGCAGGATTCTCAGCGGCTGCGCGAAAAACGAACGCTTCGACGCCGACGCCTGCATTATTCGCGAGGGCGACCCGGCTGACAAGTTCTACCTGATCCGCGACGGCGCCGTGGCGCTGGAACTGCATATGCCGGGCAAGAACCCCATCATCCTGGAGACCCTGCACACCGGCGATATTTTCGGCTGGTCGTGGATTGTGTCCCCCTACAAGTGGTCCTATGACGCTCGCGCCGTCAAGCCCACCCGGCTGATCAGCCTGGAAGCCAAATGCCTGCGCAAAAAGATAAAGAAAAATCATACGCTGGGCTTTGACCTTTACAGTCAGTTCATCCCGGTCATGGGCAAGAGACTGAACGCGACCCGTTTGCAAATGATCGACATCTACGGCAAGTCATGAGAGAAGCCCGTCAAAACGATCCGATGACGCCGACGCCCTACCGCGTTCTCGAAAAACGCAGGGAACAGGCCGATTCCTTTACTCTTGAACTGGCGTCAATCAATGCCGGCGGCGGCCAAAACTTTCGTCCCGGCCAGTTCAATATGCTGTACGTCTTCGGCGTCGGCGAGGTTCCCATCAGCATCAGCGGCGATCCGGCAAACGCCGACAGGCTGGTTCACACCATCCGCAACGTCGGCGGAGTGACCAACGCCATGGCCGGGCTGAACAAGGGCGATGTGATCGGGGTGCGCGGCCCCTTCGGCAGCGCCTGGCCGGTCAAAGAGGCCGAGGGCGACGACGTGGTCATCATCGCCGGCGGCGTCGGCCTCGCGCCGCTCCGCCCGGCCATCCATCATGTCCTCACCGACCGCAGCAAGTACGGTCGCTTTGTAATTCTTTACGGCGCCCGCACCCCGCGTGACATCATGTTCATGCCGGAACTCATGAAATGGCGGGGGCGGTTCGATACCCAAGTCGAAGTCACCGTTGACCGCACAAGCAACGACTGGTCCGGCAATGTCGGCGCCGTCACCAAGCTCATACCGAGGGCCGATTTTGACCGTGGCCGGGCGACGGTCCTCGTCTGCGGACCGGAGATCATGATGCGGTTCGCCATTGCCGAACTTGACGGGTCGGGAGTTTCCAAAGACTCCATTTATGTTTCCATGGAGCGCAACATGAAGTGCGCCGTCGGCTTTTGCGGCCATTGTCAGTTCGGCGGATATTTTGTGTGCAGGGACGGGCCTGTCTTTCCCTACGGCAAGATCGAGGCCTTGTTAAAAATCAGGGAGTTGTGAGCATGGTCAAGAGACCCAAACTCGCGGTATGGAAGTTTTCGTCTTGTGACGGCTGCCAATTAAGCCTGATTGACTGCGAGAATGAATTGTTGAGCATCGCCGGGGCGGTGGAGATCGCCTATTTCCTCGAAGCCACTCGATCCCGGGTCAAGGGTCCGTATGACATTTCGCTGGTCGAAGGCTCGATCACCACTCCCGAGGAGCAAGTACGCATCCAGAAGGTGCGCCGTCAGTCCAAACTGCTGATCACCATCGGCGCCTGCGCCACCGCCGGCGGCATTCAGGCGCTGCGCAACTTCGCCGATGTCGAGGAATTCACCCGCGCCGTTTACGCCCATCCCGAATACATCAAGACCTTGGGTAAATCGACGCCGATAGAGGATCATGTGGCGGTCGATATGGAACTCAGGGGCTGCCCGATCAACAAGGCGCAGCTTCTCGAAGTGATCGGCTCGTTGCTGGTCGGACGGCGGCCCGACACGCCCGCTCACAGCCAATGTATCGAATGCAAGCTGGCGGGCGCGGTCTGCGTTATGGTGGCCAAGGGCGAGCCTTGCCTCGGCCCCGTCACCCAGGCCGGTTGCGGCAATGTCTGCCCGACCTGCGCTCGCGGCTGTTACGGCTGCTTCGGCCCCAAGGAGACCCCCAACGCCGCCGCGCTGGCTGAACGTTTGGGAGAACTCGGCGCCGACCGCAAACAGGTGCGCGACCTGTTCAGAAGCTATACGGCCTACGCCGAGCCTTTCCGCAAGGAGAGCGAAGCCCATGACTAAAAGTAAAAGCCGCACGATCAAGGTAGATGCTTTGGCCCGCGTCGAGGGCGAGGGGGCGTTGGACCTGCACATCAAGGACGGCGTCATAAAGAACATCAAGTTTCGCATTTTCGAGCCGCCCCGCTTCTTTGAGGCCTTCCTTCGCGGCCGCGCCTATTCCGAGGCTCCCGACATCACGGCCCGCATTTGCGGCATCTGCCCCATCGCCTACATTATGGGCGCAAGTCAGGCCATGGAAGACGCCCTCGGCGTGACGGTGAGCGGGCCGCTGCGCGACCTGCGCCGCATGATCTATTGCGGCGAGTGGATCGAAAGCCATGTGCTGCACGCCGCCATGCTGCACGCGCCCGACTTCCTGGGGTTGGATGACGCCTTGCAGATCGCCGCCGCCGACCCGGCGCTGGTTGAAAAGGCGCTTCGCCTCAAGAAACTGGGCAATACTATTCTGGAAGTGATCGGCGGGCGGGCCATTCATCCGGTAAACCTGAAGGTCGGCGGCTTCTACAAGGCGCCGGCCAAGGCGGCGGTGCGCGGTCTGGCCGGCGAACTGGAATGGGGCGTCAAAGCCTCCCGTGAACTGGTCCTGGCCTTCGGCGGCTTCGACTTTCCCGACTATAACCATGATTACACCTTCGTCTCGCTCCATCATCCTGATGAATACGCCATCCATGAAGGCGACATCATCAGCAATCGCGGGCTTGATATTCCGGTGCGCGGCTTTCTCGAACATTTCGACGAGGAGCATGTCAGGCACTCCAACGCCCTTCACGGCATGATGCGCGACGGCGCGGCTTATCTGGTCGGGCCGCTGGCCCGCTATAACAACAACTACAAGCAACTATCCTCGCTGGCGAAAAAGACGGCCAAGGCGGTCGGCCTGGGGGCCGTCTGCACCAATCCCTTTCAAAGCATTCTGGTGCGCATGATCGAGGTCATCTACGCCTGCGAGGAGGCGCTGCGCATCGCCGAAAGCTATGAGGAGCCGGATTCTTCATGCGTTGAGGTAACGCCCGGTCGCGGGGAGGGGCACGGCTGCACCGAGGCGCCGCGCGGTATTTGCTACCATCGTTACCGGCTCGGCGACGACGGGCGCATTCTGGATGCGCGCATTGTCCCGCCGACGGCCCAGAACCAGAAACAGATCGAGGCCGACCTTCGCGGCATCGTCGAGCGTAACATGAGTCTATCGGACGACAAGTTGAAATGGCGTTGTGAACAGGCGATCCGCAATTACGATCCCTGCATCTCCTGCGCTACTCATTTTCTGAAGTTGACGATCAAGCGTGACTGATAAAATTATCGGCATCGGCAATGCCTGGCGCGGCGACGACGGGGCGGGGGCGGCGGTGGCGGAGCGGTTGCGCGAAATGGGCATCGACGCCGAAGCCCAGGACGGCGACGGCGCCGAGCTGATGGAATCGTGGAAGGGCTGCGACGGCGCAATCATTATCGACGCCGCCGTTTCCGGCGCTCCGCCCGGCGTCGTGCATCGCTTTGACGCCGCTGAAAGTGAAATCCCCAAGCGCTTCTTTCGTTATTCGTCCCATCTGTTCGGGGTCGCCGAGGCGGTCGAGACGGCGCGTCTCCTGGGACGTCTCCCCAAACGGCTTATCGTTTACGGAATCGAGGGGGCGAACTTTAATCTCGGCTCGCCGATGTCGCCGGAGGTGGAAAAGGCCGTAACCGAGACGGCGGCGCTGATCAAGGGCGAACTGGATCATGCATGAGATGTCGCTTATCGAAGGCGTGTTCCGCCTCATTGAGGAACAGGCGAAGGTCGAGAACTTCCGTCGGGTAATAACGGTTCGGCTGGATGTCGGCGAGTTATCCCACGCCGAGCCGGACGCCCTGCGCTTTTGCTTTGAGGCCGCCGTCGGCGGCACGTCGGCAAAAGGCGCGGCGCTGGAGATTGTCCATGTGCCGGGACTTGCTTTATGTATGCGGTGCGACAGGCAGGTGGCGCTCAGGCGGCTGATCGACGGCTGCCCGGATTGCGGCGGCCACAGGTTACAGGTAGTCGAGGGCGCGGAATTGCGCCTGAAAGAGCTGGAGGTGGAGTGATGCCGGTGGACGTAAAAAATGACTCTGAAAAATCCTCCCCCTTGTTTAAGGGGGAGTTATCAGCCTGTGTGTTTTTACCACAGAGGCATAGAGGCGCAGAGAAGATTAAGCGAAGTTTTTTCCTGCTTTTTCTTTTTTCTCTCTATCCTCCTCTGTGTCTCTGAGCCTCTGTGTTTCATAAAACAGTGCTTGTTCCGGTCAACGCGCCGTGCGTTAGGGCATCGGCGGCCATAGGCTGCAAGTGGTGGTGGGCGCCGAATTGCGCCTGAAAGAGCTTGAGGTGGAGTGATGTGCGAAGTCTGCGGCTGCGGCGAACAAAGCCGCATTGTTCGCATCGGCCAGGATGTTCTGTCTCACAACGACAAGCACGCCGTTCGCAACAGGACGCGCTTTGCCGAGAGAGGGGTGCTGGCCCTCAACCTGATGTCCTCGCCCGGTTCCGGTAAAACCACCCTGCTGGTCCGCACCGCCGTCGAGTTGAAGCAATGCTTTCCGGTCGCCGTTATCGAGGGCGATCAGCAGACCGATCTGGACGCCGAACGTATCCGCGAGACCGGCGTTCCGGCGGTTCAGGTCAATACCGGCAAGGGCTGCCATCTGGACGCCCATATGGTCGGCCATGCCGCCGAAGACCTTGACTTGGCTCATGGCGCGGTGTTGTTCATCGAGAACGTCGGCAATCTGGTCTGCCCCGCCGCTTTCGATCTTGGCGAAGCCCGCAGGGCAGTTATCCTTTCGGTCACCGAGGGGGACGACAAGCCGCTCAAGTATCCCGGCATGTTCGCCGCCGCCGACCTGATGATCATCAGCAAGATCGACCTGCTGCCTCATGTTGATTTCGACATAAAACGGTGCGTCGGATATGCTCGGCGGATGGTTCCCGACTTGACTGCATTGCAGCTTTCGGCCAAGACCGGCGAGGGCCTGGAAGACTGGTTCGCCTGGGTTAAGGCCGAGCGGCAAGCGGTAAAGTAAGGAAACGTCTTGAATCTGTCCGCAACAAACAAATCGAATGACGGGATTGTCCGGTTGCCCCGACCGCTGCCGTCGGTGGTCGGCCTAGGGCCGTTCCTCAAGGCCACGATAACGCTGATCGAGGGGACGACGGCAACGATTTCCCGGCCCGCCGGCGACCTGGGGACGCCGGAGGCGATCTTGCGCTACCGGGAGACGGCGGAACGCCTGTTGTCCGGGGTCGAGTTACGCGCCGCCGCTCATGATCTTCATCCCGACTTTTACTCCACGCATTACGCCGAGGAACTGGACCTGCCCCTGATCGCCGTGCAGCACCACCACGCCCATATCGCCGCGCTGGCCGCCGAGCACGGCTACGAGGAGCTGATGATCGGCCTCGCCCTTGACGGTTTCGGGCTAAGCCCTGAAGGAGAGGCCTGGGGCGGCGAACTGCTGCTGGTCGAGGGGGCGGATTGTGAACGCATCGGCCACATGGCGACTCTGCCGCAACCGGGCGGCGACGCGGCGGCCCGCGAACCGTGGCGCATGGGGGCGGCGGCGCTGCATGTTCTCGGACGGGGCGACGAGATTGCCTCCCGCTTCGCCGCTTATCCGCAGGCCGGGCCGCTGGCCGTGATGTTGGACAAGGATGTTAATTGTCCGCGCACGTCAAGCTGCGGCCGCCTGTTTGACGCCGCCTGCGGCCTGCTCGGCGTTTGTCCGGTCGCCGATTTCGAGGGGCAGGCCCCGATGGAGCTGGAAGCGCTGGTTACCAAGCCGGAAGTCATGGCCGACGGCTGGAAAATCACCAACGGAGTGCTGGATATGACGCCGCTGCTGGGGGCGCTTGCCGACTGTGCGCCGGAGCGCGGCGCCGATCTGTTTCACGGCACCCTGGCGGCGGCGCTGGGCCGATGGGCGGAGCAGACCGGCGTCGATGTCGTAGGACTGTCGGGAGGCTGTTTCCTCAACAAGGTTCTGACCGGGCTGCTGGTTCCGGCCCTGGAAAGCCGGGGCATTCGCGTACTCACCCACAAGGCGTTGCCGCCGGGCGATGAGTGCATCAGCCTTGGTCAGGCCTGGGTCGCCGCCTTGACGGTTGAAAGGGACGGCAAGCCGTGTGCCTAGCCTTTCCCGTTCTGGTCACCAACCTGCTTGCGGACGGCATGGCCCGCATCGAGTTGAACGGCGCCGCCAAGGAGGTCTCGCTGGCGCTGGTGGACGGCGTAAAGGTCGGCGATTATGTGATCATGCACGCCGGTTTCGCGCTGTCCCGGCTGGACCCCGAAGAGGCGGAGCGCACCCTGGCGCTGTTCGCCGAAATGGCAGAGGCGCAGGAATGAAATACATTGAGGAATTCCGTGACGGCGACTTGGCCCGTAATCTGGCCTCGGCCATCGCCGCCGAGGCGGAGCCGGGACGTCCGTATCGTTTCATGGAGTTTTGCGGCGGTCACACCCACGCCATCGCCCGCTACGGCATCGAGGATTTATTGCCGAAGGAAGTGCGGATGATCCACGGCCCCGGCTGTCCGGTCTGCGTGCTTCCGGCGAGCGCCGTTGATAACGCCATAATGCTGGCCGGCAAGCCGGATGTAATTCTTTGCACCTACGCCGACATGATGCGGGTTCCCGGCTCCGGGCGCAAAACCCTGCTCGCCGCCAAGGCGGAAGGCGGCGACCTCCGCATGGTCTATTCGACGCTGGACGCCTTGCAGGCAGCCGTCGATAACCCGCAGCGTCAGGTTGTCTTTTTCGCCATCGGCTTTGAGACCACCACGCCGCCGACGGCTTTCGCCATCCTGGAAGCGAAACGTCGCGGACTCGATAACTTCTCGGTGTTTTGCAATCATGTCCTGACTCCGGCGGCGATGCGGGCCATTATGGACGACCCCGAAGGCCTGGCGCTGGACGGCTTTGTCGGCCCGGCCCACGTCAGCACGGTGATCGGCGTTCGCGCCTATGAACCCTTCGCCGGGGACGGCGGCAAGCCGGTGGTCATCGCCGGATTTGAACCCCTTGACGTGTTACAGGCTATATTGATGCTTATCCGTCAGGTGAATGAGGGGCGATCAGAGGTAGAGAATGAATACAGCCGCGCCGTCGGCCACGACGGCAACGCCAAGGCCCAGGAGATTATCAACGAAGTATTCGAGGTGCGCCCGGAATTTGAATGGCGGGGACTGGGGATGACGCCGAACAGCGCGCTGGCGATCCGCGCCGAATACGCCGAGTGGGACGCCGAGCGACGTTTCGCGGTGGTGACGGCGCCGGGCGTCGATCACAAAGCCTGCCAATGCGGCGCCATCCTGCGCGGACGGAAACGTCCGGCGGATTGCAGGCTGTTCGGCGCCGCCTGCACCCCGGAAAGTCCGATGGGGGCCTGCATGGTTTCCGCCGAGGGCGCCTGCGCGGCTTATTGGACCTACGGCAGATTTCGCGGCGCAAAGGACGCACTATGAAACTTGACCTGAAACACGGCAGGGTGGAGATGATCCACGGCGCGGGCGGGAGGGCGATGAATCGGCTTATCGAGGAACTGTTCGTCTCCACCTTCGACAACGATCTTTTGAACCAGCGCAACGATCAGGCCGTTTTCGTTCCGCCGCCGGGTCGCCTGGTGGTAAGCACCGACGGCTATGTGATCTCGCCGATGTTCTTTCCCGGCGGCGATATCGGCAGCCTGGCCGTTCACGGCACGATCAACGACGTCGCCATGGGCGGCGCCCGTCCGCTTTGCCTTACGGCGTCATTCATCCTTGAGGAGGGGTTGTTGCTGGCCGACCTGAAGCGGATCGCCGACAGCATGGCGGCGGCCTCCAGGGAGGCCGGCGTTCCGGTGGCTACCGGCGACACCAAGGTCGTCGAGAGGGGCAAGGGCGACGGAGTGTTTGTCACTACCGCCGGCATCGGCGTCGTCCCCGACGGAGTGAATATCTCCGGCGACCGGGCGCGTCCCGGCGATGTGGTGCTGATCAGCGGCTCGATCGGCGATCACGGCGTCGCCGTATTGTCTTTGCGCCGAGGCCTCAGCTTCGAGACCGAGATCATTTCCGACAGCGCCGCCCTGCACGGACTGGTCGCCGACATGCTGGCGGCAACGCCGGATATTCATTGCCTGCGCGATCCGACTCGCGGCGGGTTGGCGGCGACTTTGAACGAACTGGCCCGTCAGTCCAACGTCGGCATGATGCTCCGCGAGACCGCCGTTCCGGTCAAGCCGGCGGTCAGGGGGGCCTGCGAGCTGCTGGGGATCGACCCCTTGAACGTCGCCAATGAGGGCAAACTGGCGGCGATCTGCGCCCCCGGCGCCGCCGCCGCCTTGCTCGCCGCCATGCAGTCCCATCCGCTGGGCCGCGACGCGGCGATTATCGGCGAGGTGACCGAGGACGACCAAAACAACTTCGTCATCATGAAGACGGTTTTCGGGGGCAACCGCGTCATCGACTGGTTGACCGGCGAGCAACTGCCGAGGATATGTTAGCGGATGGACCGTCGGGCGCTTAGTTGAAGGCTTTGAGAAGGAGGGCGATAACGCCCCCAAAGGTAGCTCCGCCCATCCACTTGAGCACCAGCAATTCGCGCTCCAGGCGAAAGATGTCGGATTTGGTTGCAAGCTGGGTTTCCAGGGCCTCGGAGAAGGCTCCGGCTAACGCCTCAGCCTCAGCCTTGGCGTGGGAATCGGAAATGCCCGCCGCCTTCAGCCGTTCTACAAACTTCAGGGTATCGAAAGTAATTGCCGCCATGAACGACAGGGTAGCGCCGGTTGGCTCTTTGCGTCAAGATTCCTGAAAGTTTAACCCCTCCTGACCTCCCTTGGTAAGGGGAGGAACTTTTCTCCCCTCCTTACCAAGGAGGGGTCGGGGGAGGTTATTACTGAAAGTTATCCCGGCCTTTCATCCGTCGTCTTGCCGGATTAGTATGCGGGTCTGATTTTCAGCACTGCTTTGGAACAAGCGCCGATGGCGTTCTCGCCTCAGTTTCTCGATGAATTGCGCGCCCGCACCGGCCTTGCCGATGTCGTTGCCCGTCGCGTCAGGCTGATCAGGAAAGGCCGCGAACATTCGGGGCTGTGCCCCTTCCATAAGGAAAAAACGCCGTCCTTCACGGTCAACGAGGAGAAAGGTTTTTATCATTGTTTCGGCTGCGGCGCTCATGGCGGCGCCATCGACTTCGTGATGAATACGGACAGCCTGTCCTTCCCCGAGGCGGTGGAGCGGCTGGCCGCCGACGCCGGCATGGAGATTCCCGTCGATTCCCCGGAGGAGCAGGAACGCTCGCGCAAGCAGCAGACCATTTTGCAGGCGATGGAAGCCGCCGCCGTCCATTTCGAGAAAATCCTGCAAAAGCCGGAAGGCAAGGCGGCCCTCGACTACCTTGCCCGTCGCGGCATTGATGACGCCGCCATCAAGCGTTTCCGCATCGGCTTCGCCCTCGATGCCAAGGGATCGCTTAAAGGGGCGTTGGCCGGCGAGGGAGTCTCCGAGGAGATGATGGAAGCGGGAGGCTTGCTGATAAGGCCCGATGACGCAAGCCGCTCCCTTTACGACCGCTTTCGCGGGCGGGTCATGTTTCCCATTACCGACGGGCGGGGCCGCGTTATCGCCTTCGGCGGACGGATTCTCGGCGTCGGCGAACCCAAGTATCTCAACTCCCCGGAAACGGCTATCTTCCACAAGGGACGGGTTCTCTACGGGTTGGCTCAGGCCAGGGAACAGGCGCGCAAGTCCGGCGCCGTCATCGTCACCGAGGGTTATACCGACGTTATCGCCATGGCTGAAGCCGGCTTCGCCAACGTGGTGGCGCCGCTGGGCACGGCGCTCACCGAAGATCAGATCGGCGAACTGTGGAAGCTGGCGCCGGAGCCTGTGCTGTGTTTTGACGGCGACAACGCCGGTCAACGCGCCGCCGCCCGCGCCGCCGAACGCGCCTTGCCGTTGCTCAGGCCTGGTTTCTCGCTGCGCTTCGCCGTGCTTCCTCCCGGCGAAGACCCGGACAGCCTGATCAACAAGAGCGGCCCGCAAGCCATGGCGGCGGCGCTCGCCGGGGCCGCGCCTCTGTCCGAAGTCCTGTGGCGGATGGAAACGGGGGGGCGCGCCGTCTCCACCCCGGAGGAACGCGCCTCCCTGCAAAAGCGCATGGAAGACCACGCCCGAAGGATCGATGACGCCCTGGTCCGCAGGCATTTCCTGGACGCCATCAGGGAGCGTCTCAGGCCGAAGCGGTACGTCAAGGGCGGCGCCAAGCGCATTGAACTGACGATGGCGCCGCCGCTGGGTTCATTGTCGGCGGCAGGTCACGCCGATCCGGCGGACGCCGACCGGAAAATCCTGATCGCCGGCATCATCAACCACCCGAATCTTTTCCACATGATCGAGGACGAAATCGGACGCATCGGCTTTGGCGATCAATTCCTGGATATGCTGCGTCAGGCCATTGTTTCGATACTGTCTTCCGACCACGACATTGTTACCGAGAACCTCAAGGCGGAACTCGAACGGCGGGGATTTTCGGAAACCCTCGACGCCATCTTCAACGATCCGCTGATCAGGAAAAACAGCTACATAAAACCGGGAGCGCCCGAAAAAAACGTGCTGGAAGGGTGGAATCAGATTTTAAGACGCATCAGAAGCGGGGCTAACGCCCTTGAAGTTGAAAGCATGAAGGGCGCCGACATCGACCGACAGGAGTGGGAACGCTTGTTGATGCTGAAAAAGGCGTCCCTGGAAGATGACGACGAATAAGTGAGGCTTGCGGTGATGGGGTTCAATCTACTAACCTAGCGTTCTGCGCCCTGGGAGAGTACGGCAGTGGATTACGAAGCATACTTCGCCGACAGGATAGACGGCCTCAAGAAAGAGGGCCGCTACCGCGTGTTTGCCGATCTGGAGCGTAAGGCCGGGAAGTTCCCGCGCGCCGATTTCCATATCAACGGCGAGATTCGCGAAGTCACCGTCTGGTGTTCCAACGACTATATGGGCATGGGCCAGCAGGCCGAGGTGCTCGCCGCCATGCACGAGGCCATCGACAGGTGCGGCGCCGGCGCCGGCGGCACCCGCAACATTTCCGGCACCAACCACTATCATGTATTGCTGGAAAACGAACTGGCCGACCTGCACCGCAAGGAATCGGCGTTGCTGTTCAATTCGGGGTGGATGGCCAACATGACGGCGTTGAGCACGCTCGGCGCGATGATCCCCGACATCGTCATCATATCGGACGAAAAGAATCATAACTCGATGATCGAGGGCATTGTCCATTCCCGCGCCGAGAAAAAGATATTCAGGCACAACGATATGGATGATCTTGAACGCATCCTGAGTTTGTACGGCCACGACCGGCCCAAGATGGTGGCGATGGAGTCCGTCTATTCCATGGACGGCGACATCGCGCCCCTCAATGAAATTGTCGATCTCGCCGACAAGTATAACGCCATGACCTTCCTCGATGAAGTTCATGCCGTCGGCATGTACGGCCGGCGCGGCGGCGGCGTCGCCGAACGCGACGGGGTGATGGACCGGATTACCGTTATCCAGGGAACCCTGGCCAAGGCCTTCGGCGTTGTCGGCGGCTATATCGCCGGCTCCGCCGCCATGTGCGACTTCGTGCGCTCATACGGCTCGGGCTTTATCTTTTCTTCGTCGATTCCGCCGGGGGTGGCCTCGGCCGCCTTGGCCAGCGTGCGCTATCTCAAAGAACACAATGAACTGCGCGTCAGGCACCAGGAACGCGCCGCCACCCTGAAACGGCGCTTCGCCGAGGCCGGCATTCCGGTGGCGCCGTCGGTCAGCCACATCGTTCCGGTGCTGGTCGGCAACGCCGAACTGTGCAAGCAGGCCGGCGATGAGTTGATGGAAAAATACAGCATCTATGTCCAGCCTATCAATTACCCGACGGTGGCTCGCGGCGCCGAGCGCCTGCGGTTCACGCCGACGCCGCTGCACACCGACGCCGATATAGATCATCTTGTGAACGCCGTTAAGGAAGTGTGGGGCCGTTTCGGTCTCAAGGTCGCCGCTTGATTCCATAGGCCGGGGATACGCTAATTATAGACATGGGAACCCGCCGGGATTAGTATATCTGGTGGCCGATGGAGTTCTTGGATGTTTTCTGATAATACCCTTACCCCCAAGGAAGCGATTCGCCTGTGCGCCCTCGGCGCCGTGGCGCAGGAGCCGATGCGCTACGCCGCGCTGGCCAACGCCATCCGCCATTTCGTAAGCCGCGTTCTCGGCCCTTCGCTTGACGTCATGGGCGCCTCGGTGGAGATGCTGAAGTACGAGGGGTTGATCAAGGCGGTGGACGGAGTGGGGCTTGAGGATGACGCCGAGTTCACCATCACCGATCGGGGCCGCGAGGAACTGAGGAACCTTCTCACCGCCAGGATTCGCATCGGCGCGACGGAACTCAACAAGCTGGTCTTTGCCCTGAAATTCCGCTTCCTGCACTTGCTGAACAAGGACGAGCAACGCTTCCAGGCCGATCTGCTGGTGGAAGCCTGCGACAACGAGCTGGTTCGTCTCGACGACCTGCGCCGGTTTCACGCCGGCGACGCCGGCTATCTGACGGATTGGCTGGACCATGACATCGGCCAGCTTGAGGTCCGGCAAGTCTGGCTTCAGAGCTTCCGCGACGGGCTTTGATATCGGCAAGGTTCAATAAAATACATGACCGATTTCGTCAAATCACGGAAAATCGCCGAGCAGGCCTTGATGCTGATGGAGCGGCATAAACTTGAGCCGACGCCCGCCGCTTTTATGGTGTGGTACGCTTATTGCGAAGGCGTCCATCTGGATTTGAATCATAAACTCGAACAGTTCCTCGCCAACAAGAATGTTCTTTCCGAGCAGGAAAAAAACGAGATCATCTGTCATTGCCTGCTGGCTATCGCCAATTGCCGGGCCATATTCAACACAGTCAACGGCGTTTATTCGGTAATCACCGCCGCCGTCAGGCATATCGTCACGGCCAAGGAGGAAACGGCGGCCTTCGGCAAAGAGCTTTCCCTGCGGGCGAATGACCTGAAAAACGTCAGCAGCGCCGAGGCCGCCGACAAGATCGTCGCCGCCATTATGCGCGATACCGAGGCGATGGCCGAGAAATACCAGAACATGTCCGAAAAATTGCAGGATACTTCCGACGAGGTGCTTCTTTTGCAATCCAAGCTGGAGGAAGCCCGCAAACATGCGATCACGGACACCCTTTCCGGCCTCGCCAACCGCCGCTATTTCGACGCCCGGCTGCGGGAACTGACGGAAGCGGCGGAACAGACAGGCTCTGAATTGTGCATGATGATGATCGATATCGACCTTTTCAAGTCGTTCAACGATATGCACGGCCACCTTGTCGGCGATGAGGTTATCAAGCTGGTGGCCAAATTTCTGACCGGAACGCTGCGGGGGGAGGACCTGGCGGCGCGCTACGGCGGCGAGGAATTCGCGGTTCTCCTGCCCGGAATGAAGCTCCCTCAAACCGTTGAACTTGCCGAAAGGTTCAGAAAAAAACTTTCATCCAGGTCTCTCGTTAAACGGGGCGAGAAAAAGGCGTTCGGACATGTAACGGCGTCCGTAGGCGTTACCGATTACCACGCCGGTGAGCCGGTGGAAGACTTTATCAAACGTGCGGATGATGCGCTTTATGCGGCCAAGGCAAACGGCAGGAATATGGTCGTGGCGAAGGAATACGACAGTGAGTAACCGGAAGATATTTGAAATTCTCCTCATTGAGGACAATCCGGGCGATGCTCAACTGGTCCGGGAGGCGCTGAAGGAAAGCAGGTCCCTCGTTCACCTGCACCATGTGGAGGACGGCATCGAGGCCATGGCCTTCCTGCGCCGCGAGGGGCGGTACGCAAAGTTTAACCGCCCGGACCTGATCCTGCTTGATCTCAACCTTCCGAGGATGGATGGCCGTCAGGTGCTGGCGGAAATCAAGGGCGCCCCCGATCTTCGCTCTATCCCGGTGGTGGTGCTTACGACATCGACCGCCGAACGCGACATCGCCTGGTGCTATGATCAGCATGTGAACAGCTATATCAGCAAGCCTCTCGACTTCGGTAAATTCGTCGAGGACATCAAAGGCATCGAGTATTACTGGTTCACGCTGGCGACCACGCCCTGACCGTAATTTACCGGGGAGGAATTTTTCTCCCCTCCTTACCAAGGAGGGGTTGGGGGAGGTTTACAACCTTATCGGAATGCTGAACCGAAACGTGCTGCCTGTCCCCGGCTCGGAATCGACCCGGATATGACCGCCGTGACGCTCGATGATCTTCTTGCAGATGGCCAGACCGATGCCCGTTCCCTGGTATTTGCTCCGGCCATGAAGCCTCTGGAAGGCGATGAAAACACGGTCGGCGTATTCCTGCTCGAAGCCGATGCCGTTGTCGCGGACGGAAAATATCCAGTCCGTTCCTTCCTGCGCCGCGCCGATATGGATTTCGGGCCGGCGGTCGGGATGGCGGTACTTGACGGCATTTTCGATGAGGTTCTGGAATACCTGCGTCAGCAACCCGCCGTCGGCGGCCATTGTGGGAAGCTTGCCGACGATTATCGCGGCGTCGGCTTCCCTGATGGAGCGGTCAACATTGATCAAGGCGGCGTTGACCGCCTCGTTCATGTCCATGATCGTCCACTCATGCGGCCTGTTGTCGATCCGCGACAGATTCAGTAAATCATCAATGATGTTTTTCATCCGCGTTGCGCCTTCGACGGCGAAGCGGATGAACTCGTCGGCGTCCCCGTCGAGCTTGTCCTGGTAGCGCCGCCTCAGCAGTTCGACATAGCCGGCGACCATGCGCAGCGGTTCCTGAAGATCGTGGGAGGCCACATAGGCGAATTGGCGGAGTTCGGCGTTGACGTTCTCCAGCGCATTGGCCTTGTTATCGATAATTTTATGGCTTTCGCGCAGTTCCTTCGTCATCTCCCACGCCATGGCGGCGATCTCCCGCCGCCGCGTAGAGATCGAGGTGATGATGTAGAACAACAGCAGATCGACGATGATGCCTCCACCCGCGACAATCGCCGGCAGAACGGCGCCTCCCCTGTCGATCCGATCCGGCAGATCGTAGATATGCAGCGTCCAGCGGTGACCGCCGATAAGGAGGGGGTTGTTTTGGGAAAGAGCATGTCCGGAGGGGTGAACCCGTCCGGACTCATGGCTGCTGTAGATCAGGGTCTCGTCCGTCATGGCGTCGCCGTCAAAAATCTCAAACCCGACAGGGGAGGCGCCGAACCCCAGAATGCCCCGCATCAAGTCCTTGATTCTGAACGGGCTGTAGACGAATCCCTGCAAGGCCGCCCGTCTTTGCTCGACGGTTTCGACGGGAACATTCTTATGGTACAGCGGCAGATACATCAAAAAACCGTGCTGGACATCAATGGCGGTTTCCTGCACCAGCTTCACCTTTCCGGAAACCGCCATGTTCCCGGCATCACATGCCCGTTGCATGGCGGCGCGGCGCACAGGCTCGGAGAACATGTCATAGCCGAAGGCGCGCCGGTTCCGTTCGTTGAACGGCTCCAGATAGATGATCGAGGTATAGATTTCCCGGTCCCCTTCGGGGAAAACGGCGTAATCGGGAAATCCTTCGGCGCGTATGGCGGCAATATGGGCGTCCTTGTCCTGCCGGTTGATGAACAGGCTGAAGCCGATGCCTTGAACGCCGGGAAAAATCCGTTCGATATCCAGGTTGCCGACATAGGTGCGCCACTCGGCGCGGGTGACATTATCGCTGGCGATAAACAGCCCCAGGGCGCCGCGCAGGATTACCTCGTATTCCATCATGCGCTTGCTGATTATCGACCTGACGTTGGCGGCCTCGAACAGAAAGTGGTCATTGGCGCGCTGAACGACGAAATAGCTGGAGACGTACCAGGCCACTCCCGTCAGCATCAGGGATAACAGCAGAACTACCCAGGCCGTGGCTGTGTTATGGATGATGCGGGAAAAAAAGCCCACCGCCTCGTCGCTTTCAAGCGCACCGTTTCCTGCCTGTTCCATGGGCGTGATTTTATACTTTTTCGCGCCTGATGTCACTTTGCGGGTCTGTCCGCTAGTCCTTCGCCTTGACGACCAGCAGGTCCATAAGCGCAAGCAGAACGCCCGACGTAACGAACGTCATGTGAAGAATGACGAGCCACATCAGGTCGTCACGGGGCACCTGGGCGACGTTCATGAACGCCTTCAACAGGTGAATGCCGGAGATGGCGACGATGGAGGCGATCAGTTTCAGCTTCAGTCCGGAAAAGTCCACCTTGCCCATCCAGTCGGGTTTGTCCTCGTGGTCGCTCACGTCCATCTTGGAGACGAAGTTCTCGTAGCCGGAAAACACCACCATCAGGATCAGGTTGCCGGCCAGCGACAGGTCGATCAACGTCAGCGCCGCCAGGATGATTTCGGTGTCCTTGGCCGCCAGCACGCCGGGGATGATGTGGATCAGTTCCTGGATGAACTTCACCATCAGGAGCGCCAGCATGGCGCTGAGTCCCAGATAGAACGGCGCCATCAGCCAGCGGCTGGAGAAGATAATTTTTTCTATAGTTCTTTCAATCATCCGGCTACAGTATCCCGGTTCCGACCCGCCGCCAAATGCATTTTAGTACAGCATCGCGCTTTGAAGATTATCCTCCGGAGATGCCGCCTTGAGTCAGCCGTTTATTCCCGTCAACGATCCCCTGCTGGGGGGCAACGAGCGCAAATACCTCAACGAGTGCATCGACTCGGGCTGGATTTCGTCGGAAGGCCCTTTTGTCGGTCGTTTCGAGGAAGCGTTCGCCGCCCGCGTAGGCCGCCGGCACGGGGTCTGCGTCAGCAACGGCTCGGATGCGCTTGAGCTTGCGGTTCACGCCCTGGGGCTGGGGCCGGGCGACGAGGTGATCCTGCCGACCTTCACCATAATCTCGTGCCTGCAGGCGATCCTGCGGGCGGGCGCCGTTCCCGTGCTGGTGGACAGCGACCCCCATGCCTGGACCATGAACACGGATCAGGTCGCCGCCAAGGTTACCTCCCGCAGCCGGGCCGTCATGGCGGTTCATATTTATGGGCTGCCCGTGGACATGGCCCCTATCGAGGCCCTGTGCCGCGACAAGAATCTGCTGTTGATCGAAGACGCGGCCGAGGCCATCGGCCAGACCTATCGCGGGCGTCCCTGCGGCGGGTTCGGCGACATCAGCATTTTCAGTTTCTACGCCAACAAGCATGTCGCCATGGGCGAGGGCGGGCTGGTCGCCATGAACAGCGACGCCCTGGCCGAGCGCTGCCGGTCGCTGCGCAACCTTTGTTTTACCGAGCAACGCTTTGTCCATCATCATCACGGATGGAACATGCGCATTTCCAATATCCAGGCGGCGCTGGGCCTGGCGCAACTGGAGCGCCTGGACGAGGCCGTCAAACGCAAGCGGCATATGGGGCAACGCTACGAAGAGCTTTTCGCCGGCCTTGTCGGCGCGCAACGGCCCCTGGTCCACGCCGATTACGCGGACAACGTGTTTTGGGTCTATGGGCTGGTGCTGGATGACGCCGTTCCTTTCGACGCCCGCGCCGCCATGCTTCGCCTGGAAGAGCGAAAGATCGGCGCCCGGCCTTTTTTCTGGCCGATGCACGAACAGCCGGTCATGGCCGACACCGGCCTTTTCCGGGGAGAACATTATCCGGTTGCCGAGCGCATCGCCCGGCGGGGCTTTTATATCCCGAGCGGCATCGCCATCACCGACGAGCAGATCAACCGCGTCGCCGACGCGGTCTATGACATTTTAAGATAAGGCTCTACGCTTTCAATTCGCGCCGTCCCGTGCTATTGTCTTACGAGTTGATGATCGATAGGAGAAACGTAATGTCAACTAAGGATACGGCCAAACTTTCCAGTAAATATCAGATTTCTATCCCTAAGGCCGTTCGGGCGGCGCGACACTGGCGGGCCGGGCAGGTGTTTGCTTTTATCCCCAAGGGCGAGGGCGTGCTGCTGGCGCCGGTGCCGGAACTTGGTGATCTTTCCGGTCTCGCGCATGGAGCGAATCCGAAAGGTTATCGCGACCGGACGAACCGATTCTGATGCGACTCGTCGATACCTCGGCCTGGATCGAGTGGCTGACACGTTCACCGGCTGACGCTATGCTGGCCGCTGAGTTGCCTGAGCAAGGGCAATGGCTGGTGCCGACAATCGTGCAGCTTGAATTGGCGAAGTGGCTGATGCGGGAAGTCGGCGAGGACAAGGCCGATCAGGTAATAGCGTTCACCGAAACTTGCGTTATCGTTGATCTCGACACCATCACCGCCCTGTCGGCGGCGGAACTGTGCGTACGGCATAAGTTGGCGACGGCGGATGCCATAGTCTACGCCACTGCCCTTGTCCACGGCGCAGACCTGCTTACCTGCGACCGGCATTTCGGGGGGCTGCCCGGCGTCAGACTTATATCAAAGATGAACAACTGAGGGATCGGTCGCCGGCGCCCTTCCTTACGAAGAGGAGGGGTCAGGGCAGCACGGCAAGGCTGCGTAAGCCCGCCAGCGCGGCGGCGACGATGGCGACGCCGTAGGGGATCGGTTGTTTGCGATCCGCTCCCGGCGTCAGCCACGGCAGCGATGAGAGAAAGGCGGGCAACCGTTTGATCCGCCTCAATAATATCGAGATCAGCGCCAACAGGCCGCCGAAAATGGAAACCACCAGCAGGTAAGGAAGCAGATTTCCCCAGCCGATCCAGATGCTGATTGCCGCCAATAACTTTACGTCGCCGCCGCCGAGAACGCCGTATGCGAAAAGCAGGGCGCCGATCACGAACAGCAAGAGGCCGGTTCCGTAATGAAGGGCGATGCCGTAAAGGCCGATGCCGGATAACAGCGCCGTCGGCAGGAACAGGACGGCAACAAGCGCGCAAGTCCAGTTCGGTATTTGCAGGGTGAGCAGGTCGCTGACGGCGGCGCGGGCCATGGCCGCCGCGAAACACCCGATCAGCGGCCACCTGGGATCAAAACTCATTAAATCCAAGGGCGCCGGCTCCGGAGAAAATCCCATAAAAAAACAAGAGTTGGCGCGAGGCCAACTCTTGTCTGATACAAATCAATTCACGGTCCCGAAACCGTCGCCGGTTATCAAACGGAGTTAGAAATCTGGTTAAACATATTGCTCAGGTCGCCGCCGAGAGCGGTCAGGGCGACAATGAGAACAACGGCGATAAGAGCGGCGATAAGCCCGTATTCAATGGCCGTTGCGCCGCTTTGGTCCTTCAGCATGCCCTTGAAGAACTTGATCATAATTTGTAACTCCTGATGATTAAAGAGACCGTCTAAACCGCTACCCGCATGGCAACGTACACCTTCAAGCCTTGGCCTATCTTGACTAATATCAATCAACAAGTCAAGCATTTCATCATTCAATCGGGGGGCAAAACAACCGCGTTTTTCATGCGAAAAGACGGTATAGTTCCGATTCGGCGGAAGTCTTTAATGTGAGATTCAGGGGCGGGGCGGATGAAGCAGTATCTGGAATTGCTGAGGCATGTGCGGCAAAACGGCTCTTTCAAGGAAGACCGCACCGGCACCGGCGCCTATTCGGTATTCGGCTATCAGATGCGGTTCAATCTGGCCGAAGGCTTTCCCCTGCTGACCACCAAGAAGCTGCACATGAAGTCGATCATCCATGAGCTTTTGTGGTTCCTGAGGGGTGAAACCAACATCAAGCGCCTTACCGATAACGGAGTCGGCATCTGGAATGAATGGGCCGACGCGAACGGCGACCTGGGGCCGGTTTACGGCGCCCAGTGGCGGGCCTGGCCGAAGCCGGACGGCGGGAGCGTGGATCAGATCGCCGGCCTGATCGGGCAGATCAGGACCAACCCGAATTCGCGCCGCCTGGTCGTCAGCGCCTGGAACGTCGCCGATATCGACGCCATGGCGTTGCCGCCGTGCCACTGCCTGTTTCAGTTCTATGTGGGAAACGGCAGGTTGTCGTGCCAGCTCTATCAGCGCAGCGCCGATATTTTCCTCGGCGTGCCTTTCAACATCGCTTCATACGCCCTGCTGACGATGATGGCGGCCCGGGTTACCGGCTACGAGGCGGGGGATTTCATTCATACTCTCGGCGACGCCCACCTGTACGCCAATCATCTGGAGCAGGCCGACCTGCAACTGGGCCGCGAGCCGGGGCCGTTGCCGGTCATGGAGATCAACCCCAGGGTCAAGGATATCTTCGGCTTCGCTTTCGAGGACTTCACGCTTTGCGGCTATGCCCCGCAGCCTCACATCAAGGCGCCGGTGGCGGTCTGATATGAGAATCTCGATCATCGCGGCGGTGGCGGAAAACGGGGTGATCGGGCGCGACGGCGGACTGCCGTGGCGTCTGCCCGAAGACATGAAACGCTTCAAGGCGCTGACCATGGGAAAGCCGGTTATCATGGGGCGTAAAACATTCGAGTCCATCGGCGTCCCGTTGCCGGGCAGGCCTAATATCGTCATCACCCGCTCCCGCGATTTTTCCGCCAAGGGCGTTCATGTGGTCCATGGGTTCAAGGACGCCCTCGACAAGGCCTCGTCATTGGTCGGGGATGGGGACGAAATCATGGTTATCGGCGGGGCGGAAATCTATCGTTCGGCGCTGGCCTTTGCGTCGCGCTTGTACCTTACCGAAGTTCACGAGGCCGTAGAGGGCGATGCCCGCTTCCCTGATTTTGAGCGCCGCCGGTGGCGGGAGGCGTCACGCGACAGGCATCCCGGCTATGACTTTGTCGTCCTTGAGCGCATTAACGATGATGTAACCATTCAGGCGTTTTAATACAGCGATGATCAACAATCTGAAGATAGCCAAGACCATCGAACTCGGTCCTACCGACGTGGCGGTGGTGTGGAACGAAAGCGGCGAAACCTTCGCCTGCGTCGCCGACGCCGATATCGCAAGGAACATGCCGCCCCATGTCTACCAGGCTTTCGCCATGATGCTGTCCAGGAATGACAGCGAAATCATGTCGCGCATGTGGGGCAAGCTTGAGCAATACATGGACGGCGAAGCGGGTAAAGCGCAACCTGACGCATCGTAACCGCACAAGCGGACAGATTGAGAAATAAAAGGGGACCCGGCGTACCGGGTCCCCGGAATCTTGTGACAATTTGTCTTGTTAACGGGCTGTCACCAAAATTCTAATGATCTAAGCCCTAGCAGGTTGCGCTCTTTTCGGGCAGAATGCAACAAAAAAAACAACTCATGTAGATGGAGGTGAAAATGCATTGGCGGTTAGGCGTCGATCTCGGGACGAATTCATTGGGTTGGTGGGCATTCCGTGTCACCAGGGAGGGAACGGGTGATCGAGCGCGGTGGCAGCCCGTGGAATCCATGGATGGCGGCGTTTATATCTTTCCCGACGCCCGCGAACCGTCCAAGAACGGCCGCGTAGGCGACAGCAACGCCGTTGCTCGGCGGATGGCCCGAGGCATGCGCCGCAACCGCGACCATGGAAATAACCGCATCCGCCTTTTTGTCCGGGATTTGATCTCTATTGGCCTTCTGCCGGAAAACCCCGCTCAACGAAAAGAACTGTTTAAAACGCCGAAGAAGGCCACCCCGGAAACGGACGTCTTCAATCCCTATCGTCTGCGCGCCGAGGCCATTGCGCGTCCGTTGACGCCCCATGAGATTGGCCGAGCGTTGCTGCATCTGGGCCTGCGCCGGGGGTACAAGTCGAACCGCAAGGAGGCCTCGGAAGATGACGGCGGCAAGCTTAAGGAGCGCATTGAGATGTTGAAAGCACGCCTCGACGGCCGCACTCTCGGGCAATATCTGTGGGACGCCTATGTGAACGAGGCCAAACGGGAGAAAGACAAAGGTCGCCGCAAGGGCCTCCGCTTTCGCGCCGAAAACGAATTTTATCCTGACCGTGCGATGTACGCCGAAGAGTTTGCGGCCATCCGCAAAACGCAGACGCCGCATCACCAACTCACGGACGCGGATTGGGACCGCCTGCGTGACCGCTACATCCTGTTCCAATGGCCCCTGAAACCCGTTGAGAGAGGGCGGTGCGAGTTTTACCAGAGCGAGTCTCGTCACTGGAAAGACACGCCCATCGCCCATGATTTCCGGCTGTACCAGGAATTGAACAACCTGCGCTGGATCGACGCCAATCTTGCAAGCGACTCCCTGGACGCCGAACAGCGCACGGGCGTGCTGCAAAAGCTTATGTCCCAGAAATCAGAAGTCACATTCAAGAGCCTACGCAAACTCAAACGCGCCGATAGAACGCCCTTGTTCCCGGCGGACTCCCACTTCAATTTGGAGAGCGAAAAGCGCTCCGGACTCAATTCCCACAAGATCGCCGCCACCATGAGCGCGGACCCCATCCTCGCGCCCTTGTGGGAACGCCGCGAACGAGAAAATGACGGAATGCTGGACGATATTTTTGAAATCCTGCACCGCGCCGAGGACGACCGCGAAGCCGTGTCCTGTTTGATGGTCGATTTCGGCCTGGATGAGGAAACGGCGAAACACCTGACCACCTTCAAGCTTTCATCTGGAACAACGAATGTTTCGAGCCGCTTCATGGATCAAATCGTGCCGATCCTGGCCGACCAGGGGCTGGTCTTTTCGGACGCAGTGCGTGAACTCACCGACGATGAGGGCGATCAGTTTCACCATAGCTTGCGCGATGATAAGCGACGGTGGGTCCGCTTGCCCTACTATGGGGATGTCCTGTCCGGCTCCATGCTGGGCGCTGATCCTTCCGCCGACAAGGCAACTAAACCGGAAAAACACTTCGGGAAAATCAACAACCCCACCGTCCACGTCGCGCTCAACAGTCTGCGCCGCATCGTCAACACACTTGTCGAAAGGTTCGACGCGGCGCCGGTGGAGGTTCATATCGAACTCACCCGCGACCTCAAACTGCCGCGTAAAAAGCGTGACGAAATCAATGCCGAACAGGCCAAGGGGAAACGTGAAAATGAGCGTATCGCGGCGCTGTGCGCGGAACACGGCATCCACGACCCATCGGCGCGCGACATCAAAAAGGTCAAGCTGTGGGAGGAACTGGGCAAGGACCAATTCGCCAGATGTTGCGTGTTTTCGGGAAAATCCATTTCCGCCGCGCAACTGTTCAACGGCGAAGCCGAGGTCGAGCATATCCTGCCATGGTCGCGCACACTGGACGATTCCATGACCAACCTGACCGTTTCCATGCGCTGGGTCAACCGGCTCAAGGGCAACAAGACGCCCTATGAGGCGTTTCATGGCGACCATTACACGAGCCAGAGCATCGTGTGGGAGGATATTCTGCAACGCGCCTCTGTCCTGCCCAAGCCTAAACGCGACCGTTTCTCCCCCGACGCTATGAAACGGTTCGAGGGCGAAGGCGGCTTCATCGCCCGGCAACTGAACGACACTGCCTACATGGCTCGCACGGCCACGCGCTACATCAAGGCGCTGAAAGGCGTGGAGAATGTTCTCGCCAACCCCGGTCGCCTGACGGCGATGGTGCGCGGCAAATGGGGCCTGAACGGCATCCTGGGCGACGACAACAAAAAGACCAGGGAAGACCACCGCCACCACGCCATCGACGCTACGGTGATCGCGCTCACGGATCGTTCTGTCCTGAACGAGGTCAGCCGCCTCACTGCGCGCGGCGCGGACGACAGGGTGCGCATCGCCGTGCCCGACCTGGACGAAGGCTTGCGCCACGCCATCCGTGTGCGTGTGCCGGAAATCATCACTACTTTCAAGCCCGACCATGGTTTGCAGGGCCGCATGTACAACGATACGGCCTACGGGTTCGTGCCGGAAGACAAGCGCGACCAAGACCTGCCGCAACATAACCTCGTCACCCGCAAGGCGCTGGCCGGATTGACGCCCAAGGAATGCGAAGCCATCCGCGACCAGAAACTGCGCGCCGCCGTACGCGACTATCTTCTTGAGGCCCAGGGAGCCGGCGTCAAACCTGAACCCGCGCTCGCCAAATTCGCCACGGAAAAGGGCATCAAGCGCGTGCGCGTCCTGATCAAGAATCAATCCGTCAAACCCGTGCCTTCCGCGCCTTACAAAGGGTACGCCCTGGAATCCTATGCGTGCTGCGACGTATGGCGCATTCCGCCGCAAAAAGCGAAGAACGGCAAATTCGGCCGGCCGAAATGGGAAGGCGCGTTCTGGCCATACGCCGAAACGGTTGGAGATGCTTCGCCCGACAAGGCTCTCAAGAAACCGCATCCGGCGGCCAAATTCGTCACCCGGCTGTTCAAGGATGATGTCATCGCCTTTGAGGACGGCGACCGGACGCAAATTATGCGTGTCTTCGGCTTCAGCACTACCCAAAATAAACTGGATGTCCGTCCTCACTTTGCGGCAACTGCTGAGCAAACCTATGTGAGCATCAACGTCCTGAGCGAAAAAGGCCTACGCAAGCTCTACGTCACGCCGGATGGGCAAATTTTAGAAACCAGGCGCCGGGGGGCGTCATGATCGGCGGCATCGTCGAAGTGGCGGAGCCGGACCGCTACATCTCGGTCCATCGCGGGTTCCTGAAGGTTTCGGACGAAAACACGGAACTTGGCCGTGTGCCGCTGGACGACATCACGGCGTTGATCCTTTCCGCCCCGCAGGTGACGATCACCAAGAACCTGATGGTGGAACTGGCCGAACGCAAGGCGGTCATCGTGACTTGTGGACGCAACTGGCATCCGATTTCCATTACTTTACCGTTCGCCGCGCATTTCGAGGCGGCGGGAATCCTCCACGATCAGATCGCCGCCGGCGAACCTTTGAAGAAGCGTTTATGGCAAACTATCGTCAAAGCCAAGATCGCCCATCAGGCCACCGTCCTGGACCGCCACCATCCCGGCCACCCCAAGTTAGCGGAACTGGCTGTGCTGGAGCGTCGCGTGAAATCCGGCGACCCCGACAACATGGAGGCCCAGGCGGCGCGCCATTACTGGCCCGCATTGATGGGAAAGGGTTTCCGCCGCGACCGCGATATGGCGGACGTGAATGCGTATCTGAATTACGGCTATACCGTATTGCGCGCCGCCGCCGCCCGCGCCGTGTGCGCGGCGGGCCTACATCCCGCCCTGGGCCTGCATCATTGCGCACGGCTCAATCCGTTTGCGTTGGTGGACGACATCATGGAACCCTTCCGCCCCCTGATTGATTCCATCGCCCGCGACATGATCGGGGAAGGCGAAGCCTGCGCGTTGACGCCAGATAACAAGCGGAAACTAGCCGCCGTTTTGCAGGAAGATATGGTCACCGACCGGGGCATGTCGCCCCTGGTGAATTGCCTGGGCCGAATGGCGCAATCTCTGGCCGAAAGCCTGTCCACGAAACAAGACGCGATTGTCATCGGCGCCATCCGGGGCGCCGGACAATTGTTGTGACGCTATGTTGCGTGAGGCGAAAACATGGATCAGCGGATATAGAACCTTGTGGATGCTTGTAATGTTCGACCTGCCCGTAACGGAGCGCGCGGAACGCAAAGCCGCCACCGGCTTTCGCAATTTTCTTCTTGATCAGGGGTTTAACATGGCCCAGTTTTCGGTGTATTATCGTCTCCTGTCCGGCAAGGACGCCGCCGCTTCGATGGAGCAAAAAATCCAGGCGGGGGTGCCGAGCCGAGGCTCCGTCCACATCCTGACCATCACGGACAAGCAATATGAAACCATGCGGGTTTTTCAGGGAAAGCGCCGGGGAACGCCGGAAAAAGCGTATCAGCTTTCGTTGTTTTGACCGCGCTTCGCACGGTTTAAAAATCGGAAACGGCCCCAAATCCTTTGCTTTTCAAGGACTTGGGACCGATCCAGCTTAGATCATTTTATTTTTGGCGCAACCCGCAACAAGGCGGCCTGGCCGGCGATCCGGCCGAGGAGCTTAGATCATTTTATTTTTGGCGCAACCCGCAACACGACCTGGTATTGGCCGCCGAGCACCGCGAGCTTAGATCATTTTATTTTTGGCGCAACCCGCAACAATCATCTCAAACTTACCTTTCACAGCAACAGCTTAGATCATTTTATTTTTGGCGCAACCCGCAACACAAACCTTGATACAGCGTTGACTAACTTGAGCTTAGATCATTTTATTTTTGGCGCAACCCGCAACTCGGAAGCTCCATGGATGAACGGGCGACGAAGCTTAGATCATTTTATTTTTGGCGCAACCCGCAACTCGCCATCTTGGCCAACGACAAGGATTTTGAGCTTAGATCATTTTATTTTTGGCGCAACCCGCAACTTCCGCAGTCGCAAGCGTTTTCATCCGCGCAGCTTAGATCATTTTATTTTTGGCGCAACCCGCAACCTTCCGCAGTCGCAAGCGTTTTCATCCGCGAGCTTAGATCATTTTATTTTTGGCGCAACCCGCAACTCTTCAAGCTTGCCGGCCACGATAACTGGAAGCTTAGATCATTTTATTTTTGGCGCAACCCGCAACGTGGCGCTGCGAATGGACCAATCCTTGTCAAGCTTAGATCATTTTATTTTTGGCGCAACCCGCAACGGGCGCTGCCCGTTGGTGAAATCGCCGGGCAGCTTAGATCATTTTATTTTTGGCGCAACCCGCAACACGCCCGCCCGTGGCCGCCAGGGGCGAGAAAGCTTAGATCATTTTATTTTTGGCGCAACCCGCAACATGGGGAGTTACGCCCTCAAGCCCCGCCCGAGCTTAGATCATTTTATTTTTGGCGCAACCCGCAACACGCCTCCCGTTGGCCCGGCATGACTTTTGAGCTTAGATCATTTTATTTTTGGCGCAACCCGCAACTCCCGACTTTGTCCACCGAGATTTTGCGCAAGCTTAGATCATTTTATTTTTGGCGCAACCCGCAACGGGAGGTGGATATATGGAAAGAAACCTTTCAGCTTAGATCATTTTATTTTTGGCGCAACCCGCAACCCGCTGCCTGTGCCATCAAAGCTTGACGCGAGCTTAGATCATTTTATTTTTGGCGCAACCCGCAACCAAGACGCTGCCGGAAGACCTCGCAATCTTAGCTTAGATCATTTTATTTTTGGCGCAACCCGCAACGTTGATAGAGAGGGTGTTGCAAACAATGGTAGCTTAGATCATTTTATTTTTGGCGCAACCCGCAACCACAGAAGATGAACGAAAGCATTGAAGCTAAGCTTAGATCATTTTATTTTTGGCGCAACCCGCAACTAGAGTTGCAAACAAGCGCAACCACTGCTAGCTTAGATCATTTTATTTTTGGCGCAACCCGCAACCCCGGCGGCTCTGCAAAGCGGAGGCTCAGTAGCTTAGATCATTTTATTTTTGGCGCAACCCGCAACGGATTGTCCCTGCTTTTTGAGGAAGGAAACAGCTTAGATCATTTTATTTTTGGCGCAACCCGCAACAGATCAGCAAGCGTCAGTTCGTCAACTTCGAGCTTAGATCATTTTATTTTTGGCGCAACCCGCAACAGCAAACGCACACCGCTGTTCGTCCCATAAAGCTTAGATCATTTTATTTTTGGCGCAACCCGCAACCAAAGCGCTGCCGGAAACCCTTATCGGCTTAGCTTAGATCATTTTATTTTTGGCGCAACCCGCAACTCTTACCGGATATCCACCGCTAGGGCTTTTAGCTTAGATCATTTTATTTTTGGCGCAACCCGCAACAGATCGGCAAGGGTCAGTTCGTCAACTTCGAGCTTAGATCATTTTATTTTTGGCGCAACCCGCAACAAGCGGGGGGTTGCAGGGTGTTTGAAAGATAGCTTAGATCATTTTATTTTTGGCGCAACCCGCAACCAAGGCGCTGCCGGAAACCCTTATCGGCTTAGCTTAGATCATTTTATTTTTGGCGCAACCCGCAACTAGGGTTTTCGGCGACAGCGCGTCGGACAGAGCTTAGATCATTTTATTTTTGGCGCAACCCGCAACTATCGAGCGCATCGAACGTCTTGAGGCCGAAGCTTAGATCATTTTATTTTTGGCGCAACCCGCAACTCAATCACCGTCACAAAATTGGCAGGGAAACCACGGCAAAGAATAAGGCGACTGATCCGAACGGATGAAAGCCATCCGTTCGGATCAGTCGCCTTATTTTTTCTACTGAACGAGGATTTTCGGCGCCGTCGTCTTTCGCTTTTCCAGGGCGGTTTCGATCTTTTCGGCGGTCATGCGGCCGATGGCGCGGTAGGCCTCGGCGTGGGGGCCGGCAGGCGCGGAAATAACAATAGGGCAACCACTGTCGGAGGTCTCGCGGATGGCGATGTCGAGCGGTATCTCGCCCAGGAAGTCAACTCCCAGACGCTCTGCCTCCCGGCGGGCGCCGCCGTGGCCGAATATCTCGGCGCGTTCATGGCAGTGGGGGCAGACGTAATAGCTCATGTTCTCGATGATTCCGAAAACCGGAACATCAACCTTGCGGAACATGTTGATTCCCCGGCGCGCGTCGGCGAGGGCGACGTCCTGGGGCGTGGAGACGATGACGGCGCCGGTCAGCGGAACCTTCTGCGCCATGGTAAGCTGAACGTCGCCGGTGCCCGGCGGCATGTCAACGATAAGGACGTCAAGCTCTCCCCACTCGACATCGCGCATCAACTGCTCCAGCGCGCTCATGACCATCGGGCCGCGCCAGATGACGGGGGAGTCGTCATCGATCATGAAGCCGATCGACATGCACTTGATCCCGTAGTTCTCAAGGGCGCCGATCTTGCCGGAGGCGACCTCGACCGGGCGGCCGGCAATGCCCATCATGCGCGGCGTGGAAGGACCGAAAATGTCGGCGTCGAGCAATCCTGTTTTCAGGCCGTCCGCCTTGAGGGCGAGAGCCAGATTGACGGCGGTGGTCGATTTGCCGACGCCGCCCTTGCCCGAGGCGACGGCGACGATGGAGCGAACGCCCGGCATCAGGGGTTGAACCGCGCCGCCGGGCGCCGTTTTTTGGCCGGAACATCCGCCGTGCGAATGTGAGTGTGGGGCCGGGGCCGGGGTCTCGGCGGTCAGCACCACGGAGGCGGAAATCACCCCCGGCAGGGCGTGGGCGACCTTTTCCGCTTCCTTGCGCAGCGGCTCAAGTTTGGAGCCGCACTCGGCATCGACCTCGACGGCGAAGGCGACATGCCCGTCCTTGACCCGCAATCCCGCGATCATTCCCCGTTCGACAATGTTGCCGTCGCCGTAGGGTATGACGCTGAGGGCATCGAGAACCTGCTGTTCGGTAACTTCCGCCATATCTGAAAACTCCATATCAAAAAAACACGGGACGCTGAGAGCATTATCCGACCAAATTGAACCGCCTGCGCCGGAGCGATTTTGGGTCGTGGGCAGGAGAAGGGCGCAGCCCGTAGCGGGGACTACGGGCAAGCCTTTCGACGAACCCACGCCTCAAAAGCGCCCGGCCCTTCGGGTTGCGCCTTGGCGGACGCCCGCTTCGTTGCGCCGTTCGACCGATGCTTTTGCATCGCTCTTCACGGCGCGCCTTGCGGATCGCCTCGCCAATGCGCAACGCAGATGATTCCATTTGGTCGGATAGTGCTCCAGATCATTGCGCGTCCCGCCAAGCTGCCTTATAAGGCGTTATCATACGCCATACGAATTAACATCGACGCTTCAAAATACAAGTATTGTTTTTACAGGCTGACAAGAAAGAGGAAAAAAATTCATGCCTTGGAACCCACAGGGCGGCGGTCAGGGACCTTGGGGCAGCGGACCATCGGGGAGCGCGCCACAGCCGCCGGACATCGAAGAAATGCTGCGTCGCGGCCAGGAGAGGTTCAAGAGCATCATGCCCGGAGGCGGCGGCTCCGGTCGCGGGCTGGCCCTGATCGGCGTGGCGGCGGTCGCTCTCTGGCTGTCCAGCGGATTCTACGAAGTGGGACCGAAGGAACTCGGCGTCGAAATGGTTTTCGGCAAGATGAAAAGCACCGAGCCGCCGGGCCTGAACTATAACTGGCCCGCTCCCATCGGCTTGACCCTGAAGCCCCAGGTGACGAGCATCAACGAGATCAATGTCGGCTTTCAGCCCTCCGCTCCCGGCAAGCGCGGCCAGGTGCTGCGGACTATCCCCGAGGAAAGCCTGATGCTGACCGGAGATGAGAATATCATAGATATCCAGTTTACCGTCTTCTGGAAAATCGATACGCGGCTTCCGGAAAAGGGGGGAAGCAGGGATAATCTTGAGGGGGTGCGGAACTTCCTGTTCAATATCCGCAATCCGGAGATGACGGTGAAAAACGCCGCCGAAAGCGCCATGCGCGAGATTATCGGCAAAGGCGAATTTGAAAGCTCCCGCACCAAGGGGCGCGGCCAGATAGCCATTGAATTCAAGAAACTGATCCAGGAAATCCTCGACAGATACGGGGCCGGCATAGAAGTAACCGACGTGCAGATTGCCAACGTCAATCCGCCGGCGGCGGTGATTGACGCCTTCCGCGATGTGCAGGTGGCGCGCGCCGACATGGAGCGCAAGGTCAACGAGGCCGACGCCTACAGGAATGAAAAGGTTCAGCAGGCGCAAGGCGACGCGGCGCAGATTACCCTGCGCGCCGAGGCCTACAAGCAGCAGAAAATAGAAATTTCCAACGGCGAAGCAAAGCGGTTCCTTTCCGTGTACGAACAATACAGACAGGAAAAAGACATAACCAGACGCCGCCTTTATCTCGAAACGATGAAAGAAGTCATGCTGGGCATGGACAAGGTGCTTATCGACAACGCCGACGGCGGTCCCGGCGTTATGCCCTACCTTCCTCTTGACGGGTTGACCCGCGACCGCGCCGCCGCCGCTCCCGCTAAAACAGGAGGAACGTCCAAATGAGTAAATCCCTTCTGACGCTGACCGTCGCCGCAGTCGTGCTGGGGGTCGTCGGCCTGCAGTCGGTTTATACGGTTTTCCAGACCGAGCAGGCCCTGGTCCTTCAGTTCGGCAAACCCAAAAGAATGGTCAGCACTCCGGGATTGGCCTTCAAGTTGCCGATCGTCGAGAACGTGGTCTTCTACGACAAGCGCGTCCTCGATTATGATCTCGGAGCGCAGGAAATCCCGACCAGTGATCAAAAGCAGGTTGTTGTTGACGCCTTTACCCGCTACCGCATCGCCGACCCTCTCATGTTTTTTCAGACCGCCGGCAATGAGTTGGGCATGGAATCAAGGCTTAACAGCATCGTCACTTCCAACCTGCAAACCGTCTTCGGAAAGGTGGCGATGGCGGTGGTGTTGACGCCGGAACGCTCCCACCTGATGACCACCATCTTTGAGATGGTCAAGGAGGAGGGTGCCCGCTTCGGCATTGACGTTATTGACGTCCGCCTCAAGCGCGTCGATCTGCCCGAGGCCAACAGTCAGGCGATTTACCGGCAAATGCAGACCCAGCGTGAACAGGAAGCGCGCAAATCCCGCGCCGAAGGCGACAGAAAAGCAAAAACAATCCGCGCCGACGCCGACAAGCAAGCCACGATCATCATGGCGGAAGCGAAAAAAACAGCCGAGATATCAATGGGCGAAGGGGATGCCGAAGCGCAAAAAACCTACAATGCCGCGCATAGCCGGGACCGTGAATTTTTCGACTTCTGGGTATCGATGAGCGCCATGCGCGACGGCCTGGCCGGCGATAACTCACGCTATATCGGCCCGCCTGCGGGTGATTTCTTCAAATTCTTCGGAGACATCACCGGCAAGAAAGAGAATTAGACCGGCGTCGGCGCTTTCCCCTCCTTACCAAGGAGGGGTCAGGGGAGGTTGCTTAAGCACCGTTTCATGAACCACATAGCGTAATTCGTCGACCGTTAATAAGCCGGGTTGAGTGCTGATTGAGGCATTATTACGACCCATATGGCGGCGATGATTCGGCGCAAAAGTTCCC
>Ga0156220_152_pt2 | contig 37127 bp, 39 predicted proteins | sample RifCSPlowO2_12_FD_107868 | JGI IMG/M metagenome (GOLD analysis project Ga0156220, IMG submission 107868) | Rhodospirillales bacterium RIFCSPLOWO2_12_FULL_58_28 | reverse complement strand
CATAGAACCCTCCAAATTACAAAGACCCCATGAAGAGAATCAATATCTGCCTCAATATGCAAGAGTTATACGCAAGATGTGTGAATACGATAGCCTTAAACAAGGGGGAGGATTTTTCAGAGCATTATCTCAATTCATAAACAAGGTTCGGCGTGGGGGCGTTGACGTCGGCAAGCTTCCAAATGAAGACCTTTTCGCCCGGAGCGTTGGGGTCGCCTTTGACCTTGGTGGCATTGTGGCGGATCACCTTGGCGTCGATCATGACGCGGATTTCTCCCTGGATATTAAGTCCCTCTTCGAGCATGCGCTTGGCCGTCGAGTCGGCGATGGAGGCGCCTTCCATGACGGCGATGCCTTTCTTTTGGAGGTACTTGACGGTGATGAACTTTTCATTACGCCGGAGAAAAGACACCATATTATCCTTCACCAGATCGCCTTCTTTTTCCCAGTGAACTTTGAAGTGGCCCTTCTTGAAATAGGCGAACTCCTTGACCGCCGTATCCCGCTTCATGTCGGCCCTGATCAGTTCAATTTTTCTTTTTTCCTCGTCGCCGGAAATCTTGCCCTTGCGCAAGCCGTCGTAAAGTCCGGCGTCAACCAGATAACCGTCGAAAATCATTGAGTAATAACCGGCGCGGGTCAGTTTAATCTCGGCATCGAAACGGGCAGGGATGTAACATCCGCTGAGAACGGTCACTGCAAAAGCGAAAACAGTGAATAATTTCAACGGCTTGAGTGGAAAATTACGCATAACGACGCTCCCCGGTGTCCCCCTAAAGACTCTATTACAAAGGCATGGGGTTATCTATCTGTATTTACGGTCGCATTTATGTCTTTTCTCGGTGTTTTGCCAGTTGCCACAGGGCTTCCATCTCATCCAGCGTGGCGTCCTCGGGGGTCTTGGATTGTTCCGACAGCATGGCCTCGATGGACCTGAACCGCCGCTCAAACTTGGAATTGGCGCGGCGCAGGGCCTTTTCGGGGTCTTGATTCAGCTTGCGGGCCAGATTGACGATGGTGAACAACAGGTCGCCGTACTCATCTTCGATGCGGTCGGCGGCGGCGCCGGTAGCGATTTCATGGCGCAATTCGGCTAATTCCTCATCTATCTTGCCCAGCACCTTGGCCGGGTCGTCCCAGTCAAAACCAACCCTGGCGGCGCGTTTTTGCAGCTTCAAGGCGCGGGTGAGGGCGGGCAGACCAAGGGCGACATCGTCAAGAACGCTGTGAGCTTCTTCATCAGCCTTTGCCTTGCGTTCCGTGGCTTTCAGGTTCTCCCAGGCCTTTAATTGCGCCGAGGCGCTGTCCACATTCGCCTCGGCGAACACATGGGGGTGGCGGCGCACCAGCTTGTCGCAGATGGCGCCGGCAACGTCCTCGAAGTCGAAAATTCCGTCCTCCTCGGCCATTTGGGCGTAAAACACCACCTGGAGGAGGAGGTCGCCCAATTCATCCGCCAGCGCCTTCATGTCGTTGCGCTCAATGGCGTCGGCCACCTCATAGGCTTCCTCGATGGTATGGGGGGCAATGGAGGCGAAGGTCTGCTCCACGTCCCAAGGACATCCTTTTTCGGGATCGCGGAGCAAGGCCATGATCTCCACCAGCCGGGTCATATTTGAACTCATCCTTATTTTCTTCGGCATTTTTCCTTACCTTAGTAATTTGATCGGGTAATCGGCGGGGCGTACTCGGAATTGGCCGGGGCTTGGGCAGGGAACCATCCGGCACATCTCCGTTTGTCGCATAATTTATATTATGGCAAATCGAATATATGTTTTACTTGTCAACGGCTTATATATGTTTTCCACAGCATTTGTTCATGGCGGCGGTGTTCGTATTAAAACTACGACGGCTTATCCTTTTTTGCCGCAGGGCCTCCACTGCAACCGGAGTTGTCGGAGCAGCACGAACTGCCGCAGGCGCTGCCGCCCTTCTCCTTCCCGAACAGACGGAGGGCGCGCCGCGTTATGTAGACGGCGCAAACAATAAAGACGACGGCCAGGGCGACATAGTCCCACACGCTGTTTTCGTTCATGTGAATATCCCTCCGACAATGGCGACTCCGAATGCCAGGAACCAGGCCAGGGAAAAAGAAAAGAGGACGGAGAATACGGCCCAGCGGATAGTCCCGGTCTCCCGGCGGATGACGGCGATGGTAGACAGGCACGGCGAATAAAGAAGGGCAAAGACCATGAACGCCAGCGCGGTCGTCGGACTCATGGCTTTCGCCAGGGCCGAGCGCAGGCCGGGGGAATTGGGATCGCGGGTCTGGGCGTAAAGCACCGAGTAGCTGGCGACGACGACTTCCTTGGCGAGAAAGCCGGTCATGATGGCGGTGGTGTCCTTCCAGCCGAAGCCGATCGGTGCGAATAAAGGGGTGACGGCGATGCTGGCTCGGGCCAGATAGCTGTTTTCAAGCTTTTCTTTATCTTTGCCGACCTCAAGAGCGGTAATGGCCTTGTCCCGCCCTGCCGATTGAGTTTCGGCCTGCAATCTCGTTATCTCGGCGTCGTAGTCCATGGTCCAGGCCACGTCGCGCGGAAATGCCTGTAGAAACCAGATAACCATCGAGCCGATCACGATGACGCCGCCGACTTTTTGCAGGAATTCCAAGGCGTTATCCCACATGTGAAAGAACACGGCGCGTATGCTCGGCAGCCTGTAGGGCGGCAATTCCATGACAAACGGCTCGTGTCCTCCATGCACCACAAACCTGCTGATCAGAATTGACGAGGTCACCGCAACGAAGATGCTGAGCATGTACATGCCGAACACCACGCTGCCCGCCCACTCGGAGAAAAAGGCTCCGGCAAACAGGATAAACACCGGCAGCCGGGCCGAGCAGGCCATGAACGGCGTGATCAGAATGGCGATCAGCCGCGAACGGGCGCTTTCGATGGTGCGGGTGGCCATGATCGCCGGCACGTTGCAGCCGAAGCCCATGACCAGGGGAATGAAGGCCTTGCCGTGCAGCCCGAACGGATGCATCAGCCGATCAAGCAGGAAGGTCGTGCGCGCCAGATAGCCGCTCTCGCTGAAGACCGCCATGAAGAAGAACAGGATGACCACGTTGGGAAGGAAGACGATTGTGCCGCCGACGCCGGCCAGTATGCCGTTTACGATCACGTCATGAGCGATGCCGGGCGGAATAATGCCGCCGACCAAGGCCGAAAGCGCCGTCATCCCCGCGTCAATCATGTCCATCGGATAGGCGCCGAGGACGAATGTGGCTTCAAACATCACCCACAGCAGGCCGATAAACAGGGGAACTCCGATAATACGGTGGAGCATGATTTGGTCGATCCGTCGCGTCGGATCAAGGCGCGCATTTTGATCATGGGCAACGGTGCGCGCCTCGGCAAGCAGACCATGGATAAAGCCATAGCGGGAATCAGCGATCATGATCTCGGCCTGGTCGCCGTGGGTGCGCTCAAGGTCATAGCGCAGCCGCCGCATCATCTCGACAAGGTGAGCATGGTCGGCTTCCTTCCTGAGAACATCGTCATCCCCCTCAAGCAGCTTGATGGCGAGCCAGCGGCTGTGTTTGACCTCCGGCATTCCGGGGTGAAGCTCGTTGATCAGGGCCTGCATGCGGCCGATGGCGTTCTCCAGATGTTTGTCATAGTTAATGGTCAGGGAGTTCGGCGGCGCCTTGGCGTCCGCCATGTCAACAATAGCGTCAAGCAGCCGCTCAAGCCCCTCCCCCTTTGACGCCGTCGTCTCCACCACCGGGCCGCCCAGCATGGACGCCAGTCCTTCAGTATCGAGGGTTATGCCGCGTCGGCGGGCCTCGTCGATCATGTTGAGGGCATAGACGCGCAGACAGCCCATCTCGATAAGCTGGGTGGTGAGAAACAGGCTGCGGTCAAGATTGCCGGCGTCCAGCATGTTCAGCACGATGTCGGGGTTTTTATCCTGGATAAAGTCGCGGCCTATCCGCTCTTCCGGTGATCGGGAATTCAACGAGTAAATGCCCGGCAGATCGACCAGACGGATTTTAACGCCCCGATGCACAAACTCATGGGCAGCGGTCGAAACCGTGACGCGCGGATAATTGCCGGTGCTTTTCTTAAGCCCGGTCAATCGGTTGAACAGCGTCGTCTTGCCGCAATTGGGATTGCCGACCAGGGCAACGGTGACGGTGCGCGTGTTGCCTGCTGCGGCGACTTCAGCTTCGTCGGGGGCGATAGCGGTAATGTGGTTCATGGGACGACCGGCAGACGAATCAGCGGTCAATATCCAAGAGGATATTGATTGCATCCTCGTTACGCAGACATATCCGGTGGCCGAGCAGGATATAAAGGCGCGGGTCGCCGAACGGCGCCGTTTGATCGACATAAATTTCGTGTCCTTTAACGATGCCCATGGCCGAAAGACGGCGCTTCAAGGAAGAGTCTCCGGTGATTCTGTTGATGCTGGCCCGATCTCCCGGTTCCAGATCGGCAAGCGTCACGACATCACTTTCAGGGCGCGAGACAGCGGCATCAACGGGCATCAACAGCATTCCTCCGACATGGCGTTACTTGTTGCGAACGATTATCACTATCAATATATAATGGGCGATTGCGGCGCGATGTCAATTTCTTTATTCACATGGATGAACAGGATGGACAGGAAAAAATCCTGAACATCCTGTTCGTCCATGCGTAGAATTTTTACTTCGCGCCGGACGTTTGTATTCAAGCAGGTGTCCCGGAACGGTTAGATGAAGATATTGCGCGCCCCTTACGATCTGCCGAACAATGCCCGTTATAAAATTTTCGGCAGCGGCGAACGCTGTCGCTTGTTGCGGGAAATTCTGGAAAAGGTTTGCCCGACGGCGGAGTGTCTGGGATTCAAGACGGATATCGCTTCAACAAAAGATCATGATATTTTGTTATGCGAGCCGGACTGGCCGAAAACCTTGGAAGAACTGGTTTGCGCCGGACAGGATGAAACCGGCATCTTCGTTATTCCGCTCCCCGAGGGCTACGTTCACGCCTATTGGGAAATGAGCAGGAATAAATCAGGGTTACCCCTAAATAACGAAACATTCTTCACGCAATACATCTATGAAGATGGGCATGATAATGACTGGCGTCGCCATTACTTTTACTACTCCCATGAGCTGATCGCTGAAAACATGGCGAGGATCGAAGCCGTTATTTACGGATTGTCTGATCATCGCAGCCGCGAGGAGTACAAGATGATCCTGAGCGCCAAGCCGCCCGTAATTTGGGATCACCATGTAAAAAACGCTTTTAAATCCATGCAATATTTTGATAAATGCATCTCGGTCAAACCGGGAGACGTGATCATCAATTGCGGCGTTCATAACGGCTTTGAAATACCGTTCTTTCTTGCCTGTCTGGCGGGCGCCGGCGAGTTGCATAACATTGATCCCCTCGGGTTTGATTTCCTTTCTGATTATGTGCGAAAAAATATCCTGCATTTTAAGGAAATTTGCATTGAGCGGCGTCTGGCCCTTGCCGGGTATGACGGAACCATCCTGCTGCCGATTCTTAATGACGGGCAAGCGTTAGGGAGCGCCGTTAATGTAGAGATGCCGGAATGCAAGAGCATGGAATTTCCTTGCGTCACCGTGGACAGCTACGTTGCGTCCCAAAGGCCGGCGAGAGTCGATCTGATCAAGATGGACCTGGAAGGGGCCGAACCGCACGTTATTCCCGGGATGGTAGACACGATTCAAAAGTTCCGACCCCAACTTGCCGTCAGCATTTACCATCGCAAGAGGCATCTCTGGGAATTGCCGTTGTTCTTGATGAAACAGTGCGAAGACTACCGATTCTTCATCAGGTGCTACAGTCATAAATATCACGAAACCATATTATACGCAGTTCCCGCCGAAGCAGGATGACCTGCCCCTCCTCCCATGGAAAAATTTTAGGCAGGCTCATGTGCGGGCTGTCTGCCGGCGTACGCCGCTTGTGCGTTTAGCCGGATGTTTTGGTTTTGTTTTGGTGAAGAACGCGACAATTTCAGCAGGCGCCTTTCCAGACAAAACAGCGGCCTGTTGATCACGAACTTTACGGAAAAACTCTACAGAGTGAAATTCAGTCTTCTTCGGCATGGCTGATGACCCCAATTCACGTTATAAATTCCCGCGCAACATCGCCACAACCGCATCACATACTTGTTGTAAAATGGAAGCATGTAAAATTCCAACTTGCGTGACGAACAAACTATCGTTGGCAGTAAAGAGCTTTCCCGGACGGACATAACTGGCGCGTCGCAAGCTACCTTGGCTGAAAGCGTTTTCATTCAGCTCTATCGCATCAGGATCGGAAAATGGATTGCTGGTTATTTGGCACAATACCCAATCGCCGCGCCCGGCATCGGCCAGTATCAGCGCGGGGCGGTATTTTTGCACACTTAGGTCAGAAAACGGAAAGGGAACGACAATTACTTGCCCGGCTGCAAGTGCGCCCATGCCGTATCCTCCTCCGGTTTGAGCCAATCGCTTGCTAACGCGGGCTGCGCCAGCAGTGCGGTTTCGTTTCCTTCATCCAGAAAAATGACAAGCGCCTGACGCGGCGCATCTACACGCACCGGCTCGGTGTAGTGGATGCGGCCCTGCGGATCAATGGTTGCCCTAACGGCTTGCATCATATTCTTCTCCCGTCGTTTCGAGGTAAACAACATACCTGATTTGCGTACACAATGCGATAATTTATCTTGCTGAATGATATGGTTATTACGGTTTCTTACGCCTCAATCACCATGCCGTCGAAGCCGGCTTTCACCCCGTCGGGCAGTTTTCCGCTGAGTTCATCATAATCCAGATAGACATCCAGATGGGTCAGCACGGCCAGCCGTGGTTTCACCCGCTCGATCCATTCCAGGGCCTTGCCGACATGGGCGTGGGTCGGATGCGGCTTCATGGAAAGGGCGCCGACGATCCACACCTCCACCCCCTCCAGCATCGCAAAGGCCGCTTCCGACATTTCCACCGTATCCGTCGAGTAGGCCACAGGCCCGAAGCGAAACCCCATGGTGTGGCAATAGGTGTGATCTTGCCGGAAAACGGCGACATCGACGCCGCCTATGTCCAGGCGATCGCCGCCCTTGATTTCGTGGGGGATCAGCACCGGCTTGTAGTAAACCGCAGCGTTCTCGGCCAGCGGCTCGAACACATAGCCGAAACGCTCCTTGATCGAGGCCAGGGTCGGAGCATCGGCATAGATATCCAGAGGCGCTTTGATCGTGCGGTTGATGGCCCTCAGATCGTCAATTCCGTTCATATGATCGGCGTGGCCATGGGTGTAAACCACTGCGTCCAGACGGTTGACGCCGACTTGCAGCAACTGCGTCCGGAGGTCGGGAGAGGTATCGACCAAAATCCGGACATCCCCCTCCTCCACCATGATGGAGGGCCTGGAACGTCGATTGCGGGGATTAGAAGGATCGCAGCCTCCCCACCCCCTGTCATCAATGGCCGGGGTGCCGCTGGAGCCGCCGCATCCGAGAATGGTTACGCGCACGAGGCCGCCTTGGCGAACAGCCGGAAAAAGTTTTCGGTAGTGGCTTCGGCAAATGTCTTTTGGTCAACGCCCTTGACTTCAGCCAGCGTCGCCGCCGTGAAGGCGGCATATGCCGGCTCGTTGCGCCTGCCCCGTTTGGGAACCGGGGACAAATAAGGAGCGTCGGTCTCCACCAGCAGACGGTCCAGGGGAATCCCTTTCACCGTGTCGCGCAACTCACCGGCGCCCTTGAAGGTGACGATCCCTGACATGGAAATATAAAAACCTAAATCAATAACATTTTCAACAAGTTCAGGCCCGGAACTAAAGCAATGAATTAATCCTGAAAAAGGCCCTGCGGCGTACTCGTCGCGTAGTATGGAGATGATGTCGGCATCGGCCTCGCGGCTGTGAACGATTACCGGCAGTCCACTGTCGCGGGCGGCGGCGATGTGATTGCGGAAGCTCTGTTGTTGTTGTTCGCGTGAGCTATGTTGGTAGTGATAATCAAGGCCGGTCTCGCCGAAGCCCACCACTTTGGGAGGACGGGACATTTCGATCAGGTCTTCGGGCGTTACCCCCGGTTCATTGGCCGCTTCGTGGGGATGAACGCCGACGGTGCAAAAGACATTGCCGTAAGCCTCGGCAATAGCGAGAACCTGCTTGAAGCGCGTGACATGGGTGCCGATGGTCAACATCCACCCTACTCCGGCCTCCCCGGCGCGGGCGACCACGCCGTCCAGATCGTCGGCAAAGTCGGGAAAATCAAGGTGACAATGGCTGTCCACCAACAAGGGCGATGTTTTGTTTTTCACCATTTCTTACCGCGCTTTTTTCTTGGGAAGCAGCGGGCGGTGCATGACCAGACGCTCAATAATGTCGAATTGCGCGGGCGACACGCCGAAGAATTGGCACCCTACGTTGCCGGTATCGGGATCGTCGCGGACCACTTCGGCGTCGGCGCCGAGCCTCAGCGCGTCTTTGCCGCTACGCACCTCGCTGACGACGACCTCCTGCCCCACATAAAGCGTCACCTTGGGGTCGGCGAGAGAAAACCCGCCCATGCTGATGTCCACTACCTGAAATTCTTCGCCGGCGATCACAAACCGCAGATCGCCCGTCGGCCGGCGGTTGTCGGAACGGTGATTTTCATACTGAAAGCCTATGATTTTCTCTGACAAATCGGCTAACTCCCCTCCCCCTCGACATAGCGGGGAAATATGCCTTCCGGCTTGGGCAGGGCGGCGCCGGGAACCAGGGCGTGACCGGGTCCCATACAGACGAAGGCGCGGCAATCCGGCGACACGGCCAACTGATCGAGCATCCGTCCGCAGGAATCGGGCATAAACGGCTGACCCAGGATGGCCAGATGGCGGATGACCTCGGCCAGCGCATAGAGCACCGTTTTCATCCGCTCCCGGTCTTTTTTATTGAGCGCCCAGGGAGCCTGCCGATCAACATAGCCGTTGGCGGCGCGTATCTGCGCCCACATCGCATCCAGCGCCTCATGGAAGGACTGGACGTCCAAAGCGGCGCTCATCGCGCCATATAAGCCCCACGCCCCGGCCAGCAGAGCCTCGTCATCCTCGGTCAGCGCTCCGGGTTTGGGAACGGCGGCGTCGCAGTTTTTGTGGATCATCGACAATACGCGCTGGGCCAGATTGCCGAAATCGTTGGCCAGTTCTCCGTTCATGCGATTGACCATGGCGTGGTGGGAAAAGTCGCCGTCGTTGCCGAAAGGCACCTCGCGCAGAAGAAAATAACGCACCTGATCCAGCCCGTACTTTTTCACCAGATCGTGAGGGGAAATAACATTGCCCAGCGACTTGGAAATCTTTTGGCCCTCGTTGGTCCACCAGCCGTGGGCGAAAACCCGCATGGGGAGCGGCAGTTCCGCCGCCATCAGGAAGGCCGGCCAGTAGACGGCGTGAAAGCGCACGATGTCCTTGCCCACCATATGGAGGTCGACCGGCCAGTAGGCGGCGTACTCGCCGGTTTCGGTATTCGGATAGCCGACGGCGGTAAGGTAATTGGCAAGGGCGTCCATCCATACATAAATGATGTGATCGTCGTCTCCGGGGACAGGCACTCCCCATTTGAAGGTGGTGCGCGACACGGACAGGTCTTGCAGCCCGCCCTTGACGAAGCTCAAGACCTCGTTGCGGCGGCTCCTGGGCAGGATAAAATCGGGGTTGGTCTCGTAAAAATCCAGCAACGGCTGTCGCCACCGGGACAGATCGAAAAAGTAGCTGGGTTCCTCGACCCATTCCACCTCGGCGCCGGAAGGCGCGACTTTTACGCCGCCGGGGCCGACGGTCAGCTCACTTTCCGCATAAAAGGCCTCGTCGCGCACAGCGTACCACCCGGCATAGGAGCCGAGATAGATATGGCCCCGGTCGAGCAGCCGCGTCCACAGGTGCTGAACGGAGCGGTAATGACGTTCCTCGGTGGTGCGGATGAAGTCGTCGTTGGCGAAGTTCAACAGCTTGTCGAGATCACGGAAGTTCCGGGACACCTTGTCGGTGAAGTCTTTCGGCGCCATGCCGGCGGCGAGAGCCGACTTTTCCACTTTCTGGCCGTGCTCGTCGGTTCCGGTGAGAAATTTGACGTCGTATCCGTCGAGGCGTTTGAAACGGGCCAGCACGTCGCAGGCAAGCGTGGTGTAGGCATGGCCGATATGCGGGGCGTCATTGACATAGTAGATCGGCGTGGTGATGTAGTAACGCTTAGGCCCGGCCATTATGGTTATCTCTCAAGAAGTTAATGACGGACGGCGGCTTCCAGGGCGAGGAAAATGTTAAGCATTACCTGCTTGCGGTCCAGATAGGCGCTTTCGGCGCAATCCAGCAGATGATTTACCTTTTCCCACACCTCCAGCCGGCAATCAAGGCTGCCCGCTTTGGTTAAACGCTCCATCAGCGCCCGTTCGTCCTTCGTCGCCCCGGCCGCGCCGCCGAATGCCGACAGGATCAAGCGCCCGATCCACCAGCGTAACAGGTCGCCCATGGTGCGAAAATCGTCATCGGCGCCGGATTTACCCAAGCGGTCGCCCAGCCTGTGGAGGGCGACTACGTCAAGGTCAGGCAGGGTTGCCAATAACCCGATCATCTCCCGATACAGCTCCAGCCCTCCCTCCCCGGCTAAATCCAGCGCCCGTCCAATGCTGCCTTCGGACAGGCGGGCCAACTCGGCGCAATCGGCGGGCGTCGCGCCGGGACTGTATTTCGCCGCCAGTTCCGCCACCACCCGTTCATCAAGCGCCTTTATGACCAACCTTCGGCATCGGGAACGGATGGTGGGCAGCAAACGTTCAGGGCGGTGGCTGACAAGCAGCAGCAGCGCCCGCGCCGGCGGCTCCTCCAGTACTTTGAGAACGGCGTTGGCGGCATTGCGGTTCATTTCGTCGGCGCAATCGATGACCACCACCCGCCATCCCCCCTCCGCTGCGGTCAGGCCGAGGAAGGCTCCGATCCCACGGACATCGTCAACAATGATTTCGGAGCGGAGTTTGCCTTTTTTCTCGTCCATGCTCCTCTCCACGCTCAGGAAGTCGGCGTGACCGGCGGCGGCGATGCGGTGAAAGACCGGATGTCCGGGGGCGATATAAAGGCTGTCGGGCGCTGACTGAGGAAGGGCGTCGCCGAACAATCCCGCCGGTTCCGTCGCGCCGCTCTTGCCGCCGGCAAGCACGAAGCGGGCAAAGCGGTAGGCCAGCGTCGCCTTGCCGACGCCGCGCGGGCCGCAGATCAGCCAGGCATGGGGCAGACGCCCTGAATTAAAGGCTTCACAAAGGGTTTTCTCGGCTTCGCCCTGTCCCATGAGTTCGGAGTTCTTGCGGGGCGGCGGCGGCCATTCATTCTCGTCCGTGGAGCGCAATGCGTTCATCGCAGGTCCGCTCCCAGCCGCTCGCCGACCAGACGGCGTATCGATTGCTGGATTTCCTCGATGGTCCCGGTTCCATCGACGATGACGCATCGATCCGGTTCGCGGCGGGCAATATCCAGGAATCCTTCGGCCAGCCGAACATGAAAATCTCGATCCATGCGCTCGTAGCGATCCTCAATACCGGACCTGGACGCCGCCCGCTTCAGTCCCGCCTCGACCGGCGCGTCAAGGACAAGCGTCAGGTCGGGAGCGAAGTCGCCGATGACGGCCCGGTGTACGCGCTCCACCGCTTGCCGGCCCAGTTGATGGCCGTAGCCCTGGTAAGCCATCGTCGAATCGGCAAAGCGATCCGAGACCACCCATTTACCTTGTTCAAGCGCCGGTCGGATGGTGTGAGCCATATGCTCCACCCGTGCCGCATAATGCAGCAAGACCTCGGCCATGGCGCTCCAACGCTCGATTCCTCCTTCTACTAGTAGAGTGCGGATTTCCTCGGCGCCGGGGGCGCCGCCCGGCTCGCGGGTCAGCACGGCGTCAATGCCGGACTTCCTTAATCCATCGGCCAGCAAGGCGGCTTGCGTTGACTTGCCTGAACCGTCGGCGCCTTCAAAGGTGATAAACCTGCCGTTCGCCACCCCACCCTTCCTCCATTAACCGGCGTTGCCGAAGATAATGTAATTAAGTGCCGTGCCGAGGCGTCCGAAAAGTCCCAGACGCTTGACTCCGGCCCCGGCGACCAGAGGCGCCTCTATCGGTTCCTGACCCGTAGCCGTGATCGTCAGAACGGCGATCTTGGCGCCTTCCTCGATCGGCGCCGGAACGGGGTTGGTGAAATTGACGGTAACTTTCATCCCCGGACGCGCCGCGCGCGGCATGGTCAGCACCATGTCTTTTTGGATAATCAACGGCACGGTGGGACTCTCTCCGAGCCAAACATCGGCCTCGGCGACCGTTTCCGAGGCCTTGAACAGGGCGTAATTATTGAACTCGCGGAATCCCCACTCCAGCAGGCGCTCCGGCTCTGCGGCCCGATCCTTTTTGTTGGCAAGGCCGTTGACCACCAGAACCAGTCTGCGCTCCCCCCTTTTGGCGGTGGCGGTCAGCCCGAAACCGGCGTCTTCGGTATGGCCGGTCTTCATCCCGTCAACTCCCATCTCCTTGTAGAGAAGCGGATTGCGGTTGATCTGAATGATGCCGTTGTAGGTAAATTCCTTTTCCGAGTAGTAGTGAAAATAATCAGGGAAATCCTTGATGGTCCGTACGGCCAGGGTGGAAAGGTCGCGGGCGGTCATAACGTGGTCCGGGTCGGGCCATCCGGTGGCGTTTTTGAATGTGCTGTCGTTCATCCCGATTTCACGGGCGCGTCGCGTCATTTCCACGGCGAAAGCCTCCTCGCTGCCGGCCAGTCCTTCGGCGACGACGATGCAGGCGTCATTTCCCGACTGGATGATGATGCCGCGCAACAGGTCTTCCACCCGCACCCGCTTTCCGGGATCAAGAAACATGGTGGAACTGCCGCTTTTAGCGCCTCCCTTGCGCCAGGCCGTCTCGCTTACGGAAAAGGCGTCATCCGGCGAAATGCGTCCGTCGCGAAGGCGCTCGAACAGCATATAAACGGTCATCATTTTGCTCATCGACGCCGGAGCCATCGGCTTGTCGGCGTCCTTTGCAAAAAGAACGGTCCCGGTCTCATGGTCGATGAGAATGGCCTCGCGGGCGATGGTTTCGATGGCCGCCGCCGGATAACTGACGGAAATCATGGAGAAAAAATAAATCAGGCAGCGTAACGTTTTCATCAAGAAATCTTTCGTTTTTATGTTACTCGACGACGATCCTGGCGCCCTCGAACCCCGATTGTATCACCCAGTCGAGAACCTGATCCGCCTTGACGGTGTCTTCCAGCGGCCCTATGCGAACGCGGAACAAGTCCCTGCCGTTGCTCAGCACCGGCGAAATAACGGCGTTTCCGATCTTCGATATGATCGCCCTCACCCTGGTGGCGTTGTCGTGACGCGAAAAAGCCCCGGCCTGAACGAACAGACTGGTTTTGGCGACAGGCTGGACCGAAACCTCCCCCAGCTTCGGCTCGGGAGGAAGCTCGGCAACCCGGTCCTCCGGCAACGCCCGTTCGGTTACCGTCTTACGTCCTTCCTGCGCAGGCGGCGCCTTGGCTTGTCGCCCCCCGGCGGGCAGCGGCAGAGGCTCGCTGCTGACTGCGGCCTTGGGCATGCGATCAACGGTAATCGGCGTCCCCGCCAATACCGATCCGTTGCCTCCCCTGAGGCGCGCCGCGACGGCGCGGCTTTCGTCAGCCAGGATTTCCACGCGGAGGCGCGCCGTGCCCGTAAGTTCGTAGCCTAGAAGCTGCGCCCCGCGCCGCGAGACATCGATAATCCGGTTGCGGGCGAAAGGTCCACGGTCGTTCACCTTGAGAACCAGACTGCGCCCGTTCTCCAGATTGGTGACCCTGACGTAGCTGGGCATCGGCAACGTGCGGTGGGCCGCCGTCAACCGGTTCATATCGTAGGTTTCGCCGTTGGCCGTTTTTTTGCCGTGAAAATCGGCGCCGTACCACGAACCGATGCCGGTCTCGGTATAGTCGTAATCTTCGGCGGGGTAATACATGATCCCCTGGATGCTGTAAGGATCGCCGATCTTGTAGATGCCCTGGGAGGCGGGTTCCTGAAGCTTCTTGGCGGTATGGGCCAGAAACTGGGTCTCGGAACAGGCCGACAGCAGCATGGCGATGATCGCCGGCGCCAGAGCGCGATTCCGAATGCTGATGCCCATATCTAGCTGCCTCCTATCCTGTCGGCAAGGGAGCCGACGGCAACCGCGAAAAATGTCGATTGGTTCCATTTAAGGATGGCGCGGTAATTATTGTAGACGAGGAACGCGGCGCCGCCCGGATCTTTTTCAGCCGTCACCAGCGAGGCGGCAAGGTCGCGGGGCGGCAATTCGCCGCCGTCGGCGCGAAGCACTCCCAGCTTTTGCCAGTCTCCCATCGGCTTGTTCACCTCCAACCCGACAAGTTTAGGGTCGAAGCCTGCGGGCAGGCGCACCTCGCGCCCCCAGGTCTGGTCGCCCTTCCAGCCCGAGCGGGACAGGTAGTTGGCGGCGGAGGCGAACACATCCGCCTTGGTGTTCCAGATGTCCTTGCGTCCGTCCCCGTCGTAATCGACGGCAAAGCTGAGAAATGACGACGGCATGAATTGGCATTGCCCCATGGCGCCGGCCCACGATCCGACCATATCGGCGACGGTGACATGGCCTTGATTGATGATCTTCAACGCATTGATCAGTTCCTTGCGGAAATAGGCGCTGCGCCGACCGTCAAAGGCCAGGGTGACCAGCGCCTGAACAAGGGGAAAGCCTCCGGTGATGCGTCCGAAATCGGTCTCGATTCCCCAAAAGGCGACGATAAATCTGGGCTGCACGCCGTATTCGCGACCGATCTTTTCCAGCAGCGCCCGGTTTTCTTCCAGCTTTTGCCGGCCCTTTTCGACCCTGGCCGCAGGTACTACCCGGTCCATGTACTGGCGGAAACTGAGGGTGAATTCCGGCTGCTTGCGATCCAGTTCGATCACCTTGGGGAGAGGCTTGACATCGCTCAGCGCCGAATCAAGGGTGGCCTCGGAAATGCCAAGGGAAACAGCCTCCTGGCGTAAATCCTTAAGCCATTGAACGAAAGAAACATCGCCCGCTGCGGACGGCGGCGCCCAAAGCAGCAACAAGGCCCAAATAACTGCCGAAACATTAAAGCGCCGATTAACGATCATAGCCTACCCTGTTCATATTTTTAAGTCTTGTGCCACAGCGAAGAGGCGCGGGCAATGGGTTCGCTATCCGACTTGCGCTTGCGTTGCCGGCGGACGGGATATAAGAACGCCGCTATAATGTAAAGCAATCACGGATGGGTGGCCGAGCGGTTGAAGGCACCGGTCTTGAAAACCGGCAAGGGTGAAAGCTCTTCGTGGGTTCGAATCCCACCCCATCCGCCATTAACAAGGCCCCCTGATCCGGGGGCTTTTTTAATGGCGCAGGCGGGCGCGGTGGTTCGAGGGGCAAAGCCCCGAGGATGAAAAACGCGCCAAAGCGTGTTTTTCACAATCCCACCCCATCCGCCGGTTGCTGACGATTATCACCGGTAGGGGGCTGCGCGCTTTTGCGCAGTCCCGCTTGAGCGCAGGGTCAGGCTCTGCACCGGCGGCGCGATGAAAAGTAACCGGCAGGCTCATTGCCTGATTTTGGCAAAAGCAGCAGCTTTTACTTCACTCCACGGAACCACATCATCAAGATTGGCAAGATGGTCTGCGAGGCGGCGGTCGAGTTCTGTTTTTTGCGCTTCTGTCAAAGATGGCGCGGCGCCGCGACTAACGATGCCGTCCCAGATGGTCTCAACCAGTTCAATCTGCTCGTCAATACTGAGTACTCTTGCTTGCTGTAAGAGTTGTGTTTTCATGTCTGTACTCTATCACACTTTGATCTGACAATCATAGGTCGCTCCACTCTCAGGAAAAAATACGGCTTGCCCTATCAAATCCGGGTTTTATGGAGGGGCCTACAGCCAGCCGCTGCGTTTGAATTTCCAGAACAGGAGACTGCATGCGGCGCCGATTACCGCTACAACGGCTAAATAGCCGAACTCCCACCTTAACTCGGGCATGTTGTCAAAGTTCATGCCGTAGATGCCGGCTACTGCGGTCGGAACGGCCAGGATAGCGGCCCACGCCGCGAGCTGACGCACGATGTCGTTTTGACGCGAACCGGCAAGCAACATTTCTGTCTCGAAGGCGGCCGCTAGGCCTGCGCGCAGGTTGTCGATAGCTTCGGCGACGTGCATCACATGATCCTGCACGTCGCGGATATAAGGCTGTATCTCCGGCGTCAGAATCGGACAATGCAGTCGTTCCAGCTTGCTGCATACTTCCAACACCGGCGAAACCGCGTTGCGCATGCCGAGCAATTCCTGGCGCAGACGATATATCCGCCCAATTCCGGCGCGATCAAGCGTCGCATTGAGAACATGCGATTCGATCTCGGTCAATTCCCGGGCAATCTCATCAATCACCGGAAAGAAATTGTCCGCTACAAAATCGATAACCGCGTGCAGCGCCGCTTGCTCGCCCAATTTAAGCATTTCCGGATTTCGCTCCAGCCGCTTGCGGGCGTCGGTATAGGATAATGACGCGCCGTGACGCACGGAAATCAGATAGCCGGCGCCGGCGAAGATGTGCGTCTCGCCATATACGATCCGTCCATCCTGCAATTGAGCCGTGCGCAAAACCACGAAGAGAGAATCGCCATAGAGTTCGACTTTCGGACGTTGATGAGCTTTATGGGCGTCTTCAATCGCAAGATCGTGCAGGCCGAATTGCCGTTGGGCGACCAGCAACAGTTCTTCTTCCGGCTCATACAGGCCGATCCAGACAAACCGCCCGTCCGAGCGGTCATGCTCGCCGCAATGTTCAAACGGCACATCTTCAATGCGCTTGCCGTTACCATATATCGCGCAGTTCATTACGGCGCTCATCATTCCATCCCCGCTCTCGCGATCATTAGACCGGTTTTATTTGTTCTCATCGGCCGCCACCGTGCATTCTCCCCTCTTGGCCGCCTGGAAGCGCGAATCGCCATAGGCGTATATCTTGATTCGCCGCACCACGTCGCGGCGCAGTTTGGCGTTGACGTCCTTGATAACCTGAGCGCCGACTATGGCCAAGTCTTCATCTGCGGTCGGCCCTTTCTTCGGGTGCGCCCTGTTGAAGACCTGATGAACAATGTCCATCACCACCGGATAGTTCCTGCATAAGGCCGATGGCCCCTCCTCCGGTTCGACAAAGTACAGTATCGAATAGGTGACGCTCTTGTTATTTTTCTCACGCGACGCCGACAACGGCCAATGGAAAGGCCGCAGCAGGACGAGGCGCAACGGCGGTTCTTTCTTTATTTCCTGCCCGGATGGACCTTTCTTCTTCGCTTTCTCGGTGACGGCGGGTTCTTCTTCGACGCCGGCGATCTGCCCCTTGAACTGTTCGAATACTACATAGAGGATAATCAGGACGATAACCGCGAGAACCCCGGCCAGGGCGATCAGGCCCTTGGGGGACAGCAATTTATCGTATAGCGCCTTGCCGACGGCTCCGGCGATGCCTGAAAACAGGTTCGAGCGCCGCTCCAGACCGGCGCCGCGTTTTTTACGCTCGACGTAGGCCCGGGCCTTTTCGATGCGGCTTTTCTTGATCTTTCTGAGAAGCCCGGCGCTGTTTTCCTTGGCCGCGTCCAATTTCCCCGACCGCCCGCAAACGGCGATGATCGCATTAAGCTCTTTGATGTGGTTTTGGACCTCCACCTCGTCGCCCTTGCGGGTGAATAACATACGGATGACGACGGAAGTGGTCTGTCCGAGGGCGTCCAAAGACTGCGACTTGGCGATGAGGGGGATAAATCCCGATGCTTCATCCTCGAACACCATCTCCCAGTCGATGGCGCCGTCCGGCGTCTTCGGCCATATTTTTTTTGCCTGGGCATTCACGTCGGGACCGTCGATCAGTTATTAATGCCGTGTTTATGGAGTATATTTAAGGCAATCATATTGTTAATATTTTTAATTATTGACTGCGAGCGAAACAGGTCAAACATCTCTACGGCGGAGATGACGCCTATTACGATTAACCCCGCCTCCAACTCGTCATAAATGATCAACCCGATGCCGATGGCAAATACGGAGATATTTATTACTCCGCGCAAAATATATCCGGCGTAAAAATGATGCAGGCCGCATACGAAAAACCAGTTGAGAGCGGCATAGGTATCAGGGTCTTTGGTTGCCGCCGTGATTTCCGTATAAATTGTCTTCCGCAGCGATGGTTCAAGCGCAGCCAACGCATTCCTTATATTTTCTTCATCGCGTTCTATGGAATCGCCGCCTGACGACATGTCAGCGCCTCCTGACATGGTCTTGAGTTATCGCAATCGAATCCCGGTTATCACACCGCCTGATGCGAAAAAAGCCGTCTATGATCCCGAACAACAACCCGTTGGCGATAATCGATTGACGCATATACTCCGAGCAGCTCGGCTCGAAATTGCATCCGACCCCAAGCCGTCCGCCCCCTCCCCATTTTTGATACCGGGAAATGGCGGAAACAATAATCCCGGCGATCATTTTCCGAGCGTCAAAATTATGGCTTCCCGTGACCAAAACAACATAAACCGTTTTTGTTCAATTATCTGAAATACAACAGACCACCCCTCGGCGGCGTGCTGATTCAAAACATTTTCGAGCTTTTTGATGGGCAGGCCGGCGGACCCCAATAACAACGTTCCGCATCCCCCTTCAACGACATGGATTACCTTATATTGAGTGTATGCCATTCAAGCACCCCATTAAAATTAAGGTCGTAATTTAGTATAGGGCAACTCTTGATTTACGGGGTAATTATTAAAAAGATCGTATCCCCGCGTTTACCGGCAATCCGAGGATATTCCCGGCCTTGAGCAACGTTTTGTCGAGGCTGTAGATCGCGGCGGCGCGATGGTTCCTGGCGACGGCCAGATGCAGGGCGTCTCCGGCGCGAAGACCCGTGCCGTAATTTCCGAGATATTCCCTGGCGAGGTTAAAGTCATCGGCGTTCGGCAGCAGAACGACGAAGGACTCATCGACCATATTCTCGAATCGGGCGTCAGCCTGCGCGGCGGCTTTGGCGCCAAGTCCGCCTATGCGGACTTCGCGGGCAAGCAGAGAGGAAAACTCAACCCGCGTCCAATGGCTGATGGTTAATTGATCAACCGGCAGCCCGTGGAAAAACTTCGTAATATCGTCACTGGTTGCTTCGGGAAGAATAAGCGGCGCAAGAAAGCTGGTATCGAAATAAAGCATCCGCCGTTTTTCCTACAGCCCCTCGTCTCGCGCCTCGCGTAACAACCCGGCGGAGGGACGCCGCAACGGCGGCATGGCGGCGCGAAATTCAGCCAGCTCTTGCAGCCGTAGCGGCTGTTTGGGACGGGCGGCGGGGGAAATACGCGCCACCGGACGACCGTGACGGGTGATGACCACCTCCTCGCCGGCTCCCACCTTATCCAGCAACTCGCTCAAATGCGCCTTCGCCTGGGCCAGATTGATCGTGACCATAGCGTCCTCATGTATAGTCATAAAACTAGTCATATTATAGCGGATATCCGCCGACTCGGCTATTGCTTTGTTCATAAAACCATCCCGCTTTCGGATTGTCGCCGGATCGGCCATAATCGTGATCGTTATGGCGCATATGCTGATTGACTATATTTTTGATCCGGCCTGTCCCTGGTGCTTTATCGGCAAGCGTCGGCTGGATATGGCCTTGGCTATGCGTCCGGGGCTAACTCCAAAGATCAGTCGGCGACCGTTCCTGCTGAATCAGGATATCCCGCCGGAAGGCATTGACCGCACCGCTCACCTGATCAGGACGTTCGGCGGCGAGGCGCGGGCGCGTCGCGTTCACGACGCCGTCTTTGAGATCGGGCAATCGCTGGGGATTGATTTCAACTTTGCCGAAATCCGTCGTCTTCCCAACAGCATGAACGCCCACCGCCTGATCCGCTTTGCCGAACGCCGGGGAAAGGCGGAAGAGATGATCGAGGCCGTCTTCACCGGCTATTTCACCGACGCCGTGGACATCGGCGATATCGGCGTTCTGACGGGGATCGGCGAAAACATCGGGCTGTCTGGAAGCGCTCTTGGTTCATACCTGAAGAGCGACGAGGACGTGGACTTCATCCACGAGGAGAATATTCGGGTCCATCGTTTAGGCGTGAACGGCGTTCCCTCCTTTATCTTTAATGAAAACGCCGTCATTTCCGGCGCCCAGGAACCCCGCGTGCTGGCCCGCGTGATGGACGCCGCCGCCGCTGCTGCGAATTCAATTGATTAGTGACGCGCTACACACTACACTACGAATATGATAGTAAGTTTCGGGCATCGGGGGCTGAAAAGGTTTTTCGGGGAGGATGATCCGAGGAAGCTGCCGCCTGACATGGTGAACCGAATCAGAGAAATTCTGGCACGGTTGCACAAAGCGGAGGTGATTGAGGATATGAGCGTCCGTTCCTACAGGCTTCATCCGTTGAAAGGATGCCGGAAAGGGGAATGGAGCGTAACGGTGAGGGCAAACTGGCGCATTACCTTTCGGTTTGAAGAGGGGTATGCGTTTGAGGTTAATTTAGAGGACTACCATTGAAAAGGAGAACGTTATAAAGACATTGAAAATGAAGAATCCGCCGCATCCGGGATTTTCGGTGCGCGTGGCCTGTCTGGAGCCGTATGAGTTGAGCGTGACCGAAGGGGCCAAGATACTTGGCGTGTCGCGGTCGGCGCTGAGTCATCTGGTGAACGAGAATGCAGACCTGTCTTGGGAGATGTCCATTCGCCTGGCCAAGGCGTTCGGCGGTACGCCGGAGGGATGGATGCGGTTACAGTTTCAGTATGACGCGGCCCATGTGGAAGAACGGTCAAAAAGAATCAAGGTGAAGGCTTTTGCGGATGCGGTCAGCGCGTGATGGACGCCGCCGCCGTCAACGTCGCCGCTTAATCCCGCCGGCCGCACATTTGGCGGCTTGGCCGCCGAGGGCGAGCGGGGATTCGGCGATTATCGGATGATAGGTAGCAGATAGCGTGCCTTCCCGAAGACACTTCAGGTATAGTTCGTCCGGCACATTGTCCGGAACGGTCATGACATCCATCTTCCGCATTTCGCCCCGCCTTTTCGCTTCGCTCAGTCTGGTGCTGGTGGCGTTGATGGTCGCCGTCACCGGTATGGTCCTTTCCGATTTTTTCCGCCAAGCCATTATCGAACGCGAGGGCAAGATCGTCTCCGATCTTGCCCAGACCCTAGCCTCGCGTGAAATCGTCTCCGGCGATTTTTCCGATTTCTCGGCTACCGGCGCCCGCCTTCACTTTGCCCGCAGTTTCGGCGTCCTTCAGGATCTGGGCGAGGTGGTGCGCATCAAGGTCTTCGATCCTTCCGGCGCCATCGTCTGGTCCGACGACGCTTCGCTGATCGGCGGCCAAGCCACCCGCACCGCCAATATCAATCAGGCGGTGGCCGGCGGCAACACCGTTGTCTTTTATGAGGAGGAGGAAACCAACAAGACCCTTCCCGATGGCCGCGACCCCTTGCCGCCGGTCGTCGAATTTTATGTCCCTATCCGCATCAGCAGCCCGGTCGCAACCAGACCCGAGGTTGCGGGCGTGATGGCGCTTTACCGCTCCTCGGCCAGCCTGAATGCTACACTGGAACGCGGCGTGCAACTGGTCTGGATGGTTACGGCCCTGGGCGGCACCGTTCTCTTCGTATCCCTCTTCGCCCTTTTCCGCTCGGTCTGGCTTGGCCGCCTGGAGGCGGAAAGTCGCCTGATGAGGCTAAGCGGCGAGCATCAGCGCATCATCCATCTCGAAAAGCTGTCGGCTACCGGAGCGATGGTGGGCGAGATCGCACATCAGATCAATAATCCTCTGGTCGGAGTGATCAACCTTGCCCAGTTGGCGGAACGCGAGGCCGACGATCCCGACCGCACACGGGCCATTCTGGCCGACATCCGGCGCGCCGGGGAGCATTGCCGCGATTTCGTCAAGCGCATGTTGGCCTTCACCAAGGCGGCGCGCTGCGAACTTCAGTCCGTTTCCCTGGCGGCGTTGGTGGCGGAAACCGTGGCCCTGTTCCGGGACAGTACGCCCGGCCATCCCGGCATCAACATGCGTCTGCCTGAGGGCAGCGCCGTGATCAGCGCCGATCCGGTTCTTGTTCGCCATGCCTTGTTCAATCTGCTCAACAACGCCTTTCAGGCCTCTCCCGATACGGCTATTGATGTGGAACTGGCAAGCGAGACCCGCCCCGATTCCTCAAAAAATGGATGGCGTCTGGAGGTCGCCGATCACGGCCCCGGCGTTCCGGACAAGGACCGCGAGCGCATCTTCACCCCCTTCTTCACGACGAAACAGGGAGGCATGGGGCTGGGACTTTCGGTGGTCGAGCATATCGTCATGCAGCATGGCGGCGACATCGTCATCCGGGAGGCACCCGACGGCGGGGCACGGTTTTTGCTTTGGTTTCCCGGAAATGCAATGCCGGGAGGGCAGGAATGACGGCTTCAAGGATTCTGGTGGCGGATGACGATCCCTTCACGCGGCATTTGTTTAAAACGCTGCTGACGGGAAAGGGTCTTGCTCCTGTTTTCGCCACGACCGCCCGAGAAGCAAGGAATTTGCTGGAGAATTCTTCCTTTAATCTGGTGGTGATGGATCAGCGCTTACCCGACGGCAACGGTCTCGACCTAATCAAGGAGATGCGTCATATCCACCCCCGTCTGGTGGCCCTTCTGGTCACCGGCTTCGCCGATGTGCGCGACGCCATGCGCGCCGTGCGCGAAGGCCTGTTCGACTATCTGACCAAGCCCTTCGACAATCTTGAGGAACTGGAATCCGTTATTGACCGGGCGCTGGAGCTGGACCGCGCCTACCGCGAAATCGACGATCTGCGCCGCGCCCTGGTCTCGGGCGGCAATATTCCTATCGTAGTCGGGCGTTCAGAAGCCATCCGCTCCCTTCAGCAGAGCATCAAGCAGATAGCCCCTCTCGACACTACGGTGCTGATCGAGGGCGAGAGCGGCACCGGCAAGGAACTGGTGGCAAGGATGATCCACGCCGCCGGTTACCGGGCGAAGGGGCCTTTTCTCGCCATCAATTGCGGCGCCCTTTCGGAAAGCCTTCTTGAAAGCACCCTCTTCGGTTACGAAAAGGGCGCCTTTACCGGGGCTGTCCGCTCGACGGCGGGCTATTTCGAGGATGCTGAAGGAGGCACCCTGTTTCTCGACGAAATCGCCGATACCAGTCCCAAACTGCAAGCCAGCCTGCTCAGAATCATCCAGGAGCGCACATTCTGCCGACTGGGCAGTACGAAGCAGCGTGTCAGCGATTTCCGCCTGCTCTGCGCCTCTAATCGTCCACTTTCCGGCGAAATCAAGGCCGAGCGCTTCCGCGAAGACCTCTTCTACCGTATCAACGTAGTGTCCCTATCCGTACCTCCCTTGCGTCAACGCACGGAGGATATCGGGCTTCTGGCCGCCTATTTCCTCGATCAATTCAACGCCCGTTTCGGCAAGTCCGTGGGTCCCCTGCTTCCCGAAGCCTTCCGCCGCCTGAAAGCCGAGCCATGGCCCGGAAACGTCCGTCAATTACGCAACATCGTCGAACGGGCCGTGGCTTTGCGTCCCGACGGTCCGCTTGGGCCTGATGATCTCGATCTTCGCGCCGGCGAGACGGATGATCCTGACGAAGAGGTTTCCGGCCTTTTACCCTATCATCGCGCCCGCGAATTCTTCGAGCGCGATTACCTGAAACGGCTCTTTGCCGAAAGCGAGGGCAATATTTCGGAAGCGGCCCGTCTGTCGGGCATCTCGCGGCAGAATCTCTATGTGCGTATGAAGCGCTGGGGCATTGTCGCCGATTCATGACGCATGTCATGATTTAATGACAATAACAAAACAGACTCGTTGTCCCGGCACGTTTCTAACTCCTTGAAATGATGGATCGAACCCTTCCTCCCCGAGGTGGCATGAAGCTTGCGTTAATTAACGCATCAATTACCAAAACCCATGGGGAGGATATATGAAACACAGCTATTTGACCGCGACCGTTCTTTCGGCGGTTTTCGCCAGTACTGCCGCCATGGCCGCCGATCCGGCCAAGATCGACTGGTCAAAGATTCCGGCCAAGGAATTGACCTTGTTCTATCCCGGCCAATCCTCGTGGGAATGGATGATCTCCGCCGCGCACAAGGCGGGAGCCATCGGCGTGCGCGACGGCAAAAATTGTAATGAGTGCCATACCGGCGAGGAAAAGGATATGGGTGACGTCATCGTCAGCGGCAAAAAACTGGAGCCGAAACCCCTTTCCGGAAAGCCGGGGTCAGCCAAGGTTGCGGTCCAGGCCGCTTTCGACAGCGATAATCTTTATTTGCGCGCCCAATGGGCCGACGACGGCGTACCCGGCGTGTATTACCCGGCCTTCATCTTCAAGAACGGCAAGTGGGAGAAATTCGGCAATCATCGAGGCGAGGACAAGGTGGCGACGGGCGCCGAACCGGCCGTTTACGAAGACCGCATCAGCTTCATGTTCGGCGACGACAACAAGGTGCCGGAATTCAAGTCGGCCGGTTGCTGGGTGACCTGCCACAACGACCTGCGCTACATGCCCAATCATCCCAAGAAGGACGAGGTCGAGGCTCATGTTTTTTGGGGCAAGGACGGCGCCAAGAAGTCGGACATGCGTAAGTATCTCAAGGACACTCGTACGTCTCTGGACGAGACCGGCGGCTGGAAGAATCCGAAGAGCAAGGAGGAACTGACGGCTCTCAAGGACAAGGGCTACTTGCTCGACCTCCTGCAATGGCGCGCCCACCGCTCGGATCCCATCGGTGTCGGCGACGATGGTTTTGTCGGCGATTACCGCAATTTCGACGCCGGCAAGAAGACCTTTACCGACAACTGGGATAAGGACAAGAATGAACCGAAATGGATGTTTAGCGGCGCCAAGCCGGTTTTGGCGGCTTCCGACCTCCTCACATCCGCCAATATGATGCTCGATTCCAACATCGCTCCCTATGACGCCGCCGTCGCCGCCAAGGAAGGCGCCGTGCTGCCGCAATGGCTGGTCACGAGCAAGGTGGAGGGCAGCGCCGCCGATATCGCCTATTCCAAGGGCGCGCACGACGGCAAGGGGTGGACGGTGGTGATGGCCCGCAAGCTGGCCACCGGCAACAAGGACGACGTGCAGATGGCGGCAGGACAGACCTATACCCTCGGACTGTCTTTCCATGACGACAACACCACGGCGCGCTGGCACTTCGTCAGCTTTCCCGCAACCTTCAGCCTGGGCAAGGGCGATGGAGTGATCAATGCCGTCCAACTCAAGTAACGGTTCTAAAGAGGAAGGGAGGGCGCGCGCGCTATGGCGCGCCCTTCACAACTTTATCGCTCATCCCTTGAAAGCGGCATTGACCGGAGTGACGATCATTGCCGTTCTTGGCGTATCCTTTGTTGTGATCGAGGAGCTGAATATTGGGGCCAATTCGACTAAGTTCTGCATCTCGTGCCATTCCATGGGCGCATATGTTTACGAAGAGTTCAAAAAGTCCAAACACTACCTCAACGCTTCCGGCGTGCGGCCCGAGTGCGGGGGGTGCCATGTGTCCAGACGCTTCTGGCACGCGGTGTGGGAGCATGTAAAGGGTACGCACGATCTCATCGGAGAGTACAGCCACGACTGGTCCAAGCCGGAAATATTCGAGGCCAAACGCCCGAAGATGGCGGAGAATGCACGTCTGGAAATGTTGGCCGAGGACAGCCACACCTGCCGTGAGTGCCACAAGATGGAAGCCATCGTGCCGACACGGGTCCGAGGCCAACGGGCGCACGAGGCGGCACAGAAGGAAGGCAAGACCAATTGCATCGCCTGCCACTACAATCTGGTGCATAAGGAGGTGCCGCTGTCCGAAGCCTTTACGGCAGCCATCTTAAGAAAGTAACCCCCCAGGATGCGGGCGGGTGTCCCCCCTGCCCGCCCGCATTCGCCTTTTTGCCATTGGAGAAGAACGCGCTCAACGTGGATTTCATGATAGCCGGTCTTGCCGCCTTTGCCATCTCGCCATTGCCGATCACTTCCCTACCCCGCCGCCGCCTCGGCGATTTTGACCAGTTCCTTCAGCAGATACTGAACGCCGGCGAGTCTTTCCTTGTGGTTATCCCAGACGCGCATGAAAACCAGCTTGTGGTCGGGGCGCAGCTTGACCGTGCCGACGTTGGCGGTGATGAAGCCGATCAGGCCTTGCGGATTGGCGAAGTCGGCGTTGCGGAACGACACCACCGCCCCCTTGGGGCCGGCGTCAACCTTGTCGACTCCGCACTCCATGCACAGCCGCTTGACCGCCATCGTCTGCAACAGGTTTTCCACCTCCTGGGGCAGGGCGCCGAAACGGTCGATCATCTCGGCGGCGAAGGCGTCGATTTCGCCGGGATCGGCCAGACGGGCGATGCGCCGGTACAGGTTAAGGCGCACCGTTAAGTCGCTTACATAGAGTTCCGGTATCAGCACAGGCATGCCGATATCGATTTGCGGACTCCACTCCTCCCCGCTCCCCGCTCCCCCATCGACGCCGCGAGCCTCGGCCACCGCTTCCTCCAGCATTTGCTGATAAAGCTCGATGCCTACCTCGCGGATATGGCCCGACTGCTCGCCGCCGAGCAGGTTGCCGGCGCCGCGAATGTCCAGGTCGTAACTGGCCAGGGTGAAGCCGGCGCCCAGCGTATCCAGGGTGTGCATCACTTCCAGCCGCTTCTCGGCCGTGGCCGACAGCTTCTGGCGCGGCGGCAGAGTCAGGTAGGCGTAGGCTCTGACCTTGGAGCGCCCGACCCGACCGCGCAACTGGTAGAGCTGGGCCAGGCCGAACATGTCGGCGCGGTGAATGACGATGGTGTTGACGGAGGGCAGGTCCAGGCCGGATTCGATGATGTTGGTGGACAGCAGCACGTCGAAGGAGCCGTCATAAAAGGCGGTCATGACATCTTCTATCTCGCTCGGCGGCATGCGCCCGTGGACGAAGGCCAATTTTAGCTCGGGAACCAGTTCCTTCAGGCCTCGGGCCACCCCGTCCATATCTTCGATGCGCGGACAGACGTAGAAACTTTGCCCTCCCCGGTAGCGCTCGCGGAGCAGCGCCTCGCGGATGATCAGCGGATCATAGGGCAGGATGAAGGTGCGCACGGCCAGACGATCAACCGGCGGACTGGCGATAATGCTCAATTCCCGCACGCCGCTGAGCGCCAACTGAAGAGTGCGCGGAATCGGCGTGGCGGTCAGGGTCAACACATGGACATCGGATTTGAGCTTTTTCAGACGCTCCTTGTGGGTCACGCCGAAGTGCTGTTCTTCATCGACAACCAACAACCCCAGGTCGCGGAACTGTATATTCTTGGCGACGAGCGCATGAGTGCCGATGACGACGTCAACCGAGCCGTCGGCAAGCCCGCGTTTGACCTCATTGGCTTTTTTGAGCGTTACCATGCGCGACAATTGTTCGATTTTTATCGGGAATCCGGCAAAGCGTTCGCGGAAGGTTTGAAAATGCTGCCGACACAATAACGTGGTCGGCGTCACCACCGCCACCTGACGGCCGGAAAGCGCGGCGACAAAGGCGGCGCGCATGGCGACTTCGGTCTTTCCGAAGCCGACATCGCCACATACCAAACGGTCGGTAGGAATCCCGGAAGCCAGGTCGTTGATGGTGTTTGTGATGGCGGCCTGCTGATCCTCGGTCTCCTCGAAGGGAAAGCGGGCGCAAAACTCCTCAAAGGCCCCGCTGTCGGGGGCCATAGTCGGCGCCGGGCGCAGGGCGCGGGCCGCCGCGACCTTTATCAACTCATCGGCCATGTCGCGGATGCGTTGTTTCATCCGCGCCTTGCGGGCTTGCCATGCGGCGCCCCCCAGCCGGTCAAGCTGGGCGCTTGCCTGTTCCGAACCATAGCGGCTGATAAGGTTGATATTCTCCACGGGGAGGAACAATTTATCGTTGCCGGTATAGATCAGCAGCAAACAGTCGTGAGGAGCGCCGACGACTTCAATATTGACCAGTCCGCCGTAGCGGGCGATGCCGTGGTCGATATGCACGACCAGGTCGCCTTCGCGCAGGGATGAGGCCTCGGCGATGTAATCTTCCGGTCGCGCCCGTCGCCGCCCCCGGACGGACAGGCGCTCGCCGAGAATGTCCTGCTCGGCGATCACCGTTAAGCCGGGCGCGGTGAACCCGCGCTCGACGGCAAAGACGCAAATCGCTACCGAACCGGCATCCATGGCCGGGAATTGATCCCACCTTTCGATCCGGTGGAGGACGCCGATATCGTGTTCCTCCATCACCTTCGCCAGCCGCTCCAGCGAGCCTGCGGTGAAGGCGGCGATCAGCACCCGCCGACACCCCTCGCGCTCGACTTGCAGGTGGGCGCGAAGCGCATCAAAAACATTGACGTCGGGACTGTTGCGGGCATCGGCAAAATCCCGCCCAAGGCGTCCCTCGGCATCAACCGACAGTTCCGCGTCAGGACTGGAAAATGGTGATAAATCATAGACTTTTCTGTCTACTAGTAGAGCTTGCCACTGCTCCCGGCCAAGGTATAATCGTTGCGCCGGAACCGGGTTATAGGGGGGGGCGGCAGAGGCCGTCTTGCCGTCGGCAATAACACGCCGCGCCGCGTAATATTCGGCAATCAAATCAAGGCGCGCCTCGCCGGCTTCCTCGCCCTGATGATCAAGAACCAGCGCCGCGCCGGGAAGGTAATCAAGCAGGGTTTCCATCCGCTCATGGAACAGGGCCATCCAGTGCTCCATGCCCCGATGGCGGCGTCCGGCGGAAACCGCTTCGTAGAGAACGTCATCGCGCGCCGGCGCTCCGAACAGTTCGCGGTAGCCGGAACGAAATCGCGAAACGGCCTCCTCGGTCAGCGGGATTTCACTTACCGGATTGATTGAAAATTCCTCCGCCTTGCCGGTGGTGCGCTGGCTGATCGAATCAAAGACGCGGATGGCGTCGATTTCGTCGCCGAAGAAATCAAGCCGGAAGGCCGACTCGCTCCCCCCCGGAAATATATCGATTATGCCGCCGCGCACGGCGAACTCGCCGGGGTTCATGACGGTGTCGGATCGCAGATAACCGTTCAACGTCAGGAAGGCGACAACCTGATCCATGCGAAGCGAGACCCCGGCGACGACGCGCATGGTCGCCCCGTCGAAAAAATTGCGGGGAGGAACCCGTTGCAGGAATGCCGAAACGGTGGTCAGGACCACCCTTGCCTTGCCTTCCGTGCGCGGCATAAGCAGCCTGGTCAGGGCATCAATGCGCTTGGCGACGATTCCGGGGTCGGGCGACACCCGGTCATAGGGCAGGCAATCCCAGGCCGGGAACTCCATATGCTCCAGCTCCGGAGCGAAGTAGGACAGGGCGTCGGCCATGCGGGTCCGGCGCACGTCGTCGCGGGCGATAAAGACAATGTCCCTGTCTCCCGCCCTTCCCCGCGCCAACTCGGCAAGGATCAGGGCGTCATAACCGCCGGGCGCTCCGGAGATTAAAATACGGTTGATGCGCTTTGGTATTTTTTCGATGAATTTCAAGGTGTTATTTTAACCGGTTAATAATCTTCTTCATCTGACAATCCGCTCGATTTCGACTTTCGGATAATGACCGAAGCTGACCAGTAGCCCCAGTTCAAGACCGGTTGCCTTTAGGTAATTGTGAATCTGTGCCTGGTGTTCGACCACCAGTTTCTTCACCGCTTTGATTTCGACGATAATCTGTTCAAAGCAGATAAAGTCCGGTTTGAAAGTCTGCTCCAGGCGATCCCTCTTATATCGCAGAATCAGCTCGCGCCGGGCAACAAAAGGAATTTCCTGTTTGCCGAATTCTTTCTCCAGACATTCCTGATAGACCGATTCCAAAAATCCGCAACCCATCTCGCGGTACACCTCGAAGATGGCTCCTCGTATTTTATAGCTCGCCTCTTCAAACTTAAGGCCTGTCATTTCCGTGTGTTCCGTGTGTTCCGTGGTAAATCATGCAATGACCGGAGCATTTTCATCACTTCGTTGTCATGGACCGGCGGCGGCGGCTCCTTGCCCGTCAGCCAGTTATAGAGATCGTTATCGTTCTCTTTAAGCAGCGCTTCCAGGCATGCCAACTGTCCGTCATCCAGGCGTTCCAGGTTAGCCCTGGCGAACCCGCCGAAAATCAGGTCATTTTCCACCGTGCCCATGTGACAACAGCGAAACAACAGACGCTTGCGGCGAACATCCATAAAATCCGGCATTGCGCGCTCCGTATGAAATTATAGGATATAGTGCCGTTTTGATCGGAAGTCATTGCTTATGCGCCCGGAAATATTGTTTCCCTTGTTCAGGCCGATTACCTCGCTGCCCGGCGTCGGGCCGCAGGTCGCCAAGTCGATGGAAAAGGCGGCGGGCGGCCATGTGGTTGATCTTTACTGGCACCTGCCCGGCGGCGTAATCGACCGTCGCTATGCGCCCGTCGTGGCCGAGGCCAGGCCGGGAGTAGTGGCGACGATCACGGTAAAGGTTGATCGTCACGTCAAACCGGCCAACCGCCGCCTGCCCTACAAGGTGTATTGCTCGGACGATACCGGCGTGCTGGCGCTGATTTTCTTCCACGCTCACGGCGATTACCTCAAGCGCGTCCTTCCCGAAGGCGAACGGCGCGTGGTCAGCGGCAAAGTGGATATCTTCAATCAGGAAGTCCAGATTACCCACCCCGACCATATCGCCACCCTTGATGAGATCAGCAGCTTGCAGGCGGTGGAGCCGGTCTATCCGCTGAGCGCCGGCCTGTCCCTGAAGGTGTTGAACAAGGCCCTGGCCTTTGCCCTCAAGTCGGCGCCGGAGCCGGAGGAATGGATCGACGCCGCTTATTTGTCGCGCCACGGCTGGAAACCATGGATTCAGGCATTGAAGGAGGCTCATAAACCACAAAGCGAGGCGGACCTTGACCCGCATACCCCCGCCCGTTGCCGTCTCGCCTACGACGAGCTTCTGGCCAACCAGCTTGCCCTGGCCATGGTGCGCCTCAACATGCGCCGCCGGTCGGGACGTTCGATCAGCGGCGACGGCGGGATGAGGCAAAAGGTCATCGCCGCCCTGCCCTTCTCCCTGACCGCCGCCCAGGAGCGGGCGCTCGGCGAAATTACCGCTGACATGGCCGAGAACACCCGCATGTTGCGTCTTTTGCAGGGCGATGTCGGTAGCGGCAAGACGGTGGTCGCCTTTCTCGCCATGCTCAATGCGGTGGAGACCGGGGTCCAGGCGGCGATGATGGCGCCCACCGAGATCCTCGCCCGCCAGCATCTGGCGACCATCGAACCGCTTGCCGAAGCCGCCGGAGTGAAGGTGGCGCTGCTTACCGGGCGCGAAAAGGGAAAGGCCCGTCAGGCGGTGCTGAACGGCCTGTGCGGCGGCGAGACGGCGCTGGCCGTCGGCACCCACGCCCTTTTTCAGGACGATGTCGTCTTCAAGGACCTGGGGCTGGCGGTGATCGACGAGCAGCACCGCTTCGGCGTTCACCAGCGCCTGACTCTGGCCGCCAAGGGATGCGCCGACATGCTGGTGATGACGGCGACGCCGATCCCCCGCACCCTGATGCTCACCGCTTATGGCGACATGGACGTTTCCCGACTTACCGAAAAGCCGCCGGGACGCGCCGCCGTCGATACCAGGGTCATGCCCCTGGAGCGGCTGGGAGACGTCACCGGCGCCGTTTCCCGCTCGTTGCGCAAGGGAGCCAGGGTCTATTGGGTATGCCCGCTGATCGAGGAATCAGAAGCGCTGGACATGGCCGCCGCCGAGGATCGCTTCGAAAGCCTGAAGGAAGTATTCGGCGAGCGGGTGGGACTGGTGCACGGACGCATGAAGGGCAAGGACAAGGACGCGGCAATGAAGGGCTTTGCCGAAGGGGCGGTGGACGTTCTGGTCGCCACCACGGTAATCGAGGTCGGCGTCGATGTGCCGGAAGCGACGGTGATGATCATCGAACACGCCGAACGTTTCGGCCTGGCCCAGCTTCATCAGTTGCGGGGCCGCATCGGGCGCGGCGGCAAGCCCTCCACCTGCCTGTTGCTTTACGCCGGGCCATTGACTGCGGCGGCCAATGACCGTCTGCGGATCATGCGCGAGACCGACGACGGCTTTAAAATCGCCGAGGAAGACCTGCGTCTGAGGGGGGCCGGAGATCTTCTCGGCGCCCGCCAGAGCGGATTGCCGGAATTCCGCCTCGCCGACATCGCCGTCCATGGCGAGTTGCTGGCGGCGGCCCGCGACGACGCTCAACTGATTATTGACCGCGACCCGGACCTAACCTCAAAGCGCGGACAAGCGCTGCGCACTCTTCTCTACCTGTTCGAGCGCGACGCGGCGGTGAAATACCTGCGCTCGGGGTAACGGAATCAGCCGCCGATTCCGGGTCTGTGGCAAGCGCGGCAGTCGGACTTTGATTTAACCTTCTTCCATTCCTCCGGCGTGACATGTCTTTCGTCGTGGTGGCGCGCCCATGACGGCGTGCCGGAAATGCGGATATAGGTTTTATCCCCCAACTTCTTGGACGTTATCTTGCCGTAGTTGGTCAGGCCGGAATCCATTGATTTACCGACCATATAATCCTCGACATGCTTGCGGGTCGGCTCATCAAGGCCGGCGTTCTCGCCGAAATGCTTTTCAAGGTTGGCCATGATCTTCTGCCATGATCTTGCCGGCAGGTTGATGGGGCCGAAAGGAAGGTGGCAGGCGCCGCATTCCTTTTTGGTGATTTCGTCGATGACGATCACGCCGATATCCTTGTTTTCCTCGGCGGACGCCGCCGCAGAGCTTAACAAGCATGCGGCAATAACAAAAAAGCCGATTATTTTCAGCATGGATATTTCAACCCGTTTGTTCCTGAATATGCCTGACGCCAATTCGTCTTCTATAGAATGATGAGGGGCAAGGGGGATAAAAGGGAGATAAGGTAAATATAGTTTTTTTGGACCATAGAGACACAGAGAAGAAAGAGAAAGAAATAAAGAATAAATTTTTGAATTGCAAGAAGCGTACTTAAATCTTCTCTGTGCCTCTGCGCCTCTGTGGTTAACGCCAACAAAAAAATCCCTGCTATTATTATCTTCCCCCTTATCTCCCTTGCGTCCTCATATCTCCTTCTCACGCCGGCGCCGTTTTTCATGCAATAATTAGTAGACGCCTAACCGGTATGAAAACAAACAGGCCGGGAATATCCCGGCCTGCCGTCATGTAAAATCAAACTGATTTTACTTACTTCTTGGGAGCAGCGGCCTTTTCGCATTCGGCCTTCTTGGCGGCGTCCGTGATCTTGGTGCAATCGGCGGCCTTCTCGGCGGCCATCGCGACGGGGGCCAAAACGGTCATGCCGAAGACGAGAACAAAGGCCAGCGCGCTAACCGTAGCAAACACGTTCTTCATTTTGTGTAACTCCAAATAATTTTTTTAAGGTGGCAGGATAGAACGTGATCCGTACCCTATCTTATTCAAAAAAGCTAGTCAAAACAAATGATCGCACATATCGGTTATTGCAATCATGACGCATCCCATTGCCGGCGCGGGCGTTGTGGAGCGCTTTCAGGCAAAGCGGTAAGTTCGCGGGAAGCCCTTGGGCGCCGGTCGTCCGGCCTGGGCGCGCTTGCCGATCCATTCGTCGATTTTAGGTTCGCTGCTTGTCCCGCGCCCCGTCTTCCAGGTCAGTCCGTCTTTCATGTTCATGGTTTTGGCGTCGGACATGCCGCCCTTGACGTAGCGTTGCATGATGACTCCCCTGCCCCGGATCATCACCGGAAGTTCCGCCAGGGGGAAAATCAACAGTTTGCCGAGTTCGCCGACCACCGCCACCGCGTCGTCGCCGTCACTGACCGGGTAAACGGCGGCGGCTTCCTCGCCGGCGGCAAGATTGAGCGTTTGCTTGCCGTTGCGGGTCTGGGCGATGACATCGTTTTCTTCAACAATGAAGCCGCGTCCCTTGTCGGAGGCCACTAATTGCCGGCGGCCCGGCAGGTGAACAAACATATTGACAATGTCATGGCTGTTGCCGAGGTCGATCATCAGGCGCACCGGCTCGCCGTGGCCGCGCCCGCCGGGAAGCTTGTCGCAGCCGAGAGTATAGAAGCGCCCGTTGGTAGCCATGATCACCAGCTTGTCGGTGGTTTGAGCGGTCAGAGCGAACCTGGAGTGGTCGCCGTCCTTGTACTTGACCTCCGAGAAGTCATCAATATGGCCCTTGATCGCCCTGATCCAGCCCATTTGCGAGCAGATGACGGTTATCGGTTCACGCTCGATCATCGCTTCTATCGGCACTATCACCGCCGAGGGCGGCTTGCCGATCTCGGTGCGGCGACCGGCCGGCGTAGCGAATTGCTTTTTGATATCGGCGATCTCGGCGGCGATCGCCTGCCGGCGCAGCTTCTCATCGGCGAGCAGAGCATTTATTTCCGTCTTCTCGGCGTTCAGCGCATCGTGTTCTTTCCTGATTTCGATCTCTTCCAGCTTGCGCAACTGGCGCAGACGCATGTTCAGGATGGCCTCGGCCTGGGTGTCGGTAAGCTCGAAGGCGCGGATCATGAAGTCCTTGGGTTCATCCTCCTCGCGAATGATGCGAATGACCTCATCCAGGTTAAGGTAAGCGATTAAGAAACCGCCCAGAACATCAAGACGAAGCTCGATTTTCCCAAGCCGATGGTTGCTGCGGCGCATCAGCACTTCATGCCTGTGATCAAGAAAGGCGACCAGGGCTTCGCGCAGGTTCATCACCCTCGGCGCGGAGTCGGCGTCCAGCACGTTCAGGTTGAGGCCGAAGCGGACATCGAGATCGGTCTGGCGGAAAAGCTGCTCCATCAACATTTCCGGGTCCACGGCGCGGTTCCTGGGTTCAAGGACGATGCGCAATTCGACCGCCGACTCATCGCTGACATTGACCAGCAGCGGCAGCTTGCGCATTTCCAGCAGCTCGGCGATCTTTTCGATCAGCCGCGATTTCTGGACCTGATAGGGAATCTCGGTGATTGCTATTTGATATTGGCCGTGGCTGAGTTTTTCCGTTTGCCATTTGGCGCGGACGCGAAAGCCCCCGCGTCCCGTGCGGTAGGCCTCGACAATGTTGTCATGAGGCTCGATCAGAATGCCGCCGGTGGGAAAATCGGGACCGGGGATCATCTCCACCAGCTTTCCGATGCCGGCGTTGGGGAACTTGATCAGGTGCAGCAGCGCGTCGCACAGCTCGCCGACGTTATGGGGCGGGATATTGGTGGCCATGCCGACGGCGATCCCCGCCGAGCCGTTGGCCAGCAGATTGGGAAAGCGGGCGGGCAACACCACCGGCTCAGTATCCTCGCCGTCGTAGGTCTCGCGGAAATTGACGGCGTCCTCGTCGATCCCTTCCATCAAGGCCCAGGCGACCTTGGTCAGACGCGCCTCGGTGTAGCGCATGGCCGCCGCGTTGTCGCCGTCGATGCTGCCGAAGTTGCCCTGGCCGTCAACCAGCGGATAGCGCACGGCGAATTCCTGGGCCAGCCGCACCAGGGTGTCGTAGACGGCGGTGTCGCCGTGGGGATGGTACTTGCCGATGACGTCGCCGACGACGCGGGCGCATTTCTTGAAGCCGGAGCCGGGGTCCAGCTTGAGCTGGCGCATGGCGTAAAGAAGACGCCTGTGCACAGGCTTCAAGCCGTCGCGCACGTCGGGAAGCGAACGCGAGACGATGGTGGAAAGGGCATAGGCGAGGTAACGCTCGCCGAGGGCGTCGGCGAACCGCGTTTCACGAACCTCTCCCGTTGCCGCTTTTTTGCTCATCTGACCCTCAGCTTGTTCGATGACTCCATACTATATATAGCGCCCCGCCATTGGAAAGAGGCAATTTATTGCGGCGAGGCGGTCCCTACTGCAAAAATCTGTTGACCGGGAACGTCTTTTGCGGGAGCAATGCTTACGGGTCTCAAAATTTCATAGTCATGCGGGGAACCGGCAATGGAGTACGGCATTGATGACGTCGCCAATCGACTGAAAAGAAACAAGGATAACGACAACAGTTGTATCTTGCTCATCGGCGCCGGATGCTCGGTAAGCGCTGAAATCCCCTTGGCCGACGATTTTGTGAAAATCATCAAGGATGAATTTCCCCGGGAATACGCTGCTGCCGAGAAAAAGACTTACCCCTACTGCATGGGCGAACTGACTGCCGGCGAGCGCCATACGTTAATCAGCAAGCATATAGACAATGCCAAGATCAACTGGGCGCATATCGCCATCGCCCAACTGATCAAGTCCGGCTTCGTCGACAGGGTGCTGACCACCAATTTTGATCCCCTGGTGATGCGGGCTTGCGCCTTGATCAACGAGTTTCCCGCCGTCTATGACATGGCGGCGTCACAGAGATTCGTACCTCATTTCGTGCGCAACAAGGCGGTGTTCCATCTGCACGGGCAGCGTGACGGCTTCGTGCAACTGCACAAGGAGGACCAGGTCAAGAGCCTAAAGGACGCCCTGAAACCGGTGTTCGACGATACGGCGCGAAACCGCACCTGGATTGTCATCGGCTACAGCGGTGAGAATGATCCGGTGTTCGAGCAACTGGCCGCCCTGCATAATTTTGACTACCGCTTGTTCTGGATTTGCTACAAGGACGAAGACCCGTCGGCCCGCGTCCGTAACCAACTGCTGGAAAGCGACAAGGACGCCCACTGCATCAAAGGCTTTGATGCCGATAACTTCTTGGTCAAACTAGCCGGCAAGTTGGATTGTTTTCCGCCTGATTTCTGCGGCAAACCGTTCAACCATCTTAAAAGCGCCTTCGACGCCTTGGTCAGTTTCCGCCTTCCCGGCCAGGACCAAGACATCGAACTGGTGGAAAGAGCCAAAAAGCAAGTCGATCACGCCATCAAGACCATTGAAAATATATCCGATAATGAACTGGCCCGACTGATCGGCGAGGAAAAACCCGCCGAGTCCATTGAAACGGAAGCCGCCCCCGTCGATATCGTCTCCATGGCTTCCATGGACCTTGCAATGGGTAATTACGACAAGGTGATCGCCCTGCGCTTCCGGTACGACAACAGGGACTTCCCGGAATTGCGAGACAGCCTATCCTGGGCCTATCTGCTTCAGGGCAACGCCCTTGCCGCTCAGGCGAGGAAAAAGGAGGGGGC